>Ga0153980_1000676_pt1 | contig 15144 bp, 16 predicted proteins | sample TSGA064MetaG_FD_104722 | JGI IMG/M metagenome (GOLD analysis project Ga0153980, IMG submission 104722) | Attine ant fungus gardens microbial communities from Georgia, USA - TSGA064 MetaG | ecosystem: Host-associated > Fungi > Mycelium > Unclassified | place: USA: Georgia, Magnolia Springs State... | reverse complement strand
GTTAGAAATCGGGCGGTCTGCAAATTGTTTTGCTTTCACTTCTGTGTTGGAGCCTACTAAAGTTTCCTTCTTCTGGGATCCATAAGCAACAATAACAACCTCATCTATTTTTTGCTCACCGACCGTATCTTTTTTAGTCCGTTGAGCTTCAACCGCCTGCCCTCCTGCAAAGAAGAGAACAGCAGTAGTTATTAAAGACAATCGTAATTTCATATTAACAAATTTTAATATTAACCCGACAAATATGTTAATAAATAATAACATATCCAAATATTAGTTAATTTTTTAAATAATTAATACGTATAACAAAATATAAAGCACTTAAAATTAAATAAATCAATCATTTGATTAATGGTTCAATATTAACAAAACTAACAATCGTTCGTTTATTTCTTGTTTTTAACCATAAAAAAAGGCCGTTGAACGGGTTCAACAGCCTTTTAAAATGCTCATTCAGAAGCTATTTTGCTCTCAATTTTTCTTTAATGGTTTCAATGTTTTTCTTAGCCGATTCTTCCAATATCAGGCTTGCACTCATATGAATTCTTGCAGGCATTAATTCATTAAAATGATCTGTTCCTTCCCAGGAAACCTTTTTGATTAATGCAAGCGCATCACTGCTTCTGGAAGCTAAAATCTGTAAAAATTTCTCCAGCCTAGCATCCATTTCTTCAATATTTTCTGAAACAGAATGGTAAACATTGTGCTGCTCTGCCCATTCTGCAGATCTGAAATCCGCATCAATTGCCATAGCAGAGAACTGTGATTTGCCAATTTTTCTTTCAACATAAGGTCCGATAACGAATGGACCGATTCCCAAATTGATCTCTGTTAAAGCCAAAGCAGCATCTTTAGTAGCGAAACAATAATCTGCACCGCATGCAATACCTACTCCTCCACCGGTTGTTTTTCCCTGAACTCTTACCACCACAATTTTCCCACAGTTCTTCATGGCGTTCAATACTTTTGCAAAGCCACCGAAAAATTTCGTTGAATTTTCAAGTTCATTAATCGCCAAAAGCTCATCAAAGCTTGCTCCTGCACAGAAAGCTTTCTCACCTTCACTTTTTACTAAAATAGCTTTTACCTCATCTTTAGCGCCTTCATCTAAAATAATCTGCGCCAGTTTTTCTAAAATAGCTCCCGGCAGGGAATTGCTTTTTGGAGTTCCGAATGTAATTTCGGCAATATTGTTTTTAATTTCTGATGATACGAATTCGTTCATTTTTATTTTAATTGGATTTATACAAAAATACTAAATACGGCTGTTTCAGAAAGAATTAAAGCGTATAAAATTAAATCGTTTCCTATGGCATCTGTTTTACCTTCCGTATAAATACGGAAAGGTCAATTTGGTATTTTCTACTCTAGTGCTGCGCTGTTTTATATTGTTCCTTTGACTTGTTAATAAAAACCTAAAGGCGGAATCCGAAAAGCCAATATAAGAGTAGGAAAATTTATAACTGAAAAAATATTTACCATGGACGAAATGATCGGAGTCATTAAATTATTTGCCGGCAACTTTGCACCCAAAGGCTACATGATGTGTGATGGAAGTTTATTATCTATTCAAAGTAATTCTGCACTTTTCTCAATTTTAGGGACTACCTATGGCGGCGACGGTGTAAGAAATTTTGCTTTACCCAATTTACAAGGACGTTATCCAATTGGAGCAGGAAATGTAAATGCCAATGAGTATTATGCTTTAGGGACACAGGCAGGAAGCACTCAGACAAGTCTTACTCAACAGAATCTACCCAGCTTTATCAGCCAAATAAAGGTTGCTAATGTCAATGCTAACTCTATAGCTCCTTCCTCTACTTCTTCAATTGCCATCACAGGAACCCCTAATGGAAGAGAATTTAATCCGGTACCTAGTTTTGTGGATGGTGATCCTGACACAATAATCAATGCAAAATCGGTTTCTTTTACAGGACAGAATCTACCTATCAACAATATGCCGCCATACTTAGGATTAAATTATATCATTTGTGTATCAGGCATTTACCCTTCAAGATCATAAACTTTAAAATAAGTATTAAAATCAACAACTGAAAAAACTATATCATCATGGAAGAATTAATGGGCACAATCAAATTATTCGCAGGAAACTTTGCACCTAGGGGTTTCTTACTATGCAACGGAGCGTTATTAAGCATCGCAAACAATACTGCACTTTTTTCATTATTGGGAACTACCTACGGTGGCGATGGGCAAACGACTTTTGCATTACCTAATCTTAATGGACGTTATCCTATTGGATCCGGAAACTCAAGTACAGGAAAGTCATATGAACTTGGTGAAATGTCGGGTTCTGCACAAACAACATTACTTAATTCAAACTTACCAAGCTTTACAAGCCAGGTAAAAGTAGCCAACGTTAATGCTAATTCTACAACACCATCTGCCAATTCTTCTTTAGCCATTACAGGCATACCCAACGGAAGAGAGTTTAGTCCGATACCAAGTTATGTAGATGGTGATCCTGATACTGTGATTAATCCAAGATCTGTTTCATTTATCGGTCAGAATTTACCTATCAACAACATGCCTCCTTACTTAGGGTTAAACTACATTATTTGTGTAGAAGGTATTTACCCTTCAAGGCCATAAACAAGAATTTATAAACAACCTAAAAAATTAAAATCATGAAAAGAACTACTTTTTTTACGATTTGTAGTCTGCTCATTTCCCTTTTCACCTTCGCGCAGACCAGTACAGAAGTATTCGAAACTGAATCCAGTGGAAGTACGAGTTTCACAGATAATGGCGTAATATTTAATATCATTTCACATAATGCTCCGGCTTCGCTTTTTGATATTGGAAATTTTGCCAACACAGGATGGAACGGTACAGCGAATGACAACAGATATATTGATAATACAGGAACTGCAACACTGGCCAATGCCAACGTTTCTTTCAGTATAAAAACCACTTCAAATTTGTTTAAAGTCAACAGATTCTGGGTGTTTTTAGCCAATTATCTTATTAACCAAAATGCTGCGGGTACGCTTACCATTACAGGTAAACTGGCTGGTATAACAAAATTTACTCAAACCAAAAGCAATGGTTTCGCAACGTCTTTGGGATCTACAAACGGATATACATTGATTGACCTTACCAATCTGAACGGGCAAAACTACTCGAACATTATTATTGATCAGCTTCAGCTTACTATTGGTGGAGATTATCGTTATCTTGGTGTTGATGCCTTTACATGGGTAAAAGATTCGGGTGTTGTTTTAAGCACCGGCGAAACAAAAGCATCACCGAAAACAATGAGTCTTTATCCGAATCCGACGAAAGGAATCTTTACCATAAAAACGGATGAAAATTCAAAGGCAGAAATGTATGATCAGGCCGGAAAGCTTGTGAAAACCCTTGATGTGAAAAAAGGAGTGAATGAATCCAACATCACTGAATTACCAAAGGGCGTCTACATTCTTAAAACCTCATCAGAATCTCATAAAATCATTAAAGATTAATACGAAGCATTTTCAATTGTAATAGTCTGCTTTTCTGAATAAACAAACAATAACCATGAAAAATTTATTCTACACTCAATGAGCAGTCACGATATGAACAAAATGCACTCATTATTTCTACTGGATTATAAAAACGCTTGTAATCAGTATGAAAAAGATTCAGCTTCCCCGCGATTCTAATGCATAAATGATAAATCCCTTGATACTTTTCAAGGGATTTTATTTTTCAAAGCCAGTACATATTTATCGATATACATTTGTTTTTCTTTCAGCTTATACTGCTGAATATATCTTGGATGTTCCAGAACAGTCGTTCTTTCAAAAAGCTTTGCTTCCTTATTCAGTTTAGAGATGAAATCTGCATTCTTTTTTCCAAGAACAAACACCTCGGATGTGTCAAGATTTAAACTAAGGTGTTTCTTTAAAGAATCGATCATAAAATCTTTTACCGCTTCAAACAGCTTTTTATCATCATAATAATTCGCATTGACTTCACCATTTTTTGTTTTTCTTACAATAGCCAACGGAAATGGTGAATTGATATAACAGTCATTGTAAAATTCATCTGCACCCCCATATTCTGCGATCATATCATACATAAAGACGGAAGAAATTTCGTGGGTATAAGCTGATTTCATGGCAATTCCGCAAACACTTTCTAAACGTTTTGTATCGGTAAACGGAACGCCTGTAACTCCTGCTCCATAACGACTGGGATTAATCCCAATGATGAATTTTCTTTGGTTGGAATCGTTATAATATTTTTGATAAAACTTCTGCATAACTTCCATCGTTTCCGGATTATTCACATAAGGATTTAATACCTGAAAACCTTCAGGAAGATCCCCTGCATATTCCAGATGTTTGTTAAACTGAACAACCTGATCAGCAAAAGTTATATTCATCCCTAATCTTTAAGAAAAACGAAATCTTCAGGTTCATTATTATCTTCTTCATCCTCTTCATATTCCTCCTCATCGTCATCAGACAATGCTAATTCAATATCAATAAACTGAATATACAGCCCGCAGATCCGGTCTTGTGCATCGTAAGCAAAATATACGGGATAAGCACCATCACCAAAGCCGCTTGCAAAGATTGGTATATGATAAGACGTGTTTGGAATCGTCCAGTTGATCCAGTCTCCCAGCTCTCTTTGATTGTCAGGATGATCTTTATAACTCTGTGCAAAAAGACCTGCAAAATAATCATCGTAGATATTATCTGCATTGGTTTCCGTAAGGAATTTATCATAGGCAGGAAGTACAGCCACATCCGTAATACAGGCCAATCCTGCATCTACTGCAAATCCAAAGTAATCACCTTCCCCTACATCTTCAATGTCTTCGTTACCCAGAAGTGCTTCGCGGTAAATAACCGGTTTTTCATTGGTAAACTGTACTTTGGCAACGGCATATCTGTCTCCCCATTCTTCTGATTTTACCACAGCAATCTTTACGGGAAAATCTCCTTTCGGAGTTTCAATGAAATAAGGTTTTTCTCCTGCATTCAAATAGACCAGCGGATCTCTTACAATTACTTTTCCGGAAGGCAGAGAAACATTTCCTATTTCCATCACTTCCATTTTTTGATCAAGGATCTCCTCAGAGGTAAAATAGGATTCTAAATCTGTGGGGCATACCATAACATCTCTTACCTCTTCCCACTTTTGCATCCAATTTTCGTTCATTATTTTTTATTTTATAATTTGATAAATTAAAAGTACTAATTATTTGATCCAGATCAAATTCTTATTCTAGTTCCCGATTCAGAACTTCTCAATTATTTTCCTTACTTCATTGGTTTTCAATTATTTTTAGTAATTTAGTTTTACATATACTCCTACATATTTTTATAAAAAAACTACTAACTAATGATTGGAATTATTGCTGAACTCATTATTTCAGGGCTCCTGCTTTGGTATATTGACAAAAAAAAATTATCTGTTTTGGGCCTTCAGCCTAATACAAGCAGAATGACTAATTGGATTAGCGGTTTCTTATTAGCAGCTTTCGTCTGTATCCTCTATCATATGATGAGTAAAATTTTTGCAGGTAATAGCTGGGTAGTAAATAAGCACATAACTTCACAAGCAATAGCAACAAGTTCATGGTGGACCTTAAAATCTGTCCTATTTGAGGAATTTATTTTTAGAGGTGCATTACTTTATCTTGCCATAGAAAGATGGGGAATCAAGAAAGCTTGTTATCTTTCTGCAGTTTGTTTCGGTATTTACCATTGGTTTTCATACAATGCATTGGGTAATCTTTTTCAAATGGCCATTATTTTCCTTATGACAGGAATATTCGGGCTGATGCTTGCTTTTGCATTCGCAAAAACAAAATCACTTTATCTTCCTGTTGGGCTTCATCTCGGTTGGAATATTGTTAATATTGTTGTTTTCTCAAACGGTCCGCTGGGACAACAAATTTTCATTAAAGCAAACGAAAATAAGCCAGAAGGCATCTTATCCCTTTTTATATTTTTATTTCAAATAGTTGCATTGCCACTTCTGGTTTACTGGTATTTGAAATTCGTAAAAGACAAAATACCATCAGTATAAAAAAAGGAAGCTATGTAAAGCTTCCTTTATGGTATTTATCATTGAATCGAGTTTTGAAACTACAATTTTATTTAATCTAAATCAAATTCATCTTCGTCTTTTAAGCCTTTAATGAAAGTTTCAAAATCCTTTGCCAGAAAGGTTTTTTTATAATCATCTTCCTGATCTACATGGACAACTTCCGGTTCGCCTTCTTTTCCACATTTGGAATAATCCAGCATCACCATGTCATGTCCTGCAGAAGGACAGTCTGCAATATATACTCCAGTGTCCGGATATCCCCATTCATCCATCATAAATCGACTTCCAAGTTCGCCGCAAAGAGAATATGTTTTTTGGCGCCCAATTCCCATAATTCCGGTAATTGCGATGTGATCATCTGCCCAGGAAGTACTTTCGGTAGTGGGAAAACAGGATTTGTTTACCAATCCGCCGTTCTGATACCTCATCAACTCAATATAAGAAGCGGGAAGTTTGTATCCGAGCTCACTTTCTACTGATGCAATCATTTCATCATTGGGGTAATCTTCAATATAATCTCTTACTGAATAGCTGCTTTCATTCCAGAAATTAGTAAAATCGAAGTCTTTAAAAAATTGTAATTCCATATTTTATTTTAAATAAATGAGATTCTGATGTTAGTATTTCTGTAAAAGTACTTATCATTTTTAAGAAAATCATTTCTTTACCTAATATTTTACCTGGGACAACAAAAATCCCTTCCGGCAAAAACCAAAAGGGAGTATCAATTTATATTTTATTCTGAATTAAATCAACCCAAACTGTTCAAAATGATGGGTAAAATGCTTGCTGTGCATTAATTCCCACATTTCTTTATTTAATTTTCCGAAAACAAAATTCATATGTTCTGCCTGTGGATTCTCTTTATAATACACTGAGAATTTTTTCAAATTATCTATGAAAGACTGTTTGGCAGCTTCAAGATTTTTATGTCTTAATTCTAATAATTTTTCATCTTCCGCCAAGAAAGGAGCCGGAAAATCTTTTGGCATTTTTCTGTGATTGTAAAGGGAATCCTGCCATTTTTCAAGCTGTTCTTCCGGAGTATAGCATTTGTCTGCTTCGGGTTCGCCTAAACTTACCAAAACGCCATGTTCCAAATGCTCAATCATTTGCTGAGGAGACATTTTACCCCATTTTGCCGGAGTATGATCTGTTAAACCGTTCAGGATTTTCTCAACAGCTTTTACTTTCAAATCGATAAATGGTGATTTCTTCGCCACCAATGTTAGGATCGTAGCTACGCAAACCACTTCTTCACGCTGATTAACCACCTCAACGAGCCATTTTACGACTCCTGAAGGTATATTTCTGCCTTTTACACCACGGTTTACCTTTTCTTTTGCCGTTAAGTATACCGTAATGGTATCTCCTGCGTATACCGGTTTAAAGAAATTACAGTTTTCTAGTCCATAATTGGCAATAACAGGACCTTTTTTACCGGAAACAAACAATCCTGCCGCCGCTGAAAGGATGAAATATCCGTGTGCTACGGTTTTATCAAAAATAGTTCCCGTTAAGCTTGTGGCATCCGTATGGGCATAGAAATGATCCCATGAAACATTGGAGAAATTAACGATATCTGCATCGGTAACTGTTCTTCCTGCAGTCTCTAATGAATCTCCGACTTCAACGTCTTCAAAATATTTTTGGAAAGGATGCTTGTCTGCAAATTTTTTCTCTGCACCCTGCTGATAAATTTTAGTAATCGCCGTCAGAACATCAGGCGATCCCTGAATAGCTGTTTTTTGAAGGAAGAAGTGTAAGCCGTTCAATCCGCCCATTTCTTCTCCACCTCCTGCTCTACCAGGCCCTCCGTGCATTAAGGTAGGAAGCGGCGAACCGTGTCCTGTGCTTTCTTTTGCATTATCTCTGTTCAACACAAAGATTCTTCCGTGCTGGGAAGCCATTTTCCATGAAGTTTCAGCGATAAACTGGTCATCATGAGAAATGATAGAACCTACTAAACTTCCTTTTCCTCTTTTTGCCAATGCAGCTGCTTCTTCAGCATCTTTATATGGCATCAGGGTAGAAACGGGTCCGAAAGCCTCAACATCGTGAGAGATATTTTTTTCGAAAGGTTTGTCATTCAGGAATAGTTTCGGACTCATAAATGCTCCATTTTCGTAATCAGCATCTACCAGCTCATGTTTTCCGTCGTATACAAGCTCTGTTTCGGTTTTTAAAATATTAACTTTTCTAAGAACTTCATCGTATTGCTGTTTTCCTACCAAAGATCCCATTCTGGTTTCTCTGCTTAATGGATTTCCTATTTTGGTTTGATCCAATGCTTTGGATAAGGCATTCTGAACGTCACCTATCAAATGTTCAGGAACAATAATTCTTCTGATCGCTGTACATTTCTGACCGGCTTTTGTCGTCATTTCCGTACGAACTTCTTTGATGAAAAGATCAAATTCCGGGGTTCCCGGTTTTGCATCTAATCCAAGGATGGAACAGTTCAGGGAATCGGCTTCCATATTGAAACGCACAGAATTTCCAGAAACAGAAGGTAAAGATTTCAATTTTCTACCTGTCGTTGCAGAACCTGTAAACAATACAGAATCTCCATCCTGAACGTAGTCCAGAATGTTTCCGGGTTCACCGCAAACCAGTTGAAGGGCACCTTCAGGAAGGACTCCGCTTTCGATCATATCCTGGAAAACGGCATTGGTTAAATAGGAACCGTAAGGAGATGGTTTTACAATACTTGGAACTCCCGCCAATAATGAAGTTGACAGTTTCTCCAGCATTCCCCAAACCGGAAAGTTATAGGCATTGATCTGTACAGAAATTCCTTCACTAGGGGTTAAAATATGAGTTCCCAGAAAAGTTCCGTTAGCAGAAATCTTCTGAGTTTCCCCATCTACCCAAAACGGAGTATTTGGAAGCATTCTTTTTGCCAACCCGGAATAGGTGAAAAAGGTGCCAAAACCTCCTTCAATGTCTACCCATGAGTCTGCATGTGTAGCTCCTGTTTTATATGATAGTTCGTAATATTTTTTCTTTCTTTCTAAAAGATAGAGTGCTACTTTTTTCAACATTTCTCCACGATCGTAGAACGTCATAGAAGAAAGGTTCTTGTACCCTACTGTTCTTCCGTAATCAAGAGCCTGTTCAAAATTAAGGCCTTCTGTATCTGAAACAGCAACCTGCTCTCCCGTCACAGCATTGTACAAAGGAATTCCGTTTCCGGTACCTTCTACCCATTCTCCGTAGATATAGTTTTTTAATTTTTCCATAAAATATTTAATTTAACAATGTGTCCATTTAACAGTGAGATGTTCCGATAAGCTCGGTATGAAAGCACTTGATGATTAGATTTTCACATTGGTATATTGTTACATTTATTTATTTTTATTTTGGTTCTTTATAAGGAAACATTTTCACCAGTCCTTCATACAGACTTCTGTGAAGAATCGTTGCATGGTTATCTCCTTCCATCATTTTATATTCTACCGTCCAGTTTTTCTTGTTTGAATTTTTAAGAATATCATAGATGGATTCTGCATCTTTTACCATCACAGGATGTTCGCCTTTTCCTACAGAAACATACACAAACTTTTTAATGTCCGGACTTTTAGAAAGCAGTTGTTTTGCCTGTTTAATCAGACTTTGATCATCCCACCACAAACTCGGGCTTATGATGAAATAATTATTGAACATTTCAGGTTTTTTTAATAAGATTTCCGTTGCCAGAAGTCCACCCAAAGACTGTCCGAATATATAGGTATCTGTTGTTTTGTAATGACTTTCTACATAAGGTTTCAACTCTTTCTCAAGAAAACTGATAAACCGATCGGAATGTCCTGTAGTGGGATAATCCTTTTGTAAATCTTTTACATCTGTATGGTAGGTAAAATCTCTTTTACGGTCTACATTGGCTATTCCCACAACAATGGTCTCCGGCATAGCATACATTTGATTAAAGAACTGAACCAGCCCTGAAACATGGATAAAATCTTCATTCATGCTTCCATCCAGAAGATAGATTACGGGATATGATTTGGTTGTATCAAAGTTTTGGGGAAGATAGATGTTTAATGTTCTGTCTTCGCTTAAAAACTTAGATTTTATGGTTCTGATTTCTCCGATAGTTAATGGTTTTACATTTTCAGTCTGGGCAAAAACCACAGATTGAAATGCAAACAGAATACTGCAGAAAATTAGAAGTTTTTTTAACATGTTTTTATTTAAAATTTTTTCTTACAATTTTTTTGAAACCTAACGGGTTTTAAAAACCCGTTAGGTTTGATTTACTAACAATTATTTTAAATTTAAAAGTCATATTCAATATTAGACTGATGATAATTTTTAAAAATATCCAACGAATCAAAATATCGCATGATCTCCGTTCTATTCAATTTACTTTCTTTTTCAGGATGTAGATATGAATTGTATGACGAATGCTTCCACTGATTAATTTCATTTACAAATCCGTGATTAACTGGATTATTGTGGATGTAATGTAAGACTTTCAGTAAATATTTTTCATCTGATACTTTCTTTCTTTTTACCACATTAAGAAAAAGAGCTCCTTTCCGGTTATACTTTTTATTAAATGCCTTTGCATAGGAATTCAGAAAATTACCGAAGTTTTTCATTAAATATGGATGTTCACCTTCAATATTTACACCTTCAATATTTTTAAATCTTAATAATAAATGAAAATGATTTGGCAACAGACAATATGCATACACATCTGCAAGTTGAATAATATATTTATCTAGCTGCTTCAGAAAAAATTGATAGTTTGTCTCTTCACGGAAAATCACCTCTTTCCCATTTGCATGAGAAAAAACATGATAAACAGAGTCAAACTCAAAACTTTCTGTATTAATCATTTTTATTTGTATTCAAAAACATAACGGGTTTTAAAAACCTGTTGGTTTGGGTATATTTAAATTATTTCACATCATCCCAGATGCTGTAATCAACAATTTTCGTAGGAATCTGTTCTATATATTCTGAAAACGGCTCACACGGAAGAATGGCATCTTTCCCTTCTCTTGCCAATTCCTGATACAGCTTCGTACCCTGTGTTTTCCAATGAATCATATCATCAGAAACATCCCGGATAATTTTTGCCGGACTTCCGACAATTAATTTTCTGGGGCCACATGTAAAGTTGGCCGGAACAAAAGCTAATGCTCCGATGATGCATTCGTCACCGATCACCGCTTTATCCATTACCACAGCATTCATTCCTACCAGACAGTTCTTCCCGATATGCCCGGAGTGTATAATCGCACCATGTCCAATGTGTGCTGATTCTTCTAAAATAGTTTCAATATTGGGAAAAACGTGGAGTGTACAGTTTTCCTGAACATTGGCTCCGTCTTTTATAATAATTTTACCCCAATCACCACGGATAACCGCATTGGGACCAATATATACTTCTTCCCCTATCTCTACATTTCCAATGATTACAGCCTGCGGATGAATATAAGCCGATGGTTTTATAATAGGGCGAATTCCGTGATATGAGTAGATATTCATTGTTTTTGAATTTAACAATATATCAATCTAACAGTTTACCAATTGAGATTTTTCTCATAATGACAGAAATTGTTATAGTGATACATTTCTAGATTGTTATATTAAAAAATTACATTTTTTCGATTACCATTGCATAGCCTTGTCCCACACCGATACAAAGCGTACATAATGCATATTTTTTATTCTGTTTTTGAAGCTCAATGGCTGCAGAACCGATAATTCTTGCTCCTGAAACTCCAAGAGGATGTCCGATCGCAATAGCTCCTCCATTCGGATTGATTCTTGCATCATCGTCTTTTAATCCTAAACTTCTTGTTACCGCCAGTGATTGAGCTGCAAACGCTTCATTTAATTCGATAACATCCATATCTTCTAAAGACAGGTTTAATCTTTTTAAGAGTTTCTGCGTTGCTTCCACAGGTCCGATTCCCATAATTCTTGGTTCAACACCTGCTACCGAAGATCCCAAGATCTTAGCTTTTGGTTTTAATCCGTATTTTTTTACGGCTTCTTCACTTGCCAGGATCAATGCTGCTGCACCGTCATTCATTCCTGAAGCATTTCCGGCAGTTACCGTTCCTTCTTTTCTGAAAGCTGGACGAAGCTTTCCTAACCCTTCCATAGAAGATGCAGGCTTGATAAATTCGTCTGTATCGAAAATTTTAGGTTCTCCTTTTTTCTGTGGGATTTCAACTTTTACAATTTCTTCCGCCAGTCTTCCGCTTTCCTGTGCTTTTGTAGCTTTCTGCTGAGACCAAAGCGCAAATTTATCCTGATCTTCTCTGCTGATCTGATGTATGTCTGCAAGGTTTTCAGCGGTATCTCCCATTCCGTCAACACCGTATAATTCTTTCATTTTTGGGTTGATAAATCTCCATCCGAAAGTGGTGTCAAACATTTGGCTATCTCTACCAAAAGCTGCGCTCGGTTTTGACATTACATACGGTGAACGCGTCATGTGCTCTACTCCTCCTGCAATGTAAATTTCACCTTCGCCTGCCGCAATCGATCTGAAAGCATTGGCTACGGCCGACATTCCTGAAGCGCATAATCTGTTTACGGTTTCACCTCCGATTTTGTATGGAAGTCCGGCCAGTAAAAGTCCCATTCTTGCTACATTACGGTTATCTTCTCCTGCCTGATTGGCACACCCGAAAATAACGTCTTCGATTTCCTCAACCGGAACTTCTGGGTTTCTGGCAACAATTTCTTTAAGGACAACCGCCGCCAGATCATCAGCTCTAACTTCTGATAATCCTCCCTGTAGTTTTGAAATAGGAGTTCTTATGTAATCTATGATGTATACGTTGTTCATTTTTATTAGATTTTTAGATGCTGGATTTCAGATTTCAGATAAACAAGAATCTGTTATCTGACATCTGATGTCTACATATCTTTTATAGTTCTGTTACTTTTTTTCCGATTTTATACACTGTTCCGACAAATTTTGCAATCAGTTCTTCATGTTGATTGGTAATATTGATGTCATAAACAGCGGTTTTTCTTGTATTGTTTACCAGTTTACTTTCAGCCCTGAACATATCGCCTTCTTTTCCGGCTTTGGTAAAATTGATGATACAGTTTAATGCTACTGCCGCCTCTCCGGAATTGTTAGATGAAAATGCCAGTGCCGAATCTGCAAAAGCAAATGTAACACCCCCGTGAACGGTTTTAAGACCATTCAACATTTCCTGTCTGATGGGCATTTCTAGTAAACAATAATTTTCCTGTACTTCAATGATTTTGATATTCATCCACTGGGAAAAATAATCCTGATCGAACATATATTCTGCAACTTGTCTTGGATTCATTTTACTCTATACTTGTTATTTCTTCATATAATTCTTCAACCAACTGATCATAAATACTCATAGTTTTGCCAAGAATTATCTGCTCATAGGAAAGATTTTCTGAATTGGATGAATTTTCAATTGGATAAGGAGCACTTAAGTCGATTCCATTTTCATGGGCTAACCGTTTTACCAAGTCTTTATATTTTTCATTAAATTTCCCTAATAATCCAAGTCTCTCCTGATCATCACAGATCAAAGCAAGTTCCTGAATTACATAGTTTTTCTCAATTAAAAGCCTTGTTTCCAACTCAATTTTAAATTCATCTATATCCATTAATTTTAATCTAAAATTTAACATTGTAACTCTTTACCAATTGAAATTCTTCGCTTCGCTTTCCTCAGAATGACAGTAAGATTGCTACATTGTTAGATTAGTATATTGTTACATTTTACGAAGTAAAGGGCTTTGCCTGTATCTTTCTTCCTGATATTCTTCGTAAAGGTTTTGCAGGGTTTCGGAGATTTTTGCATATCCGATTTCTCTTCCCCAGCTTAATAATCCTTTCGGATAGTTTACTCCTTTCTGCATTGCCAGTTCAAGGTCTTCATCATTTGCCACTCCCAGTCTTTTTGCTTCAACGGCTTCATTGATTAACATAGAAATGATTCTTAAGAAAATCTGCTGGTATAAAACTTCATCCTTTTGAGGAATCGATTTTTCAGCACCTTCTGTATAATCATAGAAGCCTTTTCCTGTTTTTCGCCCGTGAAGTTTTGCTTCGGACATACGCTGCTGCAGTAAAGATGGTTTGTACTTGGGATCGTAGAAATAATCTTTATAAACGGTAGTTGTTACAGAGAAATTCACATCAACGCCAATGAGATCCATTAATTCAAAAGGGCCCATTTTGAAGTTACCCAAAGTTTTCATAGCATCATCCACCTGTTCCGGAGTTGCTAGATTTTCCTCAACAATTCTTAATCCTTCTCCGTAGTATGGGCGGGCAATTCTGTTAACAATAAACCCGGGAATATCTTTGGCAATCACAGGAAGTTTACCCCAATCTTTCATGAGGGTATACATTTTTTCTGCTAAAGATTTTTCTGTCAGTAAAGATGGGATTACCTCAACCAAAGGCATCAAAGGTGCCGGATTGAAAAAATGAATCCCGATGAAACGCTCCGGTTTCTTTAATTCTGCCCCTAAGGAAGTAATGGAAATGGATGAGGTATTGGAAGCGATGATACAGCTCTCGGAAACATACTGTTCCAATTCTGTAAAAACCTTTGTCTTAATTTCTTTATTTTCAATAATCGCTTCTATCACAAGATCAGAATCTTTTAGATCCTGTAACATCTTGCCTTTCGTGATATTGTTTCTGATTTCGGCGGCTTTTTCCTGAGAAATTTTAGCTTTTTCAACTAATTTCTGAAGGGTTTTCTCCAGGCCTGAAAGTGCTTTATCTATTTGAGGTGTCTGTGCATCGTATATAACGACTTTACATCCTGCTGTTGCAGCCACCTGAGCAATTCCAACGCCCATAGTTCCCGCACCAATAATTCCGATATTGTTCATTTTCTGTATTATGTAAAAAGTACCATGTAAAAAGTATCATAAGGGTAATTTACCTTGTACATTATACTTTTTACATGGTACAAGATCTTTTATTTTCCTTTATAATCAGGTTTTCTTTTTTGTAAAAAGGCGTTCACACCTTCTTTGAAATCCTCTGTCTGAGCAGCTTCCTGCTGTAGATCACCTTCTAATTCAAGTTGCTCCTTC
>Ga0153980_1000675_pt1 | contig 15175 bp, 9 predicted proteins | sample TSGA064MetaG_FD_104722 | JGI IMG/M metagenome (GOLD analysis project Ga0153980, IMG submission 104722) | Attine ant fungus gardens microbial communities from Georgia, USA - TSGA064 MetaG | ecosystem: Host-associated > Fungi > Mycelium > Unclassified | place: USA: Georgia, Magnolia Springs State... | reverse complement strand
TTAAGTATATGTTTTTTAATCGTATATTTGCTATTTCTCCTTCAGTCCTTTCAATAAAAATTAAGGTAAAAAACAACAAAATATCTAAAAAAATTACTAAATAAGACAAAAAACATACCATTTATGATAAAAGTCTTAACATAATTGTATACTAATGGTAATATACGTTTGTATAATAAATATAGGGGGGTCTAAGAAATAACGCAGATCAAAACTAAGAGTGGTTTTGTTGATTAAAGGTTGTGTGTTTTCTGAAATGGATCAAAAATTGATGTCAGACACAAGGATTGGATATCGGGTGATTACCGTCTCAGGTCATTTAATAAAGTCATCATGTAAAGTGCACATAGTTCTTTGTTGAACTGTGTCTTTTGATCTATCGTTTTAATTTAGCGTGCCAGGAGCGATAACTAATGTCAATAAATTCACTTTAGTACTAGATATAAAAATCTAGTACAATGGTTTCTGTTTCTTGGGATACTCTTCTTTTGTGGAGGTGAGCGCAAAATAGAAAATAAATATTAGACTGTCAGTCTTAGCGCCTTAATTTCTTCTTTTGCTAGTGTCAATGTTTTTTATGTCGTCGAAGAAACCAGCAGTACAATGAATTAAATTAATCACTAGGTTATTATTTCCATTTAAATGTAAAAATAATATAATACCAAACAAATAGTAAGATAAGATTTACATAATTTTGTTATAATATAAGTATTGGATGTAAAGGGGGGATCATATCTAATGCTTATGTACGAATTATTGATTATAGTTATGTGTACTTATATTTTGTTTAACAATATTTTGGGTATTAAATCTCTCATTATGATGCTAATGTTTATAGGGGTTGGGATGTCACTTTATCACTTCATTGGGATACTGGGTATATGGATGGTTGTTCCGATCATCGTCATCTATTTAATTCTTTTAACAAAAAAGATAACCATTAGTATGATGATTCCTTGCATTGCTGTAATTATTTCTGTTATTGTCAATCATATTTATCAAGTGATTAGTTTATACTTACTCAATGGCATTAACGTGGAATCCTATTTTATTAGAAGCGTCTTAATCGTGAACTTTCTTTCAACTGTCCTTTTTTGCTTACTAATACGTTATTTTTTTAAGAGGTTGCGAGCTTATCGAGTATTAGAGGCGTGTGATAGAAGGGGATTGCAAATATTTTTAATACTGTTGCTAGGGACTTATTACCTTCATCTCGACATAAGTGAGAAATACGGTACTAGTCATGAAAACTTCCTCTTTAATAGCCTGCTCTTTGTCTTCTATGTCTGTTTACTATTTGTCTTATTTATGCATGTCACTAATTCTTATATAAAAGATTTAAATGAGGAGCAAGAGCAAAATAAAGGTCTACAAGAATATACTGCACAGCTAGAACAGCTGTATGATGATTTGAGCGGGTTTCGTCATGACTATATTAATATTTTGTTAACGTTAAAGGAAAGCATTTACTTAGAAGATATTCAAACGGTAAAGGATATATACGAGACCATCATTAAGCCGACTGAACACTATGTTAGGAGCAATAACTATGTATTGGGAAAACTTCGTAACTTGACTGTTAATGAGGTCAAAAGCATTTTAGCTGCTAAAATTAGTCATGCCCAAGCGCAAAAAATAACAATAAAGCTTGAAATAGTTGATAAAATAGAAGACATATATATGGATTTAGTAGATTTTTGTCGGATCTTTGCGATTTTACTAGATAATGCCATTGAAGCAGCTGTAGAAGTAGAATCTCCGTTCATTTCAATCGCACTGATACAAGATAGGGGACATCAGCGTATTGAAATTGAAAATAATTGCTTAAGTCGTGACCTAAATCTTAAAGAAATAACTAAAAAAGGTGTTTCTTCTAAAGGAAAGCACAGAGGGCACGGTTTGTACATTGTGAACCAGTTGTTAGAAAAAAATCGGTATGTAACATTAGAAACTTCTTATCAATCTAGGATTTTTACACAATCGTTAACCATAAAGAAATATAAGAGTTAAGGTTAAATGATAGCGGCACCCATAAGTATGAACTTAATAAAGACACAATTTCGACAATTATTTCAAGATAAACGGACACACTAAGAGAGTGTAGTAGTTGTTAAATTTATATCTAAGCCAAGACGAGGGGATTAAAAAGATATCAACATTTGGGAAACATTATGCTAAATGAAAGCTTTGAGGGAGTCAGGCGTAAATGACCAGTTAGTTCATGTAGATATTCTTTTTTATTGTCTTGCTGAGAATGTTAGGTAACAGCTTTACAGGAACGTGAGTCATATGCTTTTTCGCTTAGCTTGGTAAAAAAAGGTTTCTTTTTATAATCGTGTGTTATCAGTAAATATTTTACAGTTGGTTGTTATGAATCATAAAGTGTTTGTTCATTAATTAGCTTTTAGATACTTAAGTTAAATCAATGGGGTGACCAAGGTTTCATGTTTTATTTTATTTTTTCTAAGACTTTTGTTATCTTATATACTTTAGCGAATATTTTTGTTAGTGGCTTATAATGTGAACAAATTCACAATAAAAAGTTACGAGTCTATACCAAACAACTAGAGTAGTTATCTGTTAACTTGAGTGGTTTTCACCATGATTATCTCAATATTTATTAGCTATGAAAGAGGACATTGGTTTACTACATATGAAAATGTCTTTAAAGTGGTTGAGTCGTCTTAACCCGGATGTCGTAAGTAAACTTTGTAACTTGGCTAATATTGAAGTGAAAATCAGATTCTCAACCTTCGTTGAGTTCGATTAGCTTAATCTAAGTCGATCAACTTCAACGATTGAAGTGGGAATGAATGGTTTAGCGGAACAAATAAATATTAGAGAAATTTCTAAAAACAGTTCTTCTAAAAGAAAATAATAGAGGGTATGGTTTGGATATTATAAACAAAAACATAAAAATAACATTAGCGACTTCTTAGTGATCAAGTATTTTACCAGACTATTTACTAAATTACATTTTAAAATGTAGCTCTTCACAGTTTTTTTTCTGACATACATGTGATTAAAAATCTGTGTGGAAGAACACTCCCCTGAATTTTTACTGCTTCGTCTAACAGAAAAAATTCTCGTTTATCCAGTGTCATTTTAAAGCGAATTAGTATTATTTATTAAGTAAAGGGAGGATGAGGGTGAAAGTTTTTATTTTAGAAGATGATGCTGTTCAGAGATTACGCATGGAAAAAATGATTAAACAAATCGCTCATAAACAGAAGATATTTTGTCAGGAAATATTTGCTACTTCTCATCCAGATAAACTATTAAAAGCCATTGATGGAACATCTGAACATCAATTATATTTTCTGGATTTAGAAATTAAGAATTATGTCAAAAAAGGCTTAGAGGTTGCTCAATATATTAGAAAGCGAGATCCATATGGGACCATTGTGTTTGTGACGACTCATACAGAACTAGCTCCGAAAACATTTGCCTATAAAGTAGCAGCTGTTGATTTTATTGAGAAAGATCAATCCGAAACAAACTTTAAAAAAAGAATAGAAGAGTGTATGCTCATTGCCAATGAGTATAAGAAAAGCAAATCAGTCAATATAGACACACTGTCATTTGATAATAAATATACCAGTTTTAAAATTCCTTTTTCTGAAATTTATTATTTTGAGACATCAGATATTCCTCATAAACTTAGGTTAGTAACAGCTACTAAAATGATTGATTTTTACGGTAATTTAAATGAGGTCGTCGCGTGCGATGATCGTTTATTTCGTTGCCATAATTCCTATGTCGTTAATCTAGCTAATGCTTACAAGATTGATAAAACAGAAAAGCTGTTATACTTCAATGATCATATTTGTTGTTTCATCTCTCGTCGGTTGTTAAAAGAAACCGAAAAAAGATTGAAAGAAAGACATTTCTAATAGCTTTTAGCAGCTGAAACTTTTAAGTTAGTTACCGTAACGTTGCTTTTACTTCATTAAAAACTAACGCAAGTCAAGTAAAAGTTTATATTTGCTAAAACTTTTTAAGATCATGTTTGATGTACAAAATAAAAATTAAAAAATTAGGGTTTAGATTACCATTACAGCTGTAAAAGAGAGATCTTACTGATAAGGATTTCTCTTTTTTCTGGTTAGATTGATATTTTTTAAGGTTTCCTAAACAGCTTAAAACCAATAAGAAATATGAGCAAAATAGCTTAAATAAGAACAATAAATGGTATTGATGAGGGTGTAATCAATAGCATGAGCCAAATCAACATAAAAAATCTCCTTGCAGTTTGAAGGTTCAAGGAGATGGTAGCGTACTGAATTTTTTTGCGGTATTAATATTTTATTTAAATTCGGTTACGTCATTTTGAAATGTTTTGCTTTTAGAGAAGAAATAAGTTAACAGGCAAGTGATTCCAATAGAAGCTCCCATGGCGACAAAGTAAATTCCCCAATATTTAGTAAATATTGATAGCGGAGCAGGTAATCCTGAAATTCCTATTGAACCAGCTTTTACTTGAAAATAAGAAACAATAGCTCCTGCTACTCCGGCTCCAACCATAGCAGCAATAAAAGGGAAACGATAGCGTAAATTGATTCCAAAAATAGCAGGTTCGGTAATACCCAACCAAGCAGAAATAGACGCTGTTAAAGCGACACCTTTCATTTTTTTATTGTTAAGAATAAAGAATATGGCTAAAGCAGCAGCACCTTGTCCAAGGCTTGCCATGACTTGAATCGGCCAAAGGGTAGTATAACCCAATGTGCCAATCATTTGTAAGTTGACGCCTAAAAATAAGTGATGCATTCCCGTCACAACTAATGGTGAGACAAGAAAACCAAATATAGCGCCAGCTAACGCAGGTGAAATGTCAAACAAATAAACAATTCCATCTGTAATTAATTTGGCCATTGTCATCGTAATGGGACCGATGATCGTAAAGGTTAAAAATCCAGTTACCAATAAGGCGATAGGTGAGACTAAGAGTAAATGGATCATATCTGGAATTTTTTTTGTTAAGAAAATTTCGATTTTAGCTAATAAATAAGCTGAACATAAAACGGGTATCACTTGTCCTTGATAACCGATCTTGGCAATTGAAAAGCCTAAAATGTTCCAATACTCAACGGCTTCTGGATTTATAGCAAAACCGGCAGCGGATAATAAATGAGGGTGAGTTAATATTAAACCTAGGACTATACCTAAAACTGGATTGCCCCCCAATTGTTTAACAGTAGACCAACCAACTAATGTTGGCAAGAATGAAAAGGCAGTATTTGCTATAATATGAATCATATCTGAGATGCCTATCCAACTGCTATGTACTTCTAGCACAGATTGATCTGGATAGAAAATGCCAGGATTAGTTAGAACATTATTTAGTCCCATTAATAAACCTGATGCTACGATGGCGGGTAATATAGGAATAAAGATCTCTGCCAAAACTTTAATACCTTTTTGCAATGGATTCAATTTTTGAGCATTAGCTGTTTTAATGGCTGGTTTTAGACCGGCTTCTTTGATAAAGGAGTGATAGACCTTATGGACAAGCCCAGGCCCAATAATAATTTGTAACTGTCCGTGGGCAGAAAAACTGTCTTTAACCATATCCAAAGCTGCCAATTCTGTTGTTTGGACTAACTTTTCTTCTTTCAAGGTGAGACGCAAACGAGTGACACAATGGGTGGCTGAAGTAATATTTTTAATACCTCCTACAGCCGCTATCATTTCCTTTACCTGATGTGTTAAGTTATTCATTATAAGGTCTCCTTTTAAATTTGACTATACAAATATGTTTAGAGTATAGCACTTTCAATATTTAGGCGTCAACAATTAAAATAAGAAAATGTGCTTCATAATGACACTATAATATAACTTTTATCTTGTTTATTTAGTGAGCATATCGTTTTTATAAGGAAAAAACTGTTGCTTTTTAAATCGATAACCAATATGATTATTTTTAGATGATGTCTATACAAATAAAGATGTAAAGGAGAATATCAATGCGACCTAATATTTTGTTCATGATCTCTCATGATACAGGTAGAAAACTTCAAAGTTATGGGCATAAAGTTCAAACACCGGCGCTAACGGAATTAGCTACCGAAGGCGTTCAATTTAACCAATATTATTGTGCAGCCCCACAATGCAGTCCTAGTAGAGGAAGTATCTTAACTGGGTTATACCCTCATAACAATGGATTAATGGGATTAGCCCATCTCGGTTTTTGTATTGATAGCAGTTGTACAACTTTACCAAAAGAGCTTCAAAAAAATGGTTATGAAACGACTCTTATCGGGTTAAGCCACGAGACGATAGGTGAGGCTCCTCCTGTTGCGGAACGTGTTTTTTCCTCAACTTATGATTTAGGGTACGATCATGTCATCTCTGTTCCTGGCGATAGAGCTCCAAAAATAGCAGAGGAAGTTGTTAAGTTTTTAAATCAGTTTCAGGATTCTGAAAAAGCAAAGCCGTTTTATTTAAATGTTGGTTTTTTTGAAACCCATCGGGCTTTTGATGAATATCTTTCTTATGCTGACGCAGTTGAAGAGGTTGAAGTCTTTAACTTTTTACCAGACACTGATAAAGTTAGACAAGACATAGCGCTTTATAATGGGTCAGTCAAAGTTTTGGATGCGGCCATCGGTAAGATTAATGGAGCTTTAAAAGCAACCGGTTTGGATCAAAACACAATTGTGATTTATACAACGGATCATGGAGTTGACTTTCCCAAAGCAAAAGGAGCCTTAAAAGCAGCTGGTTTGGAAACAGCTTTAATCATGGTTTTACCTGGAGAAAGTTTTAAAAATATTAGAAAAGAAGCTTTATTATGTAATGTTGATCTACTACCCACTATATTAGATTTAATTGAAGCTAAAATTCCCGCAGATCTTGACGGCAAAAGTTTTGCTAAATTATTAAGGTCAGATGAAGAGGTTGAAATTAGAGAGGCGTTCTTCTCAGAATTAACTTGGCATGACCGTTATCATCCCATGCGCGGTATTAGAACCAAAAGTTTTAGCTATGTGAAAAATTTTGCAGATGGGCCTAAAATTTATATGCCTCTTGATGCTCATTTAAGCTTATCAGGCCAAGAGGTTAGAGATGCATGTTATGTTCCAAATGTTGTCGAAGAATTATATGATTTACTAGTAGATCCCTTAGAGGAAAATAACCTGATTCATGAACTTGACTATCAAGAGATAGCCAAAGAACTTAGAGAAAAAGTAGCCAACTGGATGTTAGAAACAAGCGATCCGCTATTAAAAGGGCCTGTTCCCGGTGTTGGATCAAAGAGGTGGGCTGATGAAATAGCAGCGGGTCGTGGCTATCCAGGAAGCGATCAATTCTATGCAAGTCTAGGTGAAAAAAATAGCTGTGATGATGGGCTTGTAACAGATTAGGTCAGATTAGGATTCAGTTTAATGTAAAAAAGCTAACGATTGCTAAAAAACTTTCGCGACTCCTTTAGTGTACATGCAGAATTTTGAGATAGATTGTGATATACTGTAAAGTATCGTTAGTTGGATGGGGATTAACAAATAAAAATATTAAACGAGAGTGATTTCATTGAAAAAGTTTTATGAGATTTATTTAGATTTAGCCAAAAACATAAAAGAAAAAAAATATTTGCCTGGAGACTTATTACCGGTAGAATTAAAATTAGCAGAAACTTATCAAGTTTCTCGGGAAACAATTAGAAAGGCGCAAGCTCTTTTAGTTGAGAATGGCTATATCCAAAAAAAGCAAGGTCGTGGAGCAACTGTTTTAGATATTAGTAAGTTTAAAATATCAGGCTCAACCCTATCAAGCTTTAGTGAATTACAAAGGAATAATGAATCACAAATCGGAGCAACTGTTATCCTAAAAAATAAAAAAGAATTCATTTTAAAAGAATGGGCTCAAAAAACAAATTTAGATCGTAAAACAGAAGTCATTGCCATTGAAAGGCTTAGAAAAATAAATGATGAAGCTGTTATACTTGATAAAGATTATCTAATAGCTAGTATCGTACCAGAGGTCTCTTTATCTGTTGCCCAAGGATCAATCTTTCATTATGTCGAAAATCATTTAGGAATCGCTATTGGATATGCTCACAAAGAATTAACAGTAGAGCCCGTGACGGAAGAAGATAAAATGCTCTTAGATATTTGTCATGATACTCATGTTGCAGTGGTTCGAAGTGAAGTTTATTTAGAAGATACAAGACTTTTTCAAATGCACGAGTCTAGACATCGAGCAGATACTTTTAAATTTGTTGATTTTGCAAGGCGTAAGTCTGTTGAGGCTTAGCCTCAGAAGCTTTAACTTTTTGTCGTTATTATATTTTCGATATCAAGCTCTAACTTAATGGAACGAAAGAAGGTAGGCGCTAAAATGAGCAGACCTTCTTTTTTGATCCTTTTGCGAATAGTACCGCAATAAAGAGGCATACTAGGTCATATGAGACCAGCTAATTAGCATTTTTCTGATTAGTTTGATAACATGAACAGATACTAAACCCTTTGTTTTTCAATGTTTTTAGAAATAAGAGGAAGCAATCGTTTGAAAACGTTGATAAAAAATATTGACGAACCTATACGTACATGTTACAATATAAGGGTCTAATAGACATATACGTACATGTTTTGCAGAATCTACATAAACCATATTTATTGGAGTGATAATATGAGTAAATTTGAACAAGAAGTTCAAGATTTATTGCGTTTTGTCGGCGGGGTTGAAAATGTCTCTGCTGTTACCCATTGCGTGACGAGAATGCGCTTTGTTTTAAAGGATTCTTCCATAGCGCAAATAAAAGAAATTGAAGCTTTAAAATCCGTTAAAGGAACCTTTACCCAAGCCGGACAATTTCAAGTTATTATTGGAAATGATGTTTCCACATTTTATAATGAGTTTACGGCCCATGCGGGAATTGAAGGGGGAAGTAAAGAAGATACTAAAGAAGCAGCCAAGTCAAATATGACATTTATTCAACGATTAATGGCTAACTTAGCAGAAATTTTCTCACCACTGATTCCAGCTCTTATTATTGGAGGTTTAATTTTAGGGTTTAGAAATTTAATTGGCGATATTGAAATGTTTGATAATGGAACCAAAACCTTAGTGGAAGTCTCTACTTTTTGGGCGGGGATGCATCATTTCCTATGGTTAATTGGAGAAGCTATTTTTCATTTCTTACCAGTCGGAATCGTTTGGTCCATTACCAAGAAAATGGGTACCACTCAAATTCTTGGGATTGTACTAGGAATTACTCTTGTTTCACCCCAGCTCTTAAATGCTTGGGGAATGGGAGATGTTGATGCAGTCGCACCTTATTGGGATTTTGGGTTTGTCCAAATTAATATGATCGGTTATCAAGGACAAGTGATTCCAGCTATGTTAGCAGGTTTTGTTTTAGTCTATTTAGAGCGCTTCTTCAGAAAGATCTCACCCGCAGCCATCTCTATGATTATCGTGCCGTTTTGTGCTTTGATTCCAGCTGTCTTACTAGCACACACTGTACTTGGACCCGTTGGATGGTGGATCGGAGCTGGCATTGCTAACATTGTTTATAACGGGTTAACATCGGCACTATCATGGTTATTTGCAGGTGTCTTCGGATTTGTTTATGCTCCCTTAGTGATTACAGGATTACACCATATGACCAATGCTATTGATATGCAACTCGTAAATGAATTTGGAGGAACCATTTTATGGCCCATGATCGCTTTATCTAACATAGCTCAAGGTTCAGCGGTACTGGGAATGGTTTATCTTCATCGTAAAGATGAAGAAGAAAAGCAAGTCTCAGTTCCGGCGTGTATATCAGCTTACTTAGGGGTAACAGAGCCAGCGTTATTTGGGATTAATTTAAAGTACGGCTTTCCATTTTTGGCAGGAATGATTGGTTCCGCTGTTGCGGCTATGTTTTCAGTCGGAACCCACGTTTTAGCAAACTCAATTGGAGTGGGTGGACTTCCTGGAATTTTATCCATAAAAACTAATAGTATGTTAAACTTTGCTATCGCTATGTTATTGGCAATTGTCATTCCGTTTTTCTTAACCGTTATTCTTTCCAAACGAAAAATAAGTAAATAAACAGCTAAAGTCTGTAATATTAATAGGTAATAGTAAAAATGGATAATACCTAGTATGGTATTATCCATTTTTAAGAAATTTGTCAGGTTAGCTTGAAAGTTAGATCAGCAAATATTTGTCAAAGGCTACAAGTCATTTCTCTCACCCAACAGGCAACTCTCTTAAAAGGTTAAAGTCACGATATCAGCAATTATTTTAAAGCTATCTTGACAAAAAAGCAGTCACCAACAAAGGAGTACATGGCCTTAGAGCGAGAGGAGTTTACTGAAAAAGGAGGAACAGTTAGATGAAAGATTTCAAGCAAAGTGTTGTCTATCAAATCTATCCAAGGTCATTTTATGATGCCAACGGTGATGGAATTGGCGACTTAAGAGGAGTTATTGAAAAATTAGATTACTTAAAAGAGCTTGGTGTAGATTATATTTGGTTAACTCCTTTTTATATTTCACCTCAAAAAGATAATGGTTACGATGTAGCCGACTACTATAATATTGATCCTACTTTTGGCACGATGGATGATTTTGAAGAACTGACTCGTGAAGCCAAAAATCGTGACATTGATTTAATGTTAGATATGGTCTTTAATCATACGTCAACAGAGCACCAATGGTTTAAGAATGCCATGCAAGGTGACGAAAAGTATAAAAACTTTTATATTTTTAAAGATGGAAAAGCAAACGGAGAACCTCCTACTAATTGGATTTCAAAATTTGGAGGATCGGCTTGGCAATACGTAGAAGAATTTAATCAGTACTATTTACATTTGTTCGATGTCACTCAAGGTGATTTAAATTGGACGAATCAAGAGGTTCGTGATGAGATTTATCAGGTCGTAAATTTCTGGCTAGAAAAAGGAGTAAAAGGTTTTCGTTTTGATGTGATTAACCTTATTTCTAAACCCGTTATTTTTGAGGATGATCAAAATGGTGATGGCCGTCGCTTTTATACAGATGGTCCCCATATTCACGCCTATTTAAAAGAATTAAATGAGCGTACTTTTGGCCAACATCCAGATGTCATCACTGTAGGTGAGATGTCTTCTACGTCAATTGAGCATTGTCTTGACTACTCCAATCCAGCCAACAGAGAATTATCCATGGTCTTTAACTTTCATCACTTAAAAGTGGATTATAAAAATGGGGATAAATGGTCGTTGATGGACTTTGATTTTAAACTGTTAAAAGAAATTTTTAAAGAGTGGCAAGAAAAAATGCAAGCTGGAGACGGATGGAGTGCTGTCTTTTGGTGTAATCATGATCAGCCGCGAATCGTATCTCGCTTTGGTGATGAAGGAAAGTATCATGCTGAAAGTGCTAAAATGTTAGCAACAAGTATTCATTTAATGCGAGGAACCCCGTATATTTATCAAGGGGAAGAATTTGGGATGATAAACCCAGGCTATACGAGCATTGATCAGTACCAGGATGTGGAGTCTATTAACTATTATCACATCTTAAAAGAGCAAGGTGTGGATGAAGAGCAGATTTTAGAAATTTTACGTCGCAAATCCAGGGATAATTCTCGTTCACCGATGCAATGGGATCAAACTGATCATGCTGGCTTTACAAAGGGGAAGCCTTGGATAGAAGTGGGAGCCGCTTATAAAACCTTAAATGTTAAAAATGCATTAGCAGATAAGCATTCAGTCTTTTATCATTATCAAAAATTAATTAAATTACGAAAAGAATATCCTATTATTTCGGAAGGACGTATTGAAATGCTGTTGGAGGATCACCCACAAGTATTAGCTTATTCACGTCAATATGAAAATAAGACGCTAATTGTTTTAAATAATTATTATCAGTCTATAACACAAGTTGAACTACCAGAAAACTTAGTAGGTGATGGAGAAATTTTAATTAGTAATTATTCTGACAGCCCGCGGTTAAGAAAAAGTGTGACCTTGCGTCCATATGAATCCGTTGCTTATTTAATAACTCCATAATGGGTTAATAATAAAACTAGATAAGGTAGAAAATAAGGAACATTTTAGAGATTAAACTAAAACAAACAATTTCAATTCCAGTTTTAAATCTTAGATGAGATGATAATTTTTATAAGTTCTATGTTCTATAGGACAAAGGGGATCAAAATGGCTACTATGTCATGGAGATGCCCTTTTTTACCTGGCTTGAGATCAGCTTATTCCGTCCAACTATTGATAAGATGAAAGATTTTAGCTCATTTAGCTTGCCAATCGGTAGAGAGAACCTTTTTATAATAAGTTTCAATTTAGAGAAAGAGTACCTAAGTATAGTTAGTTGTGATAAAATGAAAACGTGGAGGGGGATGAAAGGTGCAAAGGAAATATAATCGAATTTTCTTAGATATTGTAAGCCAAATTGAGCAAGGCGTTTATCAGCCAAATGATTTATTACCTTCTGAAAAAACTTTAAGCGACCAGTATCAAGTTTCTCGGGATACGGTTCGTAAATCTCTTGGATTGTTAGAGCAAAATGGTTATATTCAGAAGTCAAAAGGAAAAGGCTCATTCGTTTTAGATACGAATAAGTTGGATTTTCCAGTTTCTGGAGTTGTTAGTTTTAAAGAAATTAATCAGCGAATGGGAAGAAACTTTGAAACATTTGTCGAGGAACTAAAATGTCAACCAGCAAATGAGCAACTTCAGAAAAATTTAAACTTAAGTTCAGAAGAGAGGGTTTGGAAGCTGATTCGTACTCGTAAAATAGATGGAGAAAAAATTATTTTAGATAAAGATTATGTTGTTCAAAAATATGTTGAAACTTTGACAGAAGTTATATGCCAAGATTCTTTATACCAGTATATTGAAAATACGTTAGGGTTAAAGATTGCTTACGCCAATAAAGAGATTACAATGCAGATGGCAACCGATGAGGACCGTCACTATTTAGATTTAAAAAAATATGATATGGTCGCTGTTGTGCGAAGTTATACTTATTTAGATGATACTAGCTTGTTTCAGTATACAGAATCTAGACATCGACCGGATAAGTTTATTTTTGTAGATTTTGCTAGGCGTTAAGAAACTAAGAGGTTTCAAATTATCTTTTGACTGGCTTAGACGATGAAGTGGGTTAACAGTATGTTAATAAGCTGGGAAAGATAACTAGAAAATACCCTAAAAGTATGAGTTAAACTTTTAGGGTTGTTTAGTGTATGAATATATAATTTTCTTAAGGGTGAGGCACTGTCTTTTGGTAGCACATTAAAGTAAAGTGTCCGCGAAAAATAAAAGGATTGAGCCATTATGATTTTATTGCAGACCCTTTTGGAGCTTTGAATAACCTTTGTTTTCATTTTTTTTGAAAACGTGTTAATATTGTTTAAAATATAGCTTTGAACTAGGAAAGATCAACTGGTTATAGGTAAATTTAAAGAGCGGTAACTTATAAAAATGATATAATGATAAATAAGTGCACTTAAATAGAGGCAAGTCACCGGCATAAATGAGGGGGGCGTCAAAAAGCCATTAAGTTATAATATGCCTATAAACATGATGGAAGCTGGTTTACATCAGTGGTGCAAAAATTCTTAAGAAAATAAACAGAAGTCGGTAGCTCAGTGGGGTCTCATTGTATTTTGCTAAGGTGACTTCTTCGGATATTTGAAGTGCTTGGTTGATATCAGCTTTCATCTCCAAGATCGTATTTGTTTTATAAAGCCAAGTGGCACATTCGTAATGTAAGTAGAGGCTTCGATAATCTAAATTAATGGTTCCAATGACCGCATATTCATCATCCACAACGAACATTTTGGAGTGAACAAATCCTGGAGTATACTCATATATCTTCACTCCATCTTCTATTAAAAAGCGATAGTTAGCTCGTGTCATAGCATGGACATACCACTTATCTCCTTTGTTAGGGGTTAAGATTCGGACATCAACGCCGCGCTTAGCAGCGTTTGATAACGCATTAATCATTTCATTATCTAAAATGAGATAAGGAGTTGTAATTAAAATATAGTTTTTAGCATTACTAATTAAGTTAAGGTAAACAGTTTCACCTACAAACTCTTTATCGAGAGGACTATCAGTAAAAGGTTGAATAAAGCCATCATTATCAAATTCAGCTTCATGGTAAACGTGTGGGCGAAAAGGTTCAAAGCTGCTATCCGTTTTTCTTAAGTAATTCCACATGGTTAAAAACATAACTGTGAAGCTCCAAACGGCTTCACCTTGAATCATGAGCGCGGTATCTTTCCAATGGCCGTACTTGTCATAGGCATTAATATATTCGTCGCCAATATTAACCCCTCCATTAAAAGCTGTATGACCATCTATAATCACAATTTTGCGATGATTGCGGTTGTTCATGCGAATATTTAAAAAAGGGACGACTGGATTAAAGACACAACATTTAATGCCCATTGCCTCTAGCGTTTTTTGATAGTTATCAGGTAGGAGTAACAAACAGCCGAAATCATCATAAATAATCCGGACATCTATTCCTGCTGCTGCTTTTTCTTTCAAAATGTCTAAAATAGCATTCCACATAATGCCTGGATCAATAATAAAATATTCGAGGAAGATATAATGTTCGGCTGTTTTTAATTTTTCTAACAGTCTCGCAAATTTCTTTTCTCCAAGTGGAAAATACTCACTAGTGGTATGTTCATAAACAGGACATAGAGCGTATTGATTTATGTAATGAGATTGATTTGCTGCTCTTACATCACAGGCCTCAATATCTTTTATGGTTTGTTCATCTTGAGGCAAATATTTTTTCATTTGTTCATTAATGGGTTGCATTTCTTTTAAAAACTTTTTTCGTGTTTGGTCGCTACTAAATAAAAAGTAAAAAAGGCCTCCAAATATGGGGAGTGCCATAATGGGGATGATCCAAGCTAGTTTATAAGCTGGGTTTAAACGATTATTAATGATTTTCATAACTGAGACAAAGCTTAATAACAGGAACACTAAGTAAATATAAGTAAACTGTTGTTCAAATCTAATGAGCGCTGTAATCAGAATGGTCGCTTGTAATATAATTAATAAAGCACAAAAACCAATCCTCCCAAATATCTTATTGATGATTATTTTCATTGAGGTATCGCCTCCCCTTAATATTATACTAAGATTATAACAAATATCCATACAAATAACATTTAAAATGAATTTTTTGTGAGAAATTTACTTTATCTTAAGTTA
>Ga0153980_1000674_pt1 | contig 15193 bp, 8 predicted proteins | sample TSGA064MetaG_FD_104722 | JGI IMG/M metagenome (GOLD analysis project Ga0153980, IMG submission 104722) | Attine ant fungus gardens microbial communities from Georgia, USA - TSGA064 MetaG | ecosystem: Host-associated > Fungi > Mycelium > Unclassified | place: USA: Georgia, Magnolia Springs State... | reverse complement strand
GACTACCCAGGGCCACCCAGAATACACAGAAGAAATAGTCACAGAGATGGCTCGTCAGCGTGAGGAGAAACACACAATCACACAGAAGACGGTTGACGACTACTTTGGCGAGAAGGGAAGAGGATCAGAGGAGAGACCCATAATCACGAGTGGCACAGGAAAGAGGTGGGCTAAGGACTACGATGGAGTGAGAGTCATTGGCCATGTGTTCTGGAAAATTTTCGGTGTCCAGTATCCTGACGAGGATGAGGATTACGAAGAATGATTATATATATGTGTTTGACGCCTAGCAGCATTCAGAGTCTAGTAGATCAAATCATATAGGACTTGATATGTTTCATTAATAAAGTTCTATAAGAACCTGGCAGCAGACCAACTAGGCCTGTTTCCACAAAGACAGTCCTATCACTCTGATTGACACATCTTAACAAAAGAGGAAAGAAAATAATATGATTCTTGCTTATTTGCCAGCCAGCCAAAACATGACATTATCTCCGCTGTAGCCTCCTATCCTCATCCCCTGGGGATGCCGTTTCGTTTTGACCCTAGAGCAACTTTTGATTTCCAACTGCGAAAGATTTGAGAAAGATTTGATTGCATTCTTTCTCGTTTGTGTCCCCAGTTCCTTTGGCTCGGGATTCTAATCCAATATTGTCTCTCGCTGCAAGAGGTTCATTTACAACGGACAACAGCACCTTCAGCATATTTAACAAGGGCGCCGGGACAAATAGCTTGACCTTGGATATATCGTTATCCGATGAGCCGGTGTAATCGAGTATAACATTTGGTGCGGGTGGGCAAAGAGCGCATGGGAGTAGGACAGCCTTTAATCGGTCCTGAGAAGTCTGGAGTATCAAAATAGAACAGTCTAGCCTTGGTTCAACGACAGGAAATAACTGGGCGATTCACCCTATTGGAGTGTCTGCTTCTCTACTGGCAGTAGCCGAACCTGGTTTTTTGAAACAGCACGCACGACGTTGCCACGAGCTGCGCTATTCTGATAAGAAACTACATCATATTCACCAATCTATTTCATCTGCTCCCCGCAGCTAGTTCAAATAATGTCTTGTAAATACGAATGAGGTTCGAAGGAAACTTCGGCACTCGACATGCATGAGGAAACAGTCCTTTATCTAGAGATTCACCCTACTTCTTTTGTTTTGCCGGTGATGAATGATGGCCTGTAGATGGTGTGCGCAGTTACATTTCTTTGCTCTTCCTTTTCTGACGAGGATGTTCTACCCACATGACGATAAAGATAAGAGCTTACTAGCAATACCACAACATAGGTACCCTGGCTCCTTCAGTTTCCAAAATCAAAATAACTCATGCCAGAAAATTGGCCGAACTGAACAGAACTAAGAGTCAAGCTTATTCCAGTAGTACGAGGTCCTGTACTGAGTCACATACATATTATCAATTCATCTTACAGAGAATCTCTATTCTACAATGTTGCCGGAAAAATAGCTTCCCCTCAAGATCCACAGTGGGCTCACTTATGAATCTTTGTAATGGCCTTAGGGCTTACAGGGAAGTAGCTTATATACAAGATAAGTGTGTTGCCTAGAGAATGAAATTGTCTCGGAGTTTCTGCATACATTACTAAGGTGATAATGACAAGTGAGCATGTAAGTCAGAAAAAATAAGCGCAGCAGAGAGCAATGAGTAGAATGATGAGATGAAGAATTCAGATGATGTCATACTTCGTCAAATCAAAATCGCCCGGTAGATAGAACATGAAACATCCTACTTCAGGACATGTCAGAGGGTATTCAGAATATCACATTGGGGTATGACCTCATCTGAGTTTAATCTAGCCTCTATCTGGTGCACCCGCAGCCTACCGTGATAACGCGAACAATGTTTATGGATTGACATCAAGAACAGTCTTGTGGCCTGGGACTCTGATGTCTCCTATCAGAGACAACCTCCTGACACTACATGGTTCTGGATCCTGATCAATCTTCAGTCGGTTGTGATACTACCTTCTTGTCAAGCCATTTTTTTTCAAAATAGCTTTGAGCAATACCCCTTGATTCGAGTGCACCCGTGACCGGCGAGAAGGCGCTCTTTATCAACGAAGGCTTTACACGCTGCATAGTTTGATTCACGAAAGAAGAGTCAAATTATCTTCTCAGATTCCTGTCTGATCGTCTTGCTTGAAGGAGCGATCTCCACGTTCGTGCTAGCTATGAGCCTGTGATCTCGGCGCTTGCATAATTTATACAGCTCCACTCTGTTCCTAATATCAATGATTGTAGAACAACCGTGTTACTTGCCATTCAACGATCAGGGAATTCGATCACACATTCCGTCGCCATGCCGCCCGCCTTACACCTCGGGCTGAAGTGCCCGTCCCGGCAGGCTGAGGATGACTGTTTTGTATTGATTGTCCTATACAGTTGGATGAGTATGAGATGAACGGAGTTTATTGTCAACATCAGTATTCGGTACGCTCATTCACTAGAGGACCAAAATTAGCACAAAACAGTAACCACTGTGTCGACAAGCCAATCGTCGTGTGTATTGGTATCAAATCAGTGCCAAAGGACATCTCCCATCATAACTTCGCTGATTGCGGATTGTGGATAATCCAATCATATGTCAAAGTATACCCACTGCCACGACATTATTCAAAAATTATAACGCCGCCCGCGAGATAGACTGATCGAAAATACCCTTTTGACGAGTGCTGGGGTAGGTCTTTGACCTGAGTAGTCATCATGTCAAGCAGGATCTGCTGAGCCATAAGAAAATGTGGGTAAGCCAGTACGCGATTTTCCTGTTACCTCAAAACTTGAAGAAAAATAACAGAAGGCCTCCAGCTACGTAAAAGGGGAGGCCTCCTGTAGCTCTGCTCTATATCTGTGAGCGCATACAATCACAACGACCGTGGCTCGATGCAGCTTGTCTCAGTTCACAAGAACGTCTCCGACTGTACAAGGTTTCTATAACACTTACTATTTCCTAGGTGTCCATTCGCAGGGCAATGCCTCCAATCAAATTAAGTAGCCATCCTCTTACATCACTCATCAAATGTCTCACTGGGAACAAAAGCATGACGGTGTTACAAAAGCTCGGGACTCAGTCCGTGAATAGTAGCTGATATGAATAAGTGGGTTTCTGAATATTTCCTCTGTGGACCATTATTTCGTCTTGATTAGTAAGCAAGTTAGTGCAGAATTTTCTTACACCTCAGTTCTGCACGCTTCAGGCTGAGGTAAATATCCTTTTGATAACTCTACTGTAATCATTGTGCTGATGTAATTAGACTCAGAGCTCTGACAGGTACATCAGTTCTGCACGCTTCAGACTGAGACTTAAAGTTCTGACAGGCCGCTTATTCATCTCTCTGCAATAAAAGTTTCCAACTGTACTTAAAAAGTATTGAGACACTACAAAGATGGTCCATCTATATTTACATGAGGGGTTCACGAATATCACGAAGTGAGATCAGTTCCAGAGGAGCAAAGTATTTTCATCTCGAATTCTATACATTACTCGGAGTGTCAATTTATCGGCATTATACCATCTACAAGAAAGCACCAACCCTTGGTGTGTCAAGAAGTGGATAAACCGACAATCTCCCGTCGATCAATATGGAGATCAGCCTTCACACATATTCCTATCCGTCTTTAATTTATTCGTTCGTGCCACAAGAACTCTCGACTATCTCACATGAGATGAAACAAACCCTAGCCCGCGATAACTCTTGGCTGGAGTCCTTGTACGGTCCTTCCACGTTACTCATAATCGTCTTTGATACCTACTCTATTTTGATGTCTGCATCACATAAGAAAATTCAATTACTTCAAAGTACAGAAGGACAAGAACTACACACGGATATAGTTAGTCAGTTATTCAGTTATTTTTTCCCAAATTCTCTGACAATTACCGTGATCGTCGTGCGATCGATCTTTATATCATGGAGCTGCCATGGGGTATGACAGTTCACATCGAATCAGATAATGTGACTTGGTGACGTGTTCGCGTGATAGACCATGAAATCACAGCTACAATTAAAATATATTACAATCTAGCATATGCTTCGCCGACAGGTCAACGTGGTAATTTGGCTCACTTGAGCTGTTTTACCATGTCATACCTTGAGTCTATACTCCTATACTCCATTGCATACCCACGCATGCTAGTATATACCCAAGATCCCAATTTGATGGTTCGCCTTTGGGTTGAGAAGCACAGGTTTCGCTGATGCACTATCATGAAGTCGTAGTCTTCAGGATACATCGGATAGTTGCGAGTAACTTGTTTCGATGCCCTGAACTGCCAATGTAAGAGCCCGATAGAGCTTCCACGACCCACCCAGACTTCATCTTGTTCACCAACTTAACTACTATTCCCCGGCCGCTGGTTACCGCGGAACAGATCCTAAACAGACACTGGACCAAATACCGTGAAGATTTGTTAATGCAATAGAGTTATCGGAATCTCTTATACAGTCAAATCAAAATATGCCAGAAATTGTGAGTGCGCGAGTATCGTTCTATTACACTGATTGACCTATAACTCTTCAAGCCCACACATACTCAGATCCTGGTAATAGGTGGTGGTCCAGGTGGAAGCTTTGCTGCCGCATCACTCGCAAGGGAAGGCTTCGAAGTGACGCTGTTCGAAGCAGATAAATTTCCCAGATATCATATTGGCGAGAGTTTATTGCCTTCCGTGCGTCCGCTCCTGCAATTTGTGGGTGCTGAGAAGAAGGTCATGGAACATGGATTTTCCCCTAAAGTAGGTGCTTGGCTGTCGTTGCACAGACATGGGGGACTGATGTAGATTAACCTGGTGCGGCAATCAAATTCAACCAGCATAAAAGGGAAGGGTATACCAACTTCATTTACCGTGGGCCCGAATTTGGGTCCTGGAATGTTGTGAGTTGTCAGTTCCCAGAGATGGCCCGACGGACACTCACAAGTTTTAATGAAGTCCCGGTCAGAATTTGATCATATCCTCCTCAAGCATGCGGCTTCCTGCGGTGTCTGAGTTTTCGAGAAAACTAAAGTTTCTACGATTGAGTTCCAGAAACAGGGTGAACCAAAGAGTCGGCCCATTGCCGCTACATATATGGACCCTCAAGGCGAGGAGGGTCATATTGCGTTCAATTACCTTGTCGATGCTTCCGGGAGAAATGGAATTATGTCGACGAAGTATCTTAAGAATAGGCTCACCAACCCAAACCTGAAGAACATTGTTATTGGGAGAACTTTGACCGATATAAGCCTGGTACCGAAAGGGATGATGCGATTTGGATCGAAGCTCTGACAGGTTAGTAGACATCCTCCGTCCATACTTTATGTCCGCATGACACGGCATCTATTGATAGATGAGTCTGGTTGGGCTTGGTTCATTCCCCTCGCGAAAAACCTTGTTTCTGTTGGGGTTGTCATGAATCATGTCCAATCCATTCAGAAACGCAACACCCTGCGCGAAGCATCAGGCGACCATGATTCGTCTCTCCAAGATATCTATCTCCATCAACTTAAACTAGCTCCTGGCCTCATCTCGGATCTAATACCCAACGCAAGGATGGTGGAGAAAGAAGGAGGACCCCTTGTTCGACAAGCATCAGACTATTCTTATTCAGCTAGTGAATATGCTGGTCCGGGATATCGTCTTGTCGGTGATGCAGCTTGTGAGTTCTCCCTGTTCCGCCAGTTTGTCACTGCTTATATATTTGGCAGGTTTTATAGATCCCTTCTTTTCGTCCGGTGTTCATCTGGCTCTTACAGGAGCACTGTCTGCTGCAGGGACCATCGCTTCTTCCATACATGATACTCTCACTGAGGAAGAATGTGCAAAATGGCATAATGCTAAGGTTTCCGTGGCTTACACCCGTTTCCTGCTCGTTGTTCTGGGTTCTTACAAACAAATGAAAGCACAGAGTGTGGATGTTCTATCCAATGTGTCGGAAGATAATTTCGATCGCGCATTCGACCTCATACGCCCCAGTGAGTAAAGCACTCCTGTTCGCCCTAATCTGCGAACTGACTGCCCGAACGATAGTCATCCAAGGGACAGCTGACGTGAACAAGAAAGTCACCGAAGACGAAGTTACAAAGACCATGGACTTCATCAAGAACATACTATTTGTTCCAACTACTCCCGAACTCGAAGCCGATGTCAGACGGCGCATAGATCCAAAATTTTTTGAGGATGGCGAAGCCAATATATTATTACCAGCGCAGGTAGAGGCAATATTTGAGGAAGAGGACGTTAGACATGTATTGCATGTCACAAACTCGAGGAAGCCAATCCACAAGATGTTTGACTCGGAGAGGGATTTTGCACCTGAGCCCATCAATGGATATACCGTTAGGCTTGTTAGGGGTAAACTTGGTATGATTAGACTAGGGAGTATCGCTGTTGCTTAAACCCTGTAATGTAGAAAAAACGTAACTCGATGCTTGATAACTATTTTAATCTCTGTGTATTCAAGGATTTTGACTAGTTTGATTGATTTGACATGGTGAGCGGATAGTCTTGATAAACCAATCAGCAAAACTTCTATGTAGCTGAGAGTGTCTCCATGCCTTATGAATTATTTTTTTCCAATTATGTCAACTTTATTTGCAAGTAGTTGACTAGGCTGAAACAAAGTAGACCCTGGCAAACACACACCGGTCATAGATTGATTTGGCACAGTATTGGTACTAAGTACAATGATCGATGAAAATATAATATCTGTAAATAAGACAATGATCATTACCACCGATCGCTGGATGATCGCCAAGAGATATACAAAGTACCGAGGAATGATCAACAAAGTATCAATGATGGTTGTCCAAGAATTGAATTTCACAATATACGCACGTTGATTGACAAAAGACCAACACTTCCAGGACAAAAAACGACAAGGATGTAACAAGAGCATTCAACAATGGGTCGATCAAAACATGAGCCAAACAAAGTCCTATCGACAGCGAACCAATAAACATCCTCAACAAAGATGTGTTGTGATGATGACCACTCTGATTTGCGGTAAGATTGTCTGGATCTCAGTCCAACATCTATTTTTGAATCCTGAGGACTTACCCATGCATCTTTGCTGTGAACGTTTTGACATTGTAGGTTGAACTGTTTTAACATGAAAGTGATGTCGAAACTGATACTTCCAACAGGGAAGAAGTCCAAAATTTTTGCAAGCATTGAACTGAAGATGAAATGAAGGACGTTACAATGTATCAGCCAAAGCTTTCGGAAGGACACACGTGAACGAAGTCCCAAAACCATCAGGCTAATCGCTTGGTGTCTTTGTGTGAGCCGAGCCCTACATGCAATATATTCCATAGGACCATCAATACTAGTCCATAATGCATCTTCAAAGGGCGCCTCATCCCGGAACGTCCGACGATCTCACTATATAGTCAGATGATATGATTACTCCAAGAAATTGCATAACAGGATATCCCATGGTTTAACAGCCAATCCGCAACACTTCTGCTACACCACCAGATGTCTATACAGCCATCGAACATGAATCACTCAACACTGTTTGCCAGATCACTTCTCCTAGTGTACACGACACTGCCCATTATCATGGCCGATTTCCGTGCGTCTGCTCTTTCTCTAGTTATTTTTCATCAAGGAGAAACGAGATGACCAGGTAGATGACCATGCAAAGGCGAAAGTCACCATGGAAAGTGAAAGCGAGAAATTTAATATCGTGCTAGAGACCAGAACGAAAATAACGATTGGGATCAAAATGATGGTACCAGAGGTATCAACGAAGGACAAGATAACCATAGGGGAGAATTTCAAGCGAGAATCGGGAAATCCTATTTACATACCCCACTGCTGTGCTGTGTCATGTGGCCTACCCACCAGACTTGTAACTCCGTGAAAGATTGCAGTCCGTTCTGGACAATCTCTCCTATGCAGGAAAACGGGGATATATTATTCTATTCGCAACTCGATGCCCTCTATTTCCACATCATGAAGCAGATTCCAGGGACCATTCTCTTGTCTGCACAGTCCCTTCTTTTTGTTTATGCTATGAGGTACTGGGAAGGTGACACTTGTATGCATGTTTCCGTGCTTTGCTGCGTGTTTAGGATATTCGAGTATACATTTAAAGACATCTGTTACCATCTACATGCCGTTATCCCTATGAGGCACATTTGTATCCTCTCAGCTCAATTGACCCCCGTATCGACTTCACACGGCCGTTTTATGACCAAGGTCAATTGTTCAATTCGGACATGTTAATCATAGACCAAGTTTCAAGCGTTCATGGATCATTCCGTTTCTACCACAATTCCTTCTACGATTTTCTTCGCGATCCTGCTCGCTCTGGTGCCTTCAGTGTCAACACTCCTGTAATTTATTGCAAATTCCTTGATCATTTGATTCAACATCACCACCATTGCGCATCAAGCTATGCTATTAATGACTCAAGCATGTATTTCCCTCCTTATATTTGATTTTTAACGTACCTGTTATTCTAGAGCTTGTATGGGCACCAGGTATCGCCAGCTTTTCTGCCTCACTTTTTCGGCCACATGGAACTGAGTTTTTGATTCTTATCTCAAGCTGAAGACCTTTGTTACCCTCTCATTTTGCTTCATCTTATGATGATCCAGACTTTTGTCGATTCTTCGAGGATGCCCCGTTCAATATCTTGCAGCAGCTGGCAGACGTTAATTGTCATAAGTCTCTGGTAACGAATCGGATATGGTGGGAATTCCATGGTTGGTCAGGTGCCGCTGTTCTTGTTACGGAACTATCAACCCTGGGTTAGGGAATTGATGAATAGGTGTATACCAGCTCGAAACTGGGGTCTACTAAGTTATGTCGCTACCATACAACTAGAGTCACATGACTTGCGAGTCACCTATAGCTTCGGTAGGAGTTAGGACCTTGTAATATCCATGTGATGCGTGGCTAAGGTTCGTTACAGTTCTGGTGTTTTGGGAACTGCGAAAATATCACCTCACACTGTTTTTAAGTGTATCCGTGCTGAAAATTTTGATACACTGGTATCTACTGCATTTATTTGGGTACACTTCAACTATAATAACAAGCAATGGATCAATTCACATGTTGCCAGGTCGTCAATAGATTGAAGAAGTCAAAAGTTATTAGGTCGTATGTCCCTCTATTTGGCTCAAGTCGTGCCTCAGCCCTTTTTCGTGTTCTCTCTCGCACACAGTCAGTGAGGAGGAATAGTAGGCTTTATAGACATGGACGCGGGGGAAGTCGGTTATATGGTATTGGGAATTTGATGTGGAGAAACAGTATCACCATCAGTTCAGAACTATTGACTGTGCGGCGGCTCTAGAGTTCTACTCATCCAACAAACTCACGATATGGAAGGGAGAGGACCAGAAAAGGGATGTCGACAAGAATGACAGAGCAACAGAATAGCGCCAATACCGCTGTCGAGGCATCGCATGGCAGTGAGACCAGAGTCCAGCGTGTCCTGCCAATTCTCCTCTCCGTCGCTGTTGCCTTTGGTATCAGGATCTTGGGCGTGGTGCAAACATAAGATTCAAACCCTGACCTATTCAAAATCCTGTATTTTCTGGCAACTTTTGTTTTGCTCTCATTGAGCATCTCCGTGCCTATGTTTGGATATTTGTCACCATCATCGTGCCGTCATCTCGCATGAAGCATCTACCGACTATTTCAATTTGAGTCGATTCTCGCGTTGACCTGATGCAGTCTTTCTACGACCGATGTTTATCATCTTGTTCGCATATCGAGTCTTTAGCCACTTCAAAGTTCACGGATTGCATACAGGAATACGACACCATGAGGTGTCAACGAAATGTACAAGGCGTATGACCATGCATCTAGAGTTAGCCGGATCACATAAATCCTCGTACACGCACAATAAATATTTTATTGAGTACATTGTGTGCATATATCCTCTCTGGTATTCTGATGGTTGGCATTCTGGGAGCATCCGCGTGTTTCTTCTAAAAGTTATAACATGCCTTCAAAGCTCCCCTCGGTACTTTCTCCCATATTGTCTCTTCTAGTGGCTATTCTTGCCACTTAATCAAATATTGAAGTTATTCTCCCCTTCATCAAGAGCCTAAAACTCTCTCAACCCTTGTAGTATTTCCAATCCTGTGGTGAGTTAGGAGCTGTGCACAGGGAGAGACATAGAGCAATTCCAGTATATGATCCACATTGTGCTCATCCATCCAAGGTTTTTCTTGTCATTAAATTTGTCTGTTGTTGATGATAGTTCCAGAAGATGTGTTGAGACAATGGTAAGGTTGAAGAGGACAGAGTAAAGAGAAGAGAAGAGCTACATGCAATGGGATGAATTATATCGTAGGCAGACAAGTATCTTCATAAAACCCCCATAGACTGGATGATGTGTGACTGTTCCTTATTGTTGTCCAGTTACCCTGCCACCATTGCTTTTTTGTCAAGTCACTCATAGGAATCTCACTGATAGAAGGAAAGTGCCCACCCCCTTTAGGAACATTTATTTCAAAATCACATTTTATTTTCTTCCTCCCATTGCACAGTGCGTTCGACTGAGATTTCTACCTTGGGAACAAAGTAAGCTACTATCTACTGTAGAAGCTGGATGAGACATACTTTAGAACAAAGTTCAGTAGATGGATCTTTCAGAGATAGCTGTATTTGATCATCAATTTCAGTAAATGGTTTCTTTGTGGTAGTGACACTCACAGTGAAATGATCCTCTCGTTGGCCATGACCACCAGGTTTGAAATCCATAGTCGATCTCATGCGGTTGAGATTAAGGCTTTTACGAGTGTTCAAACTGGATGGGAAATGGATAAATTCAAGAGCTGGATAGCTTGAACGAGACTCACGTCACAAGTATGGAGTTGGCGTATACTAATACGAGAATTGGAGTTAGCACCATATATGATGAATTGAGATCAAAATATTGGATGGAGTTGACAGGAAAAAAGATCTCCGGAAAAATGCCTAGATCTCAGGTTTTCGAAAGTCACACAAAACTAAACTCACATTTGGCAATTATGAAATGCAATCCCATGAATACGAGATTATTCTTTTGCACCAGCCACTGTACAAGTACCTCATGTCAGACACAGTGCAAACAATTCTGCTGGAAGCAACATTGTTAGAAAAGGCTCATACAAATATAAGAGAGGTAGTAGCTCCGATGCTATCATTCAAAATGAAAGGAATCCAATATAAATTTAACCAAAGACCCACGTGGTGAGTGCCCCCATCTCGAAGGCGTAGAGAATCAATGTATCAATAACAGCATTGAGACTAGAAAAAGCCATCAAAGAAAATGTGTAGATGGCAATGAGAATTTTGATGTACTTGAGATTGTTTGTTTTGCTGGTCTTGAGAAGGAAAAAGAGTGAGCCGGTAATAAGAATATCCACAGTCGTAGAGAGCCCAAGTCCGAGTGTGAATACCCACTATATATAGAAGGTTACCACGGCAATGATGATTGGTATGAGATGACAAAACACACGCCAAAATGCACTTGAAAGCTATGAAAGGTATGATACAAAGTCCTGTCAAAATAAAATATCAGACCGAGACTACCCATATCATGACGGCTAGGCTGAAACTGACATCTCGGCAGTTGATACTGATTTAGGAAATTAGAACTAGTGAAAATTGTGTATGATTCAGGTTCTTACCTGTGGCGGAGACTTAATCGGTTGTCAGAGGAAACTTGTCAGAGTAACAACAAGATACTAACCCAAACGGAGGAGGGCTAACAAAACCTTTCAAACCTCTTGTTAGCAAAAAATAATCACCGAGTTTCAAGTGAACCTTACTATAGGAACAGATAGGAGCCAATTGTGCTGGCTAACTAATTGAGGGTCAGGGGTTTCGAAAGGTTGGGGACTGCAAGGGACATACACATGAAGATCCGATAGGAAAAGAATCTGTCATCTGTCATCTTTAAGCTCTCCAATGTGATAAAAGCCATAGGAATGAACGACGAATGTTAGAATACCCTGTGTTTTTGACTTAGTGTCCATGACCAATGATAATCAAGATATACTGGCAGTTACTGTCACAGTAGCCTGAAATCTATTTGAGCTCCAAACAAGGTAATGATAACGCAGCTCACTCACCGAGATAGCCCTAGTTAAGCAGGTATAAGAAAGCTAATGTCATAGGAAGAAAGCCACACTTACCAATAGATTTCGTGGATATGGGTAATATCGTTGATATTTCTCACAAGATAATCCCACAGACTAGCCCATAAGAGTGCGGTGTGAAAACTATCGAGAGTGCTGGCTACCATCACTATCACTGTATTTTGTGCACTGTCTTACTGAGAACTCACAAAATGAGAGCTACCTAAAGGTATCTGGTCAGATCATGCGAGGGGACAAGAGGGCAGACATGCTAAAGCCTTGGTCTTCTTGTGATCGCCTTCGTATATTTTGAAGTAGATGAGGACTTGGAGCACCACCAGTCCACTTAACCTACAGGATGTTTGAATGGAACATGGAACAGGCAAGATGAATCATACATAGACGCAACGAATCCCCCCAAAAGCAGGGCGCCGTACGTCGCATGAACGTTGACCATGTCATTGGCCATGTTGTGTAAAGGGGGGAAAGTCCAGGGTTTGCAAGCACCGAATTGAAGGTGAAATGAAAGATGTTACAATATATTAGCCAGAGCTTTCAAAAGGGAGACAGAGGGACAAAGTTGAATTCAATAGTGTAAGGGGAACATGACCATCAGGCTGATCGTTCATTGCCTTTGTGTGAGCCGAGCCCCACAAACAATCTATTCCGTGCGCCCATTATTACTTTAACAGCTAGTCTACAATGCCACAGTCCTAATTTGCAAAGGGCGCTTTGTCCAGTGTGTCATATAATCTCGGCATATAGCAATATTTACGTTTGGACTTTAAATATGGTTACTCACATCTCAAGTAATGGCCATACAGACCCTTGTTTGATATGTTGATGGTAGCACAGCAGCAGCCATTAGACAATGAACCTGGGGAGATATGATGATGGGGATTCTTTAGAGAAAAACTTTTCCGAATACTACTCCATTATTGTAGTTACAGATTGTCGGCGCGAGAGCTCAACGATGGGAAGTCATTTACTAAGGGAGTCGCTGCATCAAAAATTAAACCGGAAGATTTTTTTAAAGTGTGTAGTCCGCAGAGGCTCGAAGTCAACATCAGTGATAGTGTTCATTTAAATTTAACTCTTTAGCTAAAGCAAGATCATCTACTAATAGAGTTAAATGTTGGAAACCATTACAGCTAGCATCCAGCTGGATGGGCTCGGAGTCCATCACGGTACTGCGGTGCAATTGATGTCAGTAAACACAAACAAAGAGTTACGGTTATTGGGGACCAGAAGCCCTCCATTCTACTTTTCAGTAGCCACTGTAATTTGGAGGATTGGCAGTCGCCTGCCAGACTATTCCTCTCGAGAGCCTTCGATCATCTCTGAGATATACTAATAAAAGTACCTAGACGGATACTCGTCAGCATGACCCTTGTCTGTCGTTTTTTTCTGCAGTAGCCCTACCTAAATCTTTGGTCCAAGTGAACTCTTGTGGATGGTCAGGACCTAAAGTTTCACCCACTAGCTTTCGTCGAGCATTGATCAAGAACCAGGACCCAGAAAAGAGTCTTGCAAAGCATGGGAAAGCATGCACTTTCATGCACTAGCCAACTGCTATCGCCTTCCTCACCATGTGTTGCAGTGCACTTTCTAAAAGGACTTCGGTCGGTGGAGTACGTGACATCTCACGATGTCTGCATTACCAGATGTATGCTCAGATCTGGTCTGGCCACCTCGCTGTCTTTCTCTAAGTGCTCATCAGAGTCTCGGATACCTATAAACCCTGTGTTGCTGCTACACAATCTGATGAGGCTTGAAGCTGTCAAAATTTTTAATTAAATGTACGATTCTAGTCAAACAAACACAAACTAAAAAGAGGAACAGGAGGAAGAAAGACAAAAACAAAAGAGAGAAAAGAAATAACAAGAGAAGAAAAATGAGACGAAAAGGATAGCAGGAGCAGATTCCAGTGTGTACAGGTGAGGCACTGTGCCTTCGTTTTTATACTCCGAATGGGGAGACGGGGATTCCTTGTGTCATTGGTTATTTTCGGGGGGTTATGGGGGTTTTCTGGGTGGTGTGAATGTGAACGCCATAGGGTTAAATGTTAGAAATTTGATGAGATCGCCCAAGGTAGCGTGACACGTTCCTAGAGCTCTACGTTGGGATGTGAGTTCTGGTCTCGAGGTTTGACTTGCCGCACGAGCATGCGACTGGCTCTTCGGGGCGGAATCTCACCCTGTGTTCGTCGTTTTGTATTTGAGTTCTTGATTAATGTACAAACGAATTTGTGGTATCTGCCAAAACACCATTTTTCCGTGTCAAATGACAAAGGGGTTTCATTTTTCTGCCAAATCGTCTCAGAAAGCTCTTATTCCTTGGCAAAACAAAGGAACAAATGAATGGTTATATTTGTGGTTTTAGCGAAATGTATAATGTAGTTTCTTCATATCAAAATATACAGCCTCCATGCAAATAAAAACTGTACCAACAGAATAAGCCAGGTATGAATTTGAATTCTCGATGCCAATGAAGGGGTTAGACGTTGGTCGATAGGTATATCACTTTGAGTGGGCTCTGACACTGTTGTCCTCGACGTTCTCGTTTCAAAAGGAGCAGATTCGGAAGAAACTAGGATAACTTAAATCAACGAACAGCCAGGAGGATCCAAGCACAAGCACAAAGACATACAAGGAAAGCTTCCGCTACCAACCCTTGCAGAACTTACAGCCATTTTCAATCTTTCTCCTGCATTCTGAGGGACCGTCGAGAGAAAGCCAATTTTCGCAGGGTCTCTGGAAGGATACTCAAGGTCTCCAAAATAAAATGCTGATATAACGCTATGAGCTGGTTATGAGATCTGGGCCGCAACGGCAATCTGATGCAAAACGCACCTCTTGAGAAAAGGTGTACCTAAACTCCAGCTGAACAGGTAGCCTCCGACGGCAGGAGGATCAGTGGCCGCCACGTTAGATATACAACGAGCAACGGAATTGCTGCGCTCTTGAAGCAGAAAATCTCGTGGATCGACTGGAAAGGGCTTTCCACCGATTGAGAACGTGAGATTATGGGGTTCAGCACAAGGAAAACTAGTTCCTATTCGACGAGTTATCTCTCTGACCACGTCTTCGGGACCTCTGATTATAGAATTTCCCTTGACG
>Ga0153980_1000672_pt1 | contig 15238 bp, 14 predicted proteins | sample TSGA064MetaG_FD_104722 | JGI IMG/M metagenome (GOLD analysis project Ga0153980, IMG submission 104722) | Attine ant fungus gardens microbial communities from Georgia, USA - TSGA064 MetaG | ecosystem: Host-associated > Fungi > Mycelium > Unclassified | place: USA: Georgia, Magnolia Springs State... | reverse complement strand
TTGCCTGGCGGCTTTAGCGCGGTGGTCCCACCTGACCCCATGCCGAACTCAGAAGTGAAACGCCGTAGCGCCGATGGTAGTGTGGGGCCTCCCCATGCGAGAGTAGGGAACTGCCAGGCATCAGACTGCGATAACCCTGACCTCACGGTCAGGGTTTTTTGCATTTGCGCGCCGGGAAACCTTCATCGCCCGCCACTGGCTCTTGTTTCTGCTCTGCGATTGCTAAATATCCTCATACGTCTGCTTTTTCAGCCAGGCCGCAATAAAATCCACCACGCTTTCTGGACTATTCAAATCCAGCCAGGGGACACCTAGCGAGAGCTTTGCATCACTGGCCACCGCAATCACATAATGGTCCAGTGTCGCCGGCAATGGTTTCCCTGAGGCTTCACGATGCAAAACAATCTTTGCCACCGGTTCGTCTTTGAATCCCTCGATCAAAATTATATCCAGTAAAGAAGCATCCATTCGGCTTGCCAGGTAGGCAAGATCCAGCTCCTGCGGTTCAGGCGTTTCCGTCATTAATGCCCAGCGCTGCTGGCTGGCAACCAGAACCTGGTTAGCTCCCGCTTTGCGTAGTTCATAGCTATCTTTACCTGGCTTATCGACTTCCATGTCATGGTGAGTATGCTTAATCAGCCCACACCGTATCCCTCTATCCTGCATCACTGGAATAAGCTGTTTCAGCAGCGTAGTTTTACCCGTGCCGCTGAGCGCGGCCAGCGCTAGCAAAGGCACCTTCACTGTATGCCTCCTGATAAATCCTCAGGCCGATTAATATTCATAAAAGCCTCAGCGTTATTAAACAACACGCTATGTCCACCACTGTTTTTTAGGAAAAACATTACTTTACGCTCACCACGCTGCAAAAAATCCGTTAACGATTTTACCAGACTTTTATGCAGCAGCAGGGTGGCAGGATGGTCGCGTTCGGCCGTACGTGCCCAAACCGCCAGTGCTTCTCCTTTTTGTTGCCACAGCTGCGCTGCAAGATCCTCGGGCAATTCAGGGACATCACAAGGCGTAAAAAGCAGCCATTCGCTGTTGATTGTTTGCAGCGCCGCCAGCATGCCTGCCAGTGGACCCGGGAAGTCAGGCAAGGAATCAGTAATAACGGGCAGGCCGCTTTGCTGATATTCCATCAGGTTACGGTTAGCGCTGATATAAACAGCATTGACCTGCGGCTGTAAGCGTTGGAGAACGTGCTGATAAAGGGGTTTTCCCCGATACAACACCAGGCCTTTATCTTTTCCGCCCATGCGGCTACCGCGCCCTCCGGCTAAAATCACGCCTGTTATTGATGCCGGGATACCGGAAAAACTCATGCGTATTACACCCTCTTTTTTTGTGGGTTTAACCCTGTTACCGTAACGGGAACGTAATCAAACAGGAACCGAACTATGAAATGCCATCGTCTTAACGAACTGATATCACTGCTGCAGCCAGCCTGGCAACAGGATCCCGATTTAAATCTGGTGCAATTTTTACAGAAAATGGCGGACGAAGCCGGATTTACTCATCCTCTGGAAGAACTAACGGATGACGTCCTGATTTACCATCTTAAAATGCGCAATACAGATAAAAATGAAGAAATTCCGGGAATTAAGAAAGATTATGAAGAGGATTTCAAAACGGCCTTACTCCGCGCTCGCGGTGTAATCAAAGATTAAGCCTATCTGTTCATCCGTCATCCGGGCGTTTAATGATATTCTCAACGCATTGCGAACCGCTATGAGTATGCCGGATGACAGAACCCGCTTTTAATTTTCAAAACCTCAATCCTGACACAATCCTTGATGCGCTTTGGGAGACGGGAATTCGGGTAGAATCCGGACTAACCGCGCTAAACAGTTACGAAAATCGCGTATACCAGTTCTCTGACGATGACAAAAAACGCTACGTCGTTAAGTTCTATCGTCCACAACGCTGGTCACAGCAGCAGATCGAAGAAGAACATCAGTTTACCGTCCAGCTGCTGGCTGATGAACTGCCTGTTGCGGCTCCGCTGGCGCTACAGGGAAAAACCTTGCACCAGCACGATGGCTACCTGTTCACCGTGTTCCCCAGCCTCGGTGGCCGCCAGTATGAGACGGATAATTACGATCATCTGGAATGGGTCGGGCGTTATCTGGGACGTATGCACCAGACAGGGCGGAAAAGCCTGTTTGCCGCTCGTCCCACTATTGGACTGGAAGAGTATATTGTTGAACCGCTCCAGATACTTGAAGCCAGTACCTTAATACCCGCTAAGCTGAAAGAGAATTTATTAGCCAGCGTCCGCCTGATCGGCACAACTTTACAAAAGTGCTGGCATACTCAGTGGCAGCCGCTTCGCCTGCACGGTGACTGTCATCCGGGTAATATTTTATGGCGTGACGGCCCGTTCTTTGTCGACCTTGACGATGCGCGAAACGGCCCGGCCGTTCAGGATCTGTGGATGCTGGTTAACGGCGATATTCAGGAACAGCGTATCCAGTGGGATATATTGCTGGAAGCTTATAGTGAATTCAGTGAGTTCGACACACATGAATTGTCACTGATTGAGCCTTTACGCGCCATGAGGATGGTTTATTATCTGGCGTGGATTGTCAGGCGCTGGCAAGATCCCGCGTTTCCAGCCAGTTTTCCCTGGATGAGAGACGAGGATTTCTGGCGCAGGCAAATTGCTATTTTCAACGAGCAGGCCCGGCTGCTGCAGGAGCCACCTCTGCAGCTGACGCCCGCATTCCAGGGCTGATCGCCTTTTCCGGTCAGCTTTTTTTGCAGTCAGGAGAGAGTTTCAGATGAAAAAGATTTTATTCGCGCTGGTAGGTGTTTTTCTGGCATTCAGCGCGTCAGCTGCCCAGTTTACCGACGGCAAACAGTATGTGACGCTACAGAAGCCTGTCGCGGGCGAACCGAAGGTTCTTGAGTTCTTCTCTTTCTACTGCCCACACTGCTATGAATTCGAACACGTCTGGCACGTTAGCGACGCCGTAAAGAAAAACCTGCCTGCCGATGCTAAAGTCACCAAATATCACGTTGAGTTCCTTGGCGGCGATATGGGTAAAGTAGTGACTCAGGCATGGGCTGTGGCCATGGCGCTGGGCGTAGAAGACAAAGTGACCGCGCCGATTTTTGACGGCATTCAGAAAAGCCAGACCATTACCGATCCGGCCAGCCTGAAAGACGTTTTTGTAAAAGCTGCCGGTATCAAGCCGGAAGAGTATGATGCAGCCTGGAACAGCTTCGTGGTGAAATCTCTGGTTGCCCAGCAGGAAAAAGCGGCGGTAGACGTCGATCTGCGTGGCGTACCGGCTATGTTCGTTAACGGCAAATATATGGTTAACAACGGCGGCCTGGATACCAGTTCAATGGATAACTATACGCAGCAGTATGCCAACGTCGTTAAATTCCTTTTGACGCAGAAATAAGCTCCGCTGCCACGGCGCGTTTCAGCGCCGTGGCGTTCAGATAATTCTCTCTTATTTACCCGTAAAATAGCCGTCCCGCGATCTCCATTTTCTTTGACGATCTAAAACGATCGTTGATACACATAATTTATATCCACATTTATTCAAATTAAGCGATCGCGTAATTTTCGGCTGATCCTTTTATTAACTATTTGAATTTAATGTATTTTATTTCTGTGCTGCTCTTTTTCAAAACAATGAATTTATCTGTCATGAAATTTACGCACAAAGTTATCCACAGCAATTGATTGCGAAACCTGCCGCAAAAGCAACATTTCAGGGCGTTTAATCTGCGCAGAGATTTCATATTTCAGGCATAGCTGTGGCATCCTTACCTCATTGCAAAAAAATAACCAGGAACGTGACACCCAATGGCAAAAATCGCAGAAAACCCGCTTATTCTGGTAGATGGCTCTTCTTATCTTTACCGTGCGTATCACGCGTTTCCTCCGCTGACGAACAGTGCTGGCGATCCTACCGGGGCGATGTATGGCGTTCTTAACATGCTGCGCAGCCTGCTGCTGCAATATAAGCCAAGCCATGTTGCGGTCGTGTTCGATGCCAAAGGAAAAACGTTCCGCGACGAGCTTTTTGAGCATTACAAGTCTCACCGTCCGCCTATGCCTGACGACCTGCGCGCCCAGATTGAGCCTTTGCACAATATGGTCCGGGCTATGGGGCTGCCGCTGCTGGCGGTTTCAGGCGTCGAAGCGGATGACGTCATTGGCACACTGGCGCTGGAAGCCGGAAAGAAAGGCATTCCGGTTTTAATCAGCACTGGCGATAAAGATATGGCGCAGCTGGTTACGCCCGATATCACGCTGATCAATACCATGAACAATGCCATCCTTGGCCCGGAAGAAGTGGTCGAGAAGTACGGCATCCCACCATCACTGATTATCGATTTTCTGGCGCTAATGGGAGACTCTTCGGATAACATTCCAGGCGTGCCGGGCGTCGGCGAGAAAACCGCGCAGGCGCTGCTGCAGGGTCTTGGCGGTATCAAAGATATCTACGATAACCTGGATAAAGTTGCCGATCTTTCCTTCCGCGGTGCCAAAACCATGGCGGCTAAGCTGGAGCAGAATAAAGAGGTCGCATTCCTGTCTTACCAGCTGGCCACCATTAAAACGGACGTTGAGCTGGAACTCGGTTGCGAAGCGCTAACCGTTAATGAACCTGCGGCTGAAGAGCTGCTGGCGCTGTTCCGCCGTTATGAATTCAAGCGCTGGATCACCGATGTAGAAGAAGGAAAATGGCTACAGGGTAAAAGAAGCGGTGCCGCCGCGCAGCCAGCACTGGCCGCGCAACCTGAGGTTCAGCCGGAGGTTACCAGCATTCTGGCCACAGACGGCTATGTAACCATTCTTGATGAAGCCACTTTTGCCGACTGGCTACAAAAATTGCAGAACAGCACGCTCTTTGCTTTCGATCTGGAAACGGACTCGCTGGATACGTTAAGCGCCAATATCGTCGGTATCTCTTTTGCCGTGGCGCCGGGCGAAGCTGCCTATTTGCCTGTCGCCCATGATTATCTGGATGCGCCTGAACAGCTGGATCGTAAAGCCGTACTTGAACGCCTGAAGCCGCTGCTGGAAGACCAGAATCTGTTTAAGGTAGGTCAGAACCTCAAATACGATCGCGGCGTGCTGAACAATTACGGAATCGAATTACAGGGTATCAAGTTTGACACCATGCTGGAGTCCTATGCGCTAAACAGCGTAGCAGGCCGTCACGATATGGATACCTTAGCTTCGCGCTGGCTGAATCATAAAACCGTTACTTTCGAAGAGATTGCCGGCAAAGGTAAAAAACAGCTGACGTTTAATCAGATAGCGCTGGAGCAGGCGGCGCATTACGCGGCGGAAGATGCCGACGTCACGCTCCAGCTGCATCTTAAAATGTGGTCAGAGCTGGAAAAAGAGCAGGGGCCAAAAGAGGTTTTTGAAAATATCGAAATGCCGCTGGTGACGGTTATTTCGCGTATTGAGCGCAACGGTGTGCTGATTGACCAGGCAATCCTGGCAAAACATTCGCAGGAGCTAACCACGCGTCTGGCAGAACTGGAGACAAAGGCGCACGAGCTGGCGGGCGAACCTTTCAATCTTTCTTCAACCAAACAGCTGCAAACTATTCTGTTTGAGAAACAAGGCATCAAACCGACTAAAAAGACGCCGGGCGGCGCACCCTCCACCAGCGAGGAAGTGCTGGCCGAGCTGGCGCTGGATTATCCCTTGCCGAAAGTGATCCTTGAGCATCGTGGTCTGTCCAAGCTGAAGTCGACCTATACCGACAAGCTGCCGTTGATGATCAACCCGTTAACCGGGCGCGTACATACTTCCTATCATCAGGCCGTAACAGCCACGGGCCGCCTCTCTTCTACCGATCCTAACCTGCAAAATATTCCCGTGCGGAATGAGGAAGGGCGTCGCATTCGCCAGGCTTTCATCGCATCAAAAGGTCATCAGATCCTGGCTGCGGACTATTCTCAGATTGAACTGCGCATCATGGCGCATCTTTCCCAGGATAAAGGGCTGCTCAGCGCCTTCTCTGCGGGGGAAGATATTCACCGCGCTACGGCAGCAGAAGTTTTTGGCATGGCGCTGGATAAAGTGACGGGCGAGCAGCGCCGTAGCGCAAAAGCGATTAACTTTGGTCTGATTTACGGCATGAGCGCCTTCGGTCTTTCCCGCCAGCTCAATATTGGCGCTGGCGAGGCAAAAAAATATATGGAGCTTTATTTCGAACGTTATCCCGGCGTGCTGGAATATATGGAAAGCACGCGTCAGCAGGCGGCCGCAAAAGGTTACGTCTCCACGCTGGATGGCCGTCGCCTCTATTTGCCGGACATCAAGGCCAGCAACGCGATGCGCCGTAAAGCAGCAGAACGAGCGGCGATTAACGCACCAATGCAGGGCACGGCGGCCGATATCATTAAGCGAGCTATGATTGCCGTGGATGGCTGGCTGACGCCGCAGGCCGATCCGGATGTCAAAATGATTATGCAGGTACACGATGAACTGGTGTTTGAAGTGAAGACGTCAGAAGTCGAAGCGGCAACGATCAAAATCCGTGAGCTAATGGAAAACAGCATGCAGCTGGATGTACCGCTGCGCGTTGACGTTGGCGTTGGCCACAACTGGGATGAAGCACACTGATAATTAAGTAAAATCGCGGCAAGGCGGGTGGTTTACTGCCTTGCTGTCGGTTGCTCGTTAAGGTGTTAATAATTACCCATTCCGCGCGTCCATTTTTGAGCGCGATAAATTGTTATCCCCAAAGCATTTTTTTTGCTGTATGGCTACAGGCAATGCTGTTTTATGTGAACTATCTTGGATAACAATGCGGATTTTGTGAAAAATAACGGCAAAAAACCCTTTTTAGGCCTGAAAAAATCATGTAGAGTTGAAGTTGTAGGGTACAGAGGTAAGATGTTCTATCTTTCAGACCTTTTACTTCACGTAATCGGATTTGGCTGAATATTTAGCCGCCCCAGTCGTTATGACTGGGGCGTTTTTTATTGGATTTTTTCAGCAGCCCATCAGGCTTCCGGCAGCGACTCTTCGCTGGAGGGTGGGATTTCGCTAAACCAGCTGTCCAGCTTCAGACGAAGCTTATCAACGCCGATTTTCTTCAGAGAAGAGAACGCTTCTACCTGCACATCGCCTGGAAAACCTTTAGCGGCTTCGCGTACCATATTCAGCTGTGCCTTACGCGCGCCGGAAGCCAGCTTGTCGGCTTTGGTCAACAGCACCAGCACCTGAATGCCGCTCTGTACCGCCCACTGGATCATCTGCTGGTCCAGATCCTTTAACGGATGGCGAATATCCATCAGGACGACCAGCCCTTTCAGACAGTCGCGCATTTGCAGATACTCCGCCAGCGAGCGCTGCCATTTCAGCTTCATCTCTTCGGGAACTTCCGCATAACCGTAGCCGGGCAGATCCACCAGGCGATAGCCATCAGCCACCTGAAACAGATTGATTAACTGCGTCCTGCCCGGCGTTTTACTGGTGCGGGCCAGGCTTTTTTGATTGGTCAGCGTATTCAGCGCGCTGGATTTTCCCGCATTGGAACGACCGGCAAACGCGACTTCAATACCGATATCGGCTGGAAGGTGACGAATGTCAGGCGCGCTGGTAACAAAGTGGGTAACGTGATAATTCCAGCCAGACAAGATAAAAACTCCAGATAATAAGAACAATTGCGCAGAGTATACCTTGTATAGATTAAAAGCGCCCGACAGGACACGATGCCGCAGAGGCTTTGTAAGAGATCGCCCATATCTTTTGCCAGAACTTTACTTTTTTTTATCTGAGCTCAACATGCAAAGTAATTTATTATCAGGAACTTATTAAATTGGTGCCAAAGAAAAATAAAATTTTTTCTGAAGTCGCCTTGTGAGTTTTGTGATATCGACTACATTAGTTGTCAGAGCCAGGGCGGCTCGCTTCAGGATGAAGTGCTCAGGGGACATCAGGATGGTGCAGAGCAGGGAAGGAAAATATCGAGGGATGCGATTCATCTGAAGGAAAGGACTACGTCCATGAAGGACGACGCGGCAATGGAAAACCGGGAAGTTGGCTGCTAAAAAGGATGCTGACTTAGTCAGTCCTTCTACGGAAGGTGTGAAAAAAGGCGACAGGGTGACCTGGCGCCTTTTTTCTTTGTCTGCTTTCTGCTAGATTCCGCCGCAATTCTATACTGAAGATAAATAGTCTGAGAGCAGAAACCATGAAGCAACCTGCACGCGATCCACAGAAAAAACCGGCGGCAAAAACGAAACGCAAAACGCGCGATGAAATCAATACTGAAGCGCGCGATCGCAAGCGTGATAAGAAGCATCGCGGTAACGCCTCCGGTAGCCGTGCCAATCCGGTCACCACAGCGAAGAAAAACGGCGGAAGCGCCACAGACAAAGACCCGCGTATCGGCAGTAAAAAGCCTGTCGCGCTGGGTGCGGCTGCGCCCGTAGCGGCAAAACCGGTGAAAAAAGCGAAGCCGCAGGAAGAGAAAAAGCCTCGCCTGACGCCAGAAGAAGAGCTGGCTAAGCTTGAAAATGACGAACGTCTGGACCTGTTGCTGGATCGCCTGGAAAATGGCGAAACGCTGAAGGCAGAAGATCAGGCATGGCTGGATCAGACGCTTGACCGCATTGATACGCTGATGGAACAGCTGGGCATCGCCCTGGATGACGATGTTGAGGATGAAGAAGCCGAAGAAGATATGTATCGCCTGCTTAAGGGCGGCAACTAATCTGGTGCTTTTAGACTTAATATCAGAGCGACGCTGAAAGGCGTCGCTTCTGCAAAAGGTTTCTCTGGCGATGATTTGGCCTGGATCAATTTATCTGCTGATTCTTCTGCTCTGCGGCGGCTGGCTCTTCGTTAAACTACGGCGTCTGTCCCGGCTGAAAAATCGGCTGCGCAGAACGACCGTCTTTACGCCTTCGCGCGCTATTCCCATCCGACGGTCGGCATCCAGACGCCAACGCAGGAGAGAATACCGTGACGCAGATAATTGAGTGGGATACCGTCCTGCTGCAAAAATATAATATCTCTGGCCCTCGTTACACCTCTTATCCTACCGCGCTGGAGTTCAGCGAAAACTATCAGGAAGCGGACTTTATCCGCGCCAGCCAGCGCCATCCCGATCGGCCGCTGTCGCTTTATGTCCATATTCCCTTTTGTCACCGGCTTTGCTACTTCTGCGGCTGCAACAAGGTTGTGACTCGCCACGCCCATAAAGCTGATGAATATCTTCAGGCGCTGGCGCTCGAAATCAAAGCCCGTGCCGGGCTGTTCAGCAATCGCATCGTTACGCAGATGCACTGGGGCGGCGGCACACCTACTTTTCTGGATAAAGCGCAGATCGCCAGGCTGATGGCGCTGTTGCGCCAGCATTTTACGTTTAGCGATAGCGCCGAACTTTCTATTGAGGTCGACCCGCGTGAAATTGCGCTGGAGGTGATCGACCATCTGTATGCGCTTGGCTTCAACCGCCTGAGCATGGGCGTGCAGGATTTTAATAAGGAAGTGCAGCAAAAAGTTAACCGCGTTCAGGACGAACAAACGATAGTGGCGTTGCTTGAGCGCGCCAGGCTGGTGGGTTTCCGCTCGGTTAATCTTGATTTGATCTACGGTTTACCGAAACAGACGCCGGAAAGCTTTGCTTTTACCCTACAAAAAGTCATCGGACTGAATCCTGACCGGCTAAGCGTGTTCAACTATGCGCATATGCCTGACCACATTGCCGCCCAGCGCAAAATCAAGGAGGCCGATCTGCCCGATTCCCGGCAAAAGCTGGCTATCCTGCAGCAGTCCATAGCCACGCTGACCGCGGCAGGCTACCAGTTTATCGGCATGGACCACTTTGCCCGCCAGGATGACGAACTGGCGATTGCGCAACGTGAAGGGAAGCTGCACCGCAATTTCCAGGGCTATACCACCCAGGGCGAGAACGATTTGTTGGGCCTGGGCGTGTCGGCCATCAGCATGATCGGCGACAGCTATGCGCAAAACCAGAAAGAGTTAAAAAGCTGGTATGCCGCCGTGGCTGCACAAGGAACGGCCTTGTGGCGCGGCGTAGAGTTATCAGCTGATGACAAACTGCGTCGGGACGTGATTAAAACGCTGATGTGTAATTTTTCGCTTAATTTTGCAGATTTCCGGCCAGAAGGCAGGCGCTTTACCGAGTATTTTGCGGAAGATCTGGCGCTGCTTGCACCGCTGGTGGCGGACGGCCTGGTCAAGCGCCATGAGAAGGGCCTTCAGGTCACCGCTAAAGGGCGTTTACTGGTCAGGAATATCTGCATGTGCTTCGATAGCTATCTGCGGCAGCAGGCGCGCAGGCAGCAGTTTTCGCGGGTTATCTGAATCGTGCAGGCTGGCCATCAGCTGATGCGGCCAGGTGACTTTGGATGGAGATAAAAAAGCCGGGAACGGCTGCGCTCCCGGCTTTTTGTATGCTGAATCTTATCTTAGCCAGAAAGATTCAGCATGATAGCGCACAGCACGGCGGCTATGGCAGTTTGCGGAGAATGCGCCGCGCCCGTCTGCGCATAGTGCGTCACAAGATGGATTAACGATTCCAGCATGATCTTCCTCCCGGTAATCGTTCAGAATGATACTGACTGGCATCGCCGTGTAAAGTCGAAAAAGCATAAAAAATGTGCGGTCTGCCGTCTTTTTATGCTTCATTTTTCCTTACTCCATTCCCAGTTCCTTCAGCTTGCGCGTCAGCGTATTGCGGCCCCATCCCAACAGGCGCGCCGCTTCCTGCTTATGGCCTTGAGTGTGACGTAAAGCCGTCGTCAGCAGCGTGCGCTCCATCTCCGGCTGTGCTTCTGACAACAGGTTTTGATGACCGGAACGCAGGGCGCGATCGGCCCACTGCGCCAACAGCGTAGCCCAGCTGTCCGGCAGCGACTGTACCGGATTGTCCGGCGTAGAGGTCTCAAACAGTTCGGGCGGCAGATCCTGAATCAAGACTTCCTGGCCTGCGGCCATCACCGTTAACCAGCGACAGGTGTTTTCCAGCTGGCGCACGTTGCCTGACCAGTGAAGCCGGGTTAACGCCGTTTCGGTTTCCGGATGCAGGATTTTTGCTTCTACGCCCAGCTCACGCGCGGCTTCCTGCAGGAAGTAACCTGCCAGCCGGGGAATATCTTCACGACGTTCACGCAGCGGCGGAAGATGCACGCGGATAACGTTCAGGCGGTGAAAAAGGTCTTCACGGAATTTGCCTTCCTGAACCCTGAGCTCCAGATTCTGGTGGGTTGCCGCGATAATCCGCACGTCCACTTTTACCGGAGCATAGCCGCCAACCCGATAAAACTGTCCGTCTGCCAGCACGCGCAGCAGCCTGGTTTGCACATCTAACGGCATATCGCCGATTTCATCCAGAAACAGCGTGCCGCCATCGGCCTGTTCAAAGCGGCCCTGACGAATCTGGTTCGCACCGGTAAACGCGCCTTTTTCGTGGCCGAAAAGCTCCGATTCAATCAAATCTTTCGGAATAGCAGCCATGTTCAGGGCGATAAACGGTGCTTTGGCGCGTGGGCTGTGTCGATGCAGCGCATGGGCTACCAGCTCTTTACCCGTACCCGATTCGCCGTTGATTAATACGCTTATCGACGAGCGAGAGAGACGGCCAATAATGCGGAAAACATCCTGCATCGCTGGCGCTTCGCCGATGATATCGGTTGTTGGGCCGCTTACCGGCTGATTGCGCGGCTGCTGCTGCTCCTGATAGTGGCTGATGGCGCGTTCTACCAGCGCGACGGCCTCATCAATATCGAAAGGTTTAGGCAGGTAATCAAACGCGCCCTGCTGATAGGCACTGACGGCAGCATCCAGATCGGAGTGCGCGGTCATGATGATGACCGGCAGCATAGGGTGACGCTGCTTAATCTGCTTGAGTAGCGCCAGCCCGTCCATGCCGGGCATACGAATATCAGAAAGTAAAACGTCCGGGGTTTTGGTGGCCAGGGCATCCAGCACCTCATTACCGCTGTCAAAAGTGGCACAGCTTAAACCGGCTCCAGTGAGCGCGCGTTCAAGCACCCAGCGGATGGAACTATCGTCATCGACGATCCAGACTATCCCTCGTTGCATAGAAACCTCACTGGCGAATAGGCAAAAATATGGAGAATTCGGTGTGGCCAGGCCAACTGTTAAATTCGATTTTTCCTGAATGCTGGTCAATCAGGCTGCGGGCTATCGACAGACCCAGGCCGGTACCGCCTTCGCGTCCGCTCACCATGGGATAAAACAGCGTATCCTGTAGCTGTGACGGGATGCCGGGGCCGTCATCTTCGATATCAATACGCGCGACCAGACGGTAACGAACCCCGTGCAGCGTCAGCTGAAAAGCGGTTCGGGTACGCAGCGTAATAGAGCCGCCGCTTTCGCCCAGAGCCTGTAGCGCATTGCGGACAACGTTCAGCAGAACCTGCTCAATCTGATCTGGATCATGCGGCAGTTCCGGCAGGCTGGGATCGTAATCACGAATCAGCTTTACGTTATCAGGCAGCTCCATCGACACCAGATTGACGATGCGTTCCGCGACCTGATGAATGCTTTGCGTTACGTGCATGCCCGGCTGCTGTGGGCCAAGCAGGCGATCGACCAGATTGCGCAGGCGATCCGCCTGTTCAATAATGACTTTGGTATATTCCGTTAGGGAAGGATCGGGCAAGGCTCTGGCCAGCAGCTGTGCCGCGCCGCGTAATCCACCCAGCGGGTTTTTAATCTCATGAGCCAGCCCACGCACTAAATCCCGTGCGGCGACCTGCTGGGCGTGCTGTATCTGCTCCTGGCTAAGGCGTCGCTGATTATCCATCGGCGCCATTTCCAGCAGGATTAAGCCATCGGGAAGCAGCTGTGCCGTTAGCGACATAATATGCGCACGGCTGTCGACCACCAGCGTCACCTCGCTGTCGGTAAAGCCCTGGCCGGCATTCAGGCTCTCGCGCATTACCTCGATATTCAGCGAAAAATAGCCCATCAAATCCGGTAGAGGCGTGCCGAAGAGTTTACGCGAGCTTTGCGCCAGCAGCTGCTGGGCGGCCGGGTTGGCGTAATGCACCACCAGCTCGGTATCAACCAGCAAGATACTGTTAATTAAAGAATTGAGAATCTGCCCAGCATCGGGCGGCGTGCCAGTTGCCATACAGCCTTCTCCTGCACCATTTCAGTGCATTATAGCCACCAAACCCGGTATTCGTCTGTCTGAACCCTGAATTTGCGGCGAAAAAAGCCCATCCGGAGATGGGCTGAAAATTTCCACGGCAAAACCCCGGCGTCTTTCACGCTATGGCCCGTTCAGTCGAATTGCTTCGAAAGCCTGAGGTGCCCGAAACGCGCCGGGTTTACATTAAACGCTGTAGTACAGTTCGAACTCAACCGGATGTGGCGTCATACGCACGCGGTCCATCTCGGCTTTACGCAGATCGATGTAGGCATCAATGGTGTCGTCAGTGAACACGCCGCCACGAGTCAGGAACTCACGGTCTTCGTTCAGCGCGCTCAGCGCTTCTTCCAGTGAACCCGCTACTTTTGGAATCTCAGCTTCTTCTTCCGGCGGCAGGTCGTACAGGTTTTTGTCCATTGCATCGCCAGGATGGATTTTGTTGATGATGCCGTCCAGGCCAGCCATCAGCAGTGCGGCAAAGCACAGGTATGGGTTAGCCGCTGGATCCGGGAAGCGAGCTTCAATACGGCGCGCTTTCGGGCTGGCAACAACCGGGATGCGGATAGAAGCAGAACGGTTACGGGCGGAGTAAGCCAGCATGACCGGCGCTTCATAACCCGGAACCAGACGCTTGTAAGAGTTGGTGGTCGGGTTAGACAGGGCGTTGATCGCTTTAGCGTGTTTGATCACGCCGCCGATGTAGAACAGCGCCATTTCAGACAGGCCGCCGTATTTGTCGCCAGCGAACAGGTTAGTGCCGCCTTTAGACAGGGACATGTGGCAGTGCATGCCGGAACCGTTATCGCCAAAGATTGGTTTTGGCATAAAGGTCGCGGTTTTGCCGAAAGCGTGAGCTACGTTGTGCACGACATATTTGTAGATCTGAATTTCGTCAGCTTTTTTGGTCATGGTGTTGAAGCGGGTGGCCACTTCGTTCTGACCCGCTGTAGCTACTTCGTGGTGGTGAGCTTCAACCACCAGGCCCATCTGCTCCATGGTCAGACACATTGCAGAACGGATGTCCTGTGAAGAGTCGACTGGTGGAACCGGGAAGTAACCGCCTTTCAGACCTGGACGGTGGCCTTTGTTGCCGCCTTCGTATTCTTTACCGGTGTTCCATGCCGCTTCGATATCGTCGATAGCAACGTGAGAACCGGAAGTGGTTGCGCCAAAGCGAACGTCGTCAAACAGGAAGAATTCTGGCTCTGGTCCAAACAGCACGGTATCCGCAATGCCGGAAGAACGCAGGAAATCTTCTGCACGCTTGGCGATGGAGCGCGGATCGCGGTCATAGCCCTGCATGGTGCCTGGCTCAAGGATATCGCAGCGGATGATCAGCGTAGAGTCTTCAAAGAAAGGATCCAGGACAGCAGTCGTCGCGTCAGGCATCAGCACCATGTCAGATTCGTTAATGCCTTTCCAGCCACCGATAGAGGAGCCGTCAAACATTTTGCCTTCTTCGAAGAAGTCAGCGTTCACCTGGTGAGCAGGAATGGTAACGTGCTGCTCTTTGCCTTTGGTGTCGGTGAAGCGCAGGTCAACAAACTTGACTTCATGCTCGTTCATCATCGACAGAACGTGTTCAGCGGACATACTTAACTCTCCTGGATATTGTCATGGTCGTCATAGTAGAGAACTTTCGCGGTGCGCTTTGCTTATCTCGCCCAGCCGACCGATAATTACATTCTCTGACAGGCTACCGTTGTAGAAACGCATCGTTTTCACCTGATTTATTTAAAGCGAAAACTATGCCAACTTTCTTAATTGCCTGAAAAAGCGCTATGATGCGCCCTCTCGTGAAACGAGAGCTGCACCATAATGGAAGTCGCGCACCATTATGGTGCTTTAACAGTCAGGGTAAGCACTATTATGGTGCATTTTTTCGATGACGTGCGTTTTTTGCACTGCAAACGGCGCTGAAAGCAACCCCGAAAGTTATCTTTAATTGAAATCTGTGATCCTGTTCAGCTCTTCGATTAATCCGTGTACAATAGCGCGCTATTTCTAATGCCTGAGGCAAAGCTGTGATCGAAAATTTGCGTAACATCGCCATTATTGCCCACGTTGACCATGGTAAAACTACCCTGGTTGAT
>Ga0153980_1000670_pt1 | contig 15244 bp, 9 predicted proteins | sample TSGA064MetaG_FD_104722 | JGI IMG/M metagenome (GOLD analysis project Ga0153980, IMG submission 104722) | Attine ant fungus gardens microbial communities from Georgia, USA - TSGA064 MetaG | ecosystem: Host-associated > Fungi > Mycelium > Unclassified | place: USA: Georgia, Magnolia Springs State... | reverse complement strand
ATTAGTCTTTCTATTCTCTATCTATTTGCTTGGACCTTGTGCTTAGGTAGTGTAGGGTATGCTTACAACACATGCCAGGAATATATAGCTACCTTTTCTGTAGTGCTGCTGTAGACTGCCAGTGAGCCCTGTATTATGAATTGTTGATTCAAAAAAAAAAGGAGATAACAAGAGAAAGAAGCAGTATATGTGGTGAAACTACAAAAGACATAGCAGAAAAAGAAAAGGCTAGTATGTCCCCTATAGAAAAAGGTATAAGAGTACAGCAGCATGCAGGGCATACCTCTGAGAGGCATAGTGTTAGAGGAGAAAGGTTAGAAGACAAGGTAGGAGGTGGTAATATTTGTAGAGAGTAGTGAGTGCAACTATGAAAGTACTAAGACAAAGGAGAACCAAGAACAGAGTTTTGTCTTTAGAGAGAGACTGAGAAATATATGGTGTGAAAATTGTTTAGAGGTATGGAAATGGAGAAATAATGAAGTAGGAAGTAAGGTTAAATATACAAAGTATAAGAGAAAAGATACAATAGTAGAAAAGAAATATCAGAGGAGAAAAGAAGAAATATTTGATGTCTAGAGTATAGGACAAGAAAAAAGCAACCATAGTAGAACTAGAAGATGGTAGTGTACTCTGAACAGAGAAAAGCACAGTAGAGTAACACATAGGCAAAGGCTCTGAAAGGCACAGCAAGAGAGAGAGGTAAGCAGAAAAAAGTAGGGAGAATATTTAAGATGTTAAAAGAGGTGTAGCTGAATATCAGAATAGAGAAAGTAGACATGTATAAAAGCATAACAGTAAAGCCACTTTTAGACAATGGTGCTACAGAGATATTTGTAGACAAAAAGATAGTAGCCAAACATGAATTTAGGCTGTGAAAGCTAGAGAGGCCAGTGATTGTTAGAAACATAAATGAGACAAATAATAGTATAGAAACAATTATACATTAAGTAAAAGTGAATGTGTATTATAAAAGTTATGTAGAAAGGATAAAGATAGACATATATGACTTAGAAAGGACAGAGGTGGTATTAGAAATGCCCTAGTTGCAGGTCTATAACCTAGAAATTAACTAGGAAACTAGAGAGGTCAAAATAACGAGATATCCACCACTGTGTAGAAGGAGCAATAAAAAGGAAAAGAATAAGAAAACAAAAAGAAAAAAGAAAGTAGCTACCCTAGAAGAAAAAAGGATAGTAAAATAGATAGTAGATGATAAAAAAAACTGGAGAAGAGAGGAAAAAGTCAAAACAGACTATAGAAAAATTAAGGAGATGGTCTCAAAGAAATTTTCAAAGTGAAAAAAGATATTTGGGAAAGTAGAGTTAAAGAGAATACTAACAAGGAAGATTTGGGATCATGCTATAGATCTCAAGGAGATATTCAAACCACAAAAGGAAAGGATTTATCTTCTATCTAAAAATAAAAGAGAAGAGGTCCAGAGCTTTGTAAATGACCAATTGAGAAAAGAGTACATTAGACCATCTAAATCTCCTCAGATGTCACCAGTATTCTTTGTAAACAAAAAGGATAGAAGCAAGAGGATAGTAATGGACTACTGTAATCTAAATAACTAGATAGTAAAAAATAACTACCTGCTTCTATTAATTATAGACCTAATAGGAAACAAGAAAGTATTTACTAAATTAGATCTAAGGTAGGGGTTCAACAATGTAAGGATTAAGGAAAGAGATAAGTAGAAAAGAGTGTTTATAATACATATAGAGTCTTTTGAACTAACAGTAATATTTTTTAGGATGACAAATTTGCTAGTCACATTTCAGATAATAATAAATGAAATCTTAAGAGACCTAATAAATAAAGAAAAGGTTACTGCATTTGTAGATGATATACTAGTAAAAATAGAAACAAAAGAGAGATATAATAAAATTGTAAACAAAATACTAAAAAGACTAGAGGAAAATAACTTGTATGTCAAACCAGAAAAATATGTGTAGAAAGTAAGAAAGATAGAATTCCTAGGTGTTGTCATAGGGCCTAATAGAATAGAGATAAAGAAAAAGAAGATAGATAAAGTACTCAGCTAACTAGAACCAAAGAATGTGAAAAATATCAGAAAATTTTTAGATCTCATAAATTATTATAGAAGGTTTATCAAAGATTTTACTTGAGTAGCTAGACCAATAAACATGTTGATAAAAAAGGATGTAAAGTGGCAGTGGAGGCAAGAATAATAAAAAGCATTTAATGAACTCAAAAGAATTTTTACAATGAAGCCAGTATTAATAGCTCCAGATCTAGACAAAGAATTTAGAGTAGAGGTAGATATCTTAAACTATATAACTAAAAGAGTACTGTTAATAAAGTGCTCTAATAAATTATAGAGACCAGTGGCTTTTATTTCAAAATCTCTAAGTAATACAAAGAGAAACTACAAGATACATAATAAGGAAATGCTAGTTGTAGTTAAATGCTTAGAAGCATAAAGGCAATTCCTAGAAGAAACAACAATTAAGTTTGAGATTTGAACAGATCATAAAAATTTCAAATACTTTATAAAGATATAAAAGTTAAACTATAAACAAATAAGATGAACATTATATTTATTAACGTTTGACTTTACATTGAAACATATTCCAGGAAACAGAATGAAAAAGGCAGATAGTCTGAATAAAAGGCTAGATTAGAAAGTAGAGGTAAAAAGAAACAATGAAAATAAAATATTGATAAAATTAGAATGGCTAGAAGTAAAAAGGACAAAAAAGATAAAAATTATCATAGAAAGAGTAGATTTGTTAGAGGAAATAAAATAGTTAAAGGTGATAGATAACAAAGTAGTAAAGGTAGTTAAAGAAACAAAGTAAACAGAGGTAAAAATGTTAAGAGATAAGGAGTAGATAGAAGTAGATGGCATTATATACAAAAAGAGAAAGGTATACGTACCTAAAGGTGATAAATTGAGAATGAAAATCATTAGACTACACCATAACATGTCAGTAAGAAAACATAGAGGGCAGTGAAAGACAGTAAAGTTAGTCATTTACAATTTTTGGTAGCCAGGAGTAATGTTGGAGATTAAAAGTAAATTGTTAATAGCATTCTACTCTCAAACAAATGGGCAAACAAAAAGGGTCAACCAAGAATTGGAGCAGTACTTAAGAATATTTATAGACCATAAACAGAAATAGTAGCTAAATTGGTTGGGAACAACTGAGTTTGTATACAACAAGATATATTCTAGTACAAAAATATTGCCCTTCAAAGTGAATTATAGACAAGATCCTAGGATAGAGTTCAAAATAAGAAAGAAAGAAAAATATAAAGATATAGAAAAATTTATGACAAAAATGAGAAAAATTCAAGAGGAAGCAAAAGTAGTACTAGAGAAAGCACAAAAAGAAATAAAAAAATATGCAGACAGAAAGAGAGGAGAAGCTGATAAGTACAAAGTGAAGAGCTTGGTAATACTTAGCACCAAGGATTTAAAGTACCTGATAGTTGGTAGAAGAACAGAAAAGCTGATAAAAAGGTTTATAGGACCTTACAAAATCAAAAGAATAGTATTACTAAATGCAGTAGAATTAAAACTACTAGCTATATGTTAAAAAACAAGAAAGGAAAAAAGGAACATTTAGAAAAGAAGAATTACTAGAAAAATTTATAGCAAAAAAGTTATTCAAGTAGTCAGACAAAAAATATAATAAGGAATATTAGGCAAAACTAGAGAGGAATTGGAGACATTGGAAAGGAGACAAAGTTAGAGAGTGAAGAACGATAAAGACAATTAAAAAGAAAAAAGAAAAAATTGACCAGGAAAATTCAGAACTTAAAGAATAGATAAAAGAAGATAATAATAAAATGGAAAATATTAGGAATCTATATAATAAATTGTGAAAAATTCTCAGGATAAGAAATCTTAAGAGAAGAGTAGTGTCATGACTTGGCAAAATGGTTAAGTCATTATTTACTTTACTTTACTTTTATTTTATTTTCTTATTTGGACTTATTATATAAGAAAGAAGTATAGAAAAGTATTATATAACATGTTATAGGTCAGTGTGATATTATATAATAGAGTTACATAATAAGTATGGAAAAGTAGTATATAGACCATATAGTAGTCGTATAAGTAGTATACAGGAATTGAATAAAAACTCTATTGAGTTCTTCTTATTAACTTGGACTTGAAGTATAATTAAGTCATCTTAGGCTAAGTCACTATATTAGAAAGATTATCAGTATATTATGTAGGGCCAGGATTGATAGGATTTGATATCTGGAGTCCTAGACTATCTGCAATCTCAAAAAAAGTTTCTATATAAAGAGAATAATAGTGGAAAAAAAGGTCCCAGTTAAAGCCTTTGATGTTGAAGTTCTCTGTTATGATAAGCATCTTATTGAGGTTTGTTTTAGTATTCTTGAGGTGTATCAGGGTACTTTGATGGTCATCTAAGTAGATATTAGATAAAAAATAAGTGATATTTATATTTGAAAAGGAAATAAGGCTTATATTATAGTAGTTTAGTATATTAGTATGCAATATGGATCTTAGAGTATTTATTCTACTATTAACATAGATAAATACTCTTGGCTGTTCATTATTGCTGGTTGGTGCATAAGTGAATAGGTTTTATGTTAGATGGTATAGAGCTTCTATGACAAGCTTGTTATCTACTGATATATGGCTGGGAATCTATCTAATAGGGTACCAAGAAGGTTCTTGTATAAAGACTATGTTATACTTATATTTTTTCTTTTCTAGGATAGTTTCTGTAAGTAGTTTATTCCTGTATATATTCTGTGAGTAGATCTTTAGAATTTTAAGATTCATTGTTTTTTGCTACTTACACTAGAGTAGATTGAATTAGCTTGGATTTCTCTGAGCTCTTGGAACTTTTTTGTGTGCTATTCCCTGTTGAATTAGTATTTCTAGTAGGGACATTCAGTACTGTCAGCAAAGTGGTTATTTTTGTAGTTAATACATCTAAATACATGTAAACAAGATTTGTCTTGTTTGGTTTTTAGTAGAGGTAAATTTACTTGAGGGTTTCTCCTACAATACCATACTATTTGTTAGTAGTGCTCAAGCTTGTGAGATCTACTGTACTGTTAGTATTTGGCTTTATGTACTTGGCATACATAGGTAGTATATTTTTACTTCCAACAATTTTTATACTGCAATACTCTAGGATTTATGTTAGTGTCTTGGAAAGTAGCTATATAGCAACCAAAGTTAAAGCTTCTGTTAATGAGAGTTTTTGCTTTTGTTCTATTTTGTGAGTTCCAGATATTGAGCTATATTACAGCTATATCAGATTTTGGAAAGACTCTAACTATCTGGGAATGCAATACCAGAATGATATTAGTGAACATACTTAGCTATGATAGTATTCCTTTGACTTAGATGTTGCTAATAGAGACAAACAAGTTGCTTCTATAAAAGAAAACCCCTAAGATCTTAAAATACGACTTTAATTGGGAAAGATAAGGTGTTATATTGTTGTTAGTGTTAATTTCTTTCAAACCTTTGAAGTACTTTTCTATAATGGTTAGGTCTAAAAATAAAGTGACTTTGCTAGTAGTGACTATAATGCTATTCCATATTGTACAGATGCAGTCAATTGATGTGATAGATTTGCAAGTTTTAAATAGCTATTGATAATTCCAACATGAACATCTGCCCAATGCAATATAGTATCTTTGTTTTCCTTGCTTATTGAAATGAGAATATGTTTTTGCAGTGGCCTTTTGGTGGTTATGTTGAGTTTTGGACAGCTGTGGAGCTTGTTACTAAAACCTGTATTGTATATTTTAATGATATTTTTAGATAAAAGAAAAGAGAAAGCTTCCCTAATTTTTAGTATGCTTGCTGTATTATTCTTTGTAATCTAGGTGAATATTTTAGTATCTTGGTTGTACTTTGATTTGGCAAGTATTGCTGTACTGGGTCTAGAAAGGATAGAGGGTGGAATCTTAGAGACCTTTCTATAAGTGCTCTGAGACATCAAGAGAAAGTAGTTATGTTGCTCTTTTTGGTTTTTGTTGAATTGAGAAGCAATCATTTGTTGTAGAGAATATTAAAGTGGTTTAGTATTATATCTATATTGTTCTCTACCAGATAAGACTGGCACATTCTTTCTATGATGTTATTACTAGACTGATATGGTAACTCTATTTTCTTATTTTTGGTACTTACTGGTATAGTACTCTATACCTTTGTTGGATATGCTACTTAAGGCCTAGATCTATTTCTTTCTCTCTCAGTTGTCTAATTTACTCTATAATGCCTAAGGTAAGAACTCTATTATATTCAATAGTATCAATATAAATTACTAATATATACAGCTTATATCTCTGATATGTCAAGTAAGAAAAGAATAGTAGTATAGAAAGACTAGAATATACTGTGAATTACTATGAATATACTATAGGTATATACTCTGGGTTCTGGAAAGTAACACAATAAGTGGAGTCGGAGAGGGAAATATGCTACTAAGTGAAATAAAAGATGTTGCTCTCTAGTCCTATAGTTTTACCACTGGTCTGGAGGGAATACAACAACAATACAGGAGTAGAATAACCTTAGCCTTAGCTTGTGTACTGTACCTCAATCTTTTATTACATGTGTAGTCACTTATCTTAGAATAGTAGAACGTTGTCTAAGAGAGTAGTAAATTTGAAAGTAAGAAGTTATATAGCAGAGAATACTATAAGAGAAAGTGGCTTTATGACTTTAAGACTTTAATCTATGAACTAGATTGCTATTATATATTTACTTTCTATATATACTATAACTGGAGTAAGAGAGAGTTAGTTTGAAACATAATACTTCTAGTCTGAAATACAATACTCCTATAGAAGATAAATAATAATAATAAAGAAAATAAATAAAAATATTAATTTATACCAAATTTTCTAGTATATAATATAATAGGTGAATATATATTGAGTCATTTCACTTACTTCATAACATCTGAGCTTATATCTCTGATAGATAGCAGTTGTTTAGCTAGAAGTTTGTCCCACCTAGCCTTATATATAAATTCCTAAGTAGCATATCCTATTTTTAAGAGTTGGAAGAACTAGTTGATGTTTCTATTAGCTAGTGACTTTAGTCTTATAAAGATTGCTATTCTTTGAAGAGAACAAGATATATTCTTGACATTGTCATTGAGGTACTTGTTAACACCTAGTAAAGAGACTGGAGTAAAGTTATTGTCCTATAGGTTCAGGTCTATGGGCTTGTTTACTTAATAGGGAATGACCAATGGTTCAGTACTAGAGTATAGATCATTAGAATTGATTTTCAGAGGCTGGAGGCTAGATGAAATTTGTTATGGAATTACATTAGAATTACAACTATTATCAGCTCTGGACTAATAATAAATGAATGGTAGAAGAGATGATAGCAGTAGAAGATGAGAGAGACAAAGATAATATAATGGATAATGTATTAGCATACCAAGGTTAGAACTTCAGACTTGATCAGACTAATTATAGATATTGGACTAAAGGAGAAACATTGGAAAAACCTTGGGGTAATTATAGATAAATTTTATTATAGTTAAAAGCTTTAGAATAAATAGAGAAACCTTGGGATAATTATAGACAAATTTTATTATAGTTAGGAACTTTAAGATAAATAGAGAAACCTTGGACTAACCTATTTATAGACTCTAACTCAACTAGTTATTCACTGTTACTCACTAGTACTTAGGATAGTAGTTCTTGTGACATTACTAGTTAAGATGAATACAGTCTAAAAAGCAAAGGAAACAGAAAGTTTTCTTTTTCTGTGGTTTATCTAAAAACCTATTTCTCTTGGAACCTTACATTCTCTCTAGTCTTTGAATTAACTTGTGGAGTGTGACTAAAAGTCTTAATATTCACTCTTTCAATATAACTCTTCTAAAAACCTTAACCAGACCCTTTGTAAAGGAGCAAAGAGATATCAAGTATTGACATAGACTCAAGGTTGAAACAAACATTTACTCTTGTAGTCTAGGGTCTTAACAATTAATAAAGAACTTTCTTCATCATTATAAGTAATAACACTCACCAAAATTGTAGTCACCAACTCTCATTGCTTTGTACTATATCATTGACACTCTACTAGTTCTTATTACCTTGTGCTGTACTGTATGGAGTCTCTAAGTTCTCATTGCTTCATACTATAGCTGGAACATTGTTGTAACCATAGATAGTGAATCTACAACCTCAATATTTTTAGGACATACTTGGTTCACTGAAGATAGTAACTTCACAGAAGACACTAGCTTTATTAACACCAGCAATCTTATTTTCACTAGACCTATTAGTGAAAGAACACAAGAAAGAATTGTCCAAGAAATCTTGAGACGTCATTTTAGTATATATCAAAATCATACAACAGAAAACCCATTTTCATCTCTTGACAATCAAGCAGACACTATTCTACTATCTTTATTGAACAAACTACCTCTCAACAATCTTCCTTTTTACAACTTGGATCCAGAATCTTTTCAACAGACTCAGAAAGCAAACCAGAAAAAGAAATTAAAAAAGCCATCAAACAATCAGAAATCCAATAACAAACCTTTGAACAAAACTTTAATATATAAATGTCCAAAGCAATAGACATAGCCTCTACAAGTACACAAGTAGCTTTCTCAACTTTTACTAATCCAGCAGGAATTCTTGAACACAGAACTTTTGGATCTTCAGCAAAAAACCAAGAAAACTTATTCTATAATGTCTTTGGAAAGCCACTAATGGAATCACTAGATATTTCTATAGCAACATCAACAATCCAGCAAGAACATCAACCTAAATATACTTAACCAGACAAATTTGATAGAGATCCAAGAAATTATCAAAAATAGAAAGAAAACTGTTTATTATATATGCTTGTTCAGAAACATAGTTTTCCAGATGAACATACAACTATTATATTTATACTCTACTACATGAACAAGAAGGTCCTGGTCTGGAGAACAAAATTCATGGCAGTCTATACAGTCTTAGGACAAGGAATATACCTTAGAACTATAGAAAACTTTCTTGTAGCCCTTGACTCAGTATTTCAACTATTCAATATAGCAAGAGATGTCTTGTGGCAGTTGTATACTCTCAAACAATTGTCAAGACTAGTAGATAAATACGTCTTTGAATTTAGAGTGTTTGCCATATGAGTAGGTCTTACAGATGTTTTGCAACTCATCCATCTATTCAAATAAGGTCTGGACTCCAATATTGCAATATAAGCTATTTGCCAAGGATCCAATAATAATCTCCAAGTATGGATTGAAGCAGCAAAATAAGAAGAAGAGATTATCTGTATAAAAAAATCTATCTGGGAGAAAAGGAAAGAAAACACCCTTATAGAATTCTGGCCAAAGAAAAACACTACATAAATCTAGACTGGCTTCAACCCCATAGTAACTATAAAGACCCAGATGCTATAGACATTGATAATATACAAACTATACTGGAAAACTACAAAAATACTCTCCAGAATCAAGAAGACTTTGATAATAAACAAGAAACTACCAATTAATGTATCCAGGAGTTGGTATACTAGGCTTTCAACAATATTCTTACCCAAGATCAAAAAAAGTTATTCAAACAAGGGAAATGTTTTAGTTGTGGAATACCTAGACACTTCACTTGCCAATGTCCAAAATAATCAAACTTCAAAGCTCTTTTCTATAACAAATTCTATAAGGCTAAAAAGAATCAATTCACCAAAAAGACTTACAAGAAAAGAGACCTTATAGAAAACATCCCAGAAGAAGTCTCAACTGACTTTGACTCAGATGAGACAAAAGAGGAGGATTTTTCCCAAAGTGACTAGGAACCACATCTAGCTCACTCAAAACTTCTAGTACAATGGACAATGACAGGCAAGTAAATAGACTATATATAAGAGACATTGTAGAAATACAGTTGAAACTGTGTCAATCTAATACTCTTTACTCCCCAACCCAAGTGCTTCTAGGAAGAAAAACTATAGATGTATTATTACTAATAGATTCAGGAGCAAAACTCAATTTAATTAACAAACATCTTATCAAGGACTGAAAACTACCCAAGAAAAAGCTCAAGAAACCACTTGCTATATGAAATGAAAACAGAAGTATTAACAAAAACAAAAGAATTACTAACTTTGTAAAAATAGACACTATTATTGATCACCAAAAACTCAAACTCAAACTTGTAATTGCTGATCTTAGAAAACTATGAATCATATTAGGCATTCCATGGCTTAAGACACATAATCTAATTATTAATTGGAAAACAAGTATGATAAAATGGAGAGATCCTGAGCTGACAAAGAATTATAGTAAATTACTCAAGTTACAATAGAAGAATCTATGATTAATAAACCATGAGATTTATGAATTAAATACTAAAACCTCTGCTTCACAGATATTAGCATAGAAAAGTAAGAAGAAAAATAATCATACTACTGAAGAAATTGTTCTAGAAGAATATTATGAATATCTCTTATTATTTGATAAGAAGAAAAGTAAATGTTTCTTACCTGCAAGAACATAGGATCACAAAATAAAACAAAACCAATATTTGAACCTAAAGCTTCCAAACCTTACAAATTATTGTTTGCAAAAATCAAGAAGCAGGAGAAATTTGTTAAAGAAAACTTATAAAAAGAATATATTAAACTCTTAAAATCACCAATGGTATTACTCTTTTTTTTTGTTATAAAGAAAAATGGAAAACTATGACCATGCCAAGATTATTGTTATCTTAACAAATATACTGTCAAAAATGCCTATCCAATCTCCAATATTCAGTCAATCCTGGACAAATCACAAGGATCAAAATATTTCATAGCATTCAACATATGACTTTGATATAATAATGTCCATATCTGAAAACAGAATTAATAAAAAGGAGCATTTAGAACTCACCAAGGACTATATGAATTTACTCCCAATCTAACAAAATCTTTTGAAATATTTGCCAATGCATCAAATCATGCAACAGAAGCAGTTTTCATACAAAGAGATGATAATGGAGTTCAATATCTCTGTTTCTTCTATTCAAAACTACTCTTACCAGTGGAAAAACAATATTATACCTTGGAACAAAAATTTCTTGCTATTATCTAAGCTATTCAAGAATGAAGATACTATATTAATAGAGTACCAGAAGAAACCATCATCTGGACCAATCACAACAATATCATTCACTGAACAAACTCTACTAAACTATTACAATGAATAACAGGATAGTCTACAACACTTAGTGCCTATAAAATCAAGATCAAACATATAGCCAGTAATAAGAATACTTCAGTAGACATCCTCTCTCAAAAATTCATTGAAGAAAAAGACAAGGATGAACCAAAACAGGTGATACCAGATGAATTAATCAACAAATCAATATTCCTAGCAAAAGAATTAACTAATGAACCAATATTACAAAAAAAGCAAAAAATACTCAAACAATATCATGACTCATTAACTACTGGACATTCTAGTATCAAGGAGACACTCAGAAAAGTATCAGAACACCACTCATAGCCTGGACTCAAATAATTCATCACCAACTACATAAAAGATTGTGAAAATTGCCAAAGATTCAAGATAAATTAACATCTCTTAAAACCACCACTTTAAGAAATTCTAGTACCACAGTTTAATTGATCTTTTGCACAAATTGCTATGAATCTAATTACAAATCTTCCCAAATTGAGAGGATATGATTCTATTTTGTCTATGGTAGACAACGGCCTAATAAAGAGGATAATATTAATACCAATGACAAAAGAAATAACCTCAGAAGAAATTGCAACACTTTTAATGGACAATCTTTTCCAAAGGTTTGGTATTTCCAATAAGGTCATATCTGACAATGACCCTCAATTCATTGCCAAGTCTATGAAAGCATTCCTATAGAGACTAGAGATTAAACAAGCAATATTTACTATCTTTTACCCTCAAACAGATAGCAACACTGAACAATTTAATCAAGAAATTAAACTTTACCTCATTATTTACTGTGCTAATAACCCTGAAACATAAGCAGACAAACTACCAATAGCTGAATATGCTTATAACTCAAAACTCTATGGAGGAAGATTATATACCCTATTTGAACTCATATTTGGACATTCTACTAAACAACACATTGATACTCTAGAAACTTTATCTATCACAGCCAACAACAGAATTAACCATATAGAAAATGTTTAGACAAATGCCAAACAAGCACATGAAGTTGCCAAGAACATTATTAATCAAAGAATCAAAAACAAACTTTCAAATCTCAAAATTAGAATATGAGTTTGGCTAAACTTTCAGTATATTCAAATAGAAGAACCTTCAAAGAAGCTTGTACCAAAATAATTAGGACCCTTTGAAATACTCAAAAGAATAGGACCTATGAACTACAAGCTAAAATTACCACTACACTAGAAGATACATTTCATTTTCCATGTTCATCTACTTTGGCCTACAGAAGAGAACATCCAATATAGCAAATTCTTGGAGAAACCCCTACCTAAAATTATTGCAGGAGAAGAGAAGTGGGAAATTGAAAATATTATTAACTTAAGAACCAAAAATGGGGTAAAGGAATTTTTAGTTCACTAGAAAGGATACCCAAATTTGGAATGCATCTGGGAACTAGAAGAAAACCTTGGGAATTTGAAACAGATTCTCGATACATATAAAAGAAGAGCAAAGCTATAATAATAAAGAAACTCACATTCATGTCTTTGTCCTCTAGTTCATCAACTCTCATTACTACTCCACTAATTCTCTCACCAGTTAACAATAAACAAGTCAACAACTTCTTTCTATCTATTGAACAGTTTGTCTATACATAAGGAACTGACATACTTCTATCCTACTATGTGCCTTATCAATAAATTGCTGCTGATGAAACTTCTTCCATTTAGTAATATATGTTATTTAACAATTCCTTGGCCCAGCTGTAGTCCACTCTCATCAGGAATTTAGTGGCTCTTGCTGATTTGGACACATTTAGGGAGAATTAGGCTTTATACTTATATCTTTAATACATAGCAGATCAATGTTTCTACCAACTTCAGAGCAATCTCAAAAATCTCAATGAGTTTTCAATTCCTGAAATCCATTGATGACTCTTATGCACTGCTACAAGAAAAGTACAGTTCTAATCAAATACAAACAATTAGGACTCTGACTTACCAACTGGATTTGATGCTAGAAACTCTTTTGACGATATACAAGAAAATAATACAAGAAATAAAAGGAGTGCTAGACAACTGGAGACTGGTAATCTTTTAACAGGAACTAGATGAGATCTGGATGATACTTGTGGAGATCTAGAACTTTGAGACATTAGGAATAGAACCCCCTTCATTACAGACAACATACAATACTTTGTCTATAGTCAATGTGATTATTTCCTTGACCAATGCCCCAACTATGTTTGCAAAAAGTGTAACAGGAGAAACCCAGATCACTATGAGAAATTCTGCCTTCTTTAACAATAATAACCCCAACCAAAATTCCTCATAGCTAAACAACAAGCTAAACAAGCCAGAATTGATTTTCTAGAGTTGTTCCACAATGAACCACTCTCCACCTTCATTATTAGTCTTACTCTAATATAACAAAAGTTCTTGGAACATTTTCTCACCAAGACCCCAGAAACTCAACATTGTCCTACTACTCAAAAGTATTGCAAATAAGTACTCTTCAGAAATAGACTTCCTATTAGTTAAACTGTCCCATTCCCCTCTACTCCAGAAAATCACAGACCTATCCTCTGACACTCTTTTATATGACCTATTTGCCAAAACACCCAACAAAACTGGAAGGACAATAATTGAAACTACTACTATAACATCAATGATATGGCCTGGTCCAATATCCTTGGAGAACCCATCAGGTATTAATTTCAATAAGGACATTAAATTAAAGAAAGAGGATTATGTTATGGAATTATATTAGGATTACAACTATTATCAGCCCTAGACTGATAACGAGTGGATAGTAGAGAAGATAATAGCAATAAGAGATGAGAGAGACAAAAATAATGTAATAGATGATATATCAGCATACCAAGGTTAGGACTTCAGACTTGATCAGACTAATTATAGATATTGGACTAAAAAAGAAATATTGAAAAAACCTTAGGGTAATTATAGACAAATTTTATCATAGTTAGGAACTTTAGAATAAATGGGGAAACCTTGGACTAACCTATTTATAGACTCTGACTCAACTAGTTACTCACTGTTACTCACTAGTACTTAGAATAGTAGTTCTTGTGACATTACTAGTTAGGGTAAATATAATCCAGAAAGAAAAGAGAACAGGAAGTTCTTTCTTTCTATGGTTCATCTGAAAACCTACTTCTTATCACAAATGGCCACTTACTGATTTGTGAGTTAATGATTAAATAATCAAAAGGCTCAAAAAAGCAAAGCAATGTTGTTAAGTCTGAGGTTTATTCTCAGATATACAGTTCTTAAATACATGATTGTAGTAGTCTGTGCAATAGAACAGTCTATCACATGATCAATACCTATTGTTCTACATATAGGAGTGCTATTGTTCTTGAAATAGAGATAACCTAACTATCTTAGGGCAGTCCTTTGTTCTATTCAAGAACAGATAATAATCTATGGATAAAGATCAGTGTCATATACAAACATTGAGGATCTTGTATCTCCATGGGATCTTATTACCTTGGGTTCTATTTATAGCCAAAAGAAGCACATTGAAGAGAGCTTCACAGTAGTTGTTAAAGCAAACAATTATGTCAAGTGGTTCCTGAGATATCAGTGATTTAGTGTCTGGTAACTTGGTGATCACCAACTGATCTGCTGATAACTTGGTAAATACTGATCTCCTTGAGACATTTTTGGTACTGTTTGAAAGGTCTTCTTAAGGGCTTTTGGTGGCTATTTAGATTGTCAAAATCAGTCAAGTATTCCTAGAGTTATGGTCTAAATGAAGTTTGTGACACTTCTCTTGGAACCCTACATTCTCTCCAGTCTTTGGACTAACTTGTGGAGTGTGACTAAAAGTCTCAATATTCACTCTTTCAATATAACTCTTCTGAAAACCTTAACTGGACCCTTTGTAGAGGGGTGAAGAGATATCAAGTGTTGACATAGGCTCAAGGTTGAAGCAAAAATTCACCCTTGTGGTCTAGAGTCTTAACAAAATTTGGCTAGGATTGACTACAGTCTTGTTGATTTGTTCCTATAACTGGTTTGGGGGTGGAGGGGAGATGTCTTCTTCCATACTGGTTTGGTCTGCCCATGAAGTGCTGGTGGGCTGGGTTT
>Ga0153980_1000665_pt1 | contig 15295 bp, 15 predicted proteins | sample TSGA064MetaG_FD_104722 | JGI IMG/M metagenome (GOLD analysis project Ga0153980, IMG submission 104722) | Attine ant fungus gardens microbial communities from Georgia, USA - TSGA064 MetaG | ecosystem: Host-associated > Fungi > Mycelium > Unclassified | place: USA: Georgia, Magnolia Springs State... | reverse complement strand
TGTGCCATAAATAAACAGCTTCTTCGTTAACGTTGGGTTTTCACGGCGATGCCGTTTAATATAATGTGCTATCGTACCTGGTCACTACCGGAGGCTTAACGGACAGCTTCCTGAATAACACTCTGAGGATAAGCAAATCGTCATGACGCGTATGAAATATCTGGTGGCTGCAGCCACGTTGAGCCTGGCATTAGCTGGATGTTCCGGCTCCAAGGATGTGGTGCCAGACAGCCCACCTTCCGAGATTTATGCCACTGCCCAGCAAAAACTGCAGGACGGTAACTTTAAAGGAGCAATAACGCAACTGGAAGCGCTTGATAACCGCTATCCGTTCGGGCCTTACTCCCAGCAAGTTCAGTTGGACCTGATCTACGCTTACTATAAAAATGCCGATTTGCCGCTGGCGCAGGCCGCGATTGACCGCTTTATGCGTCTGAATCCAACCCACCCGAACATTGATTACGTCATTTATATGCGTGGTTTGACGGACATGGCGCTTGATGACAGCGCGCTGCAGGGCTTTTTCGGCATCGACCGTTCCGACCGCGATCCTACCCATGCGCGTGACGCCTTCCACGACTTCTCTCAGCTGCTGCGCGGTTACCCGAACAGCCAGTACGCTACCGATGCGAGAAAGCGTCTGATCTACCTGAAGGATCGTCTGGCGAAGTATGAACTCTCCGTCGCGCAATTCTACACTAAGCGCGAGGCTTATGTCGCAGTAGTTAACCGCGTTGAGCAAATGATGAGGGATTATCCGGATACGCAGGCCACTCGTCAGGCACTGCCGCTGATGGAAAATGCCTATCGCAAGCTGCAGCTAACGGCAGAAGCCGATAAGGTAGCGAAAATCATTGCGGCCAATAAGGCGTAAGATGAACCACTGAAATGGCAGCTCCGGCTGCCATTTTTCTGTTAGCAGAAGCCCCGGTGCGTTAACCTTCTACAGGTCAACCGATCCATAATGCCTGTGAATACCCCGACCTACAAGCCTCTTCTCCAGGGTTGCCAGCCTGTCTCACAAAATCCCTTATCTTGACAAAAAGTGACAAAATAACGTGATGTGAATCACACATTAACCGTTTTTCCAGGGTATGCTTAACTTACATTTGACGGAAATGATGAGAGGTAAGCACTATGGTTCTGAACATTACCAGCAAGCAAATGGAAATCACGCCGGCTATCCGCCAACATGTTGAAGAGCGTCTCGCCAGATTAGAAAAATGGCAAACTCATCTGATTAATCCCCATATCGTTCTGTCAAAGGAACCGAAAGAATACGTTGCCGATGCGACCATCAATACGCCGAACGGCCCGCTGATTGCCAGCGCCGCGCATGATGATATGTATGCCGCTATTAATGAATTGATCAACAAGCTGGAGCGCCAGCTGAACAAGGTTCAGCACAAGGGTGAAGCGAAGCGCGCTCACGCCAGCGTTAAGGATCTTAGCGTCATCGATGAGGAATAGTTAAAAAGATGAGAACGCGCCTCAGGGCGCGTTTTTTTTTGTCTTGTCGCCTTCGCTTTTGGTTCGTTTTTCATCTCTTTCACGTACCGAGTCAATAAAGCTAAAGTAGCAGTCATCGCAAAGCTCATTATCATTGGCGAACAGACGCTCAGAAAAAAAACGTCTGGCTCCGCACTCCAGACAATGTCTCAAGGCAAGAATCCTTATCATCCAACAAGGCTCCGTTCTTCAGACTGCAAATGAAGGGACGAAAAATCTGCCTCTCCAGGCCACGCCTTGCAAGAAAAATTTTCACTTAGCAATTTAACGACGGCAGCATAAACGGATGCGCAGGCGATATCACCCACTTGCCTGCCCTCATGCAGCAAAATATAGCGAACGCCAATAGGGTGCCAGCGTCGGTATTTTTCAGGGCGGGATTCAAACAGCGCCACTACCGGAATGCCTGAGGCCGACGCCAGATGTACAGGCGCGCTATCAGCCGAAACCACAATATCAAGATGCATCATTGCGGCGATTAAGTCTGAAACGGTTGGGGTCGCTGCTTCTGTCCAGCGTGCATGACCGCTTTCCCGCCTCGCGGCAGCATTCTCTTTTTGTGGCGAATTAAACACGACGATTTCGCATTTTTCACTAAGAGCCTCACTCAATGCCTGCCACTTTTGCAACGGCCAGCACCGATCCGCGCTATTATTCTTAACAAAAAATCCCACTCTGGGTTTGTTTTTATCTCCCAATATTTTTTGCCACGATAAGATTCGTGACTGTGAAGGAAAAACATGTAGCTTTAATCGAGCGATATCCGGCATATCTAATTCCGGTAGAAGTAAAAAACCGGAAAGTGCTTCGTGTACTAAAGTTCTATTTGCCACATGCATGTTATTACGGTCATCAAATTCGGTCGCTGAATTGTGCCAACGGCAATCTGGGATATTTAGCTGCCTGGCGAATCTGATTGCGTTTTTGTTCATCCCACCACTGGGAATAACAAGTAGATCAAATTTCATACTGCGCAAAGTAAGAATAAGCCTGGCCCTATCCTTGCAATAATTTAAAAAGCCTGGACGGTCATTTTTTTCGTAATGTTTTGAAAAGACGTAATGATATACCTTGCTGACTGATGGATTGTTTACCAGCACGGGCGAGTTATATTTACTGGCAAGAACATGAATTTCCGCCCGCGACCACCGTGCTTTTATCGCGTGCAGCAGAGGTGTCGTGCAGACCATATCGCCCAAAAAATCGATACGAATAATCAAAATGCGCTTTACGGAATTTTTCTTCATAATTATTTCCTTTCACTGAACACGCCTTCCATGAACTACTTAACCTAAAGCGATTAATAATTACGTTTTCGTCACCCTCCCCTATCTCGGTAAAAATAAATAATACCCGACAATTTCAAAAATAAAAATTAATTTTACTAAAAATACGCAGGCAAATTAATAAAAACACAGTTCTTTAGCTGACCATTAATAAAAATTAAGAATGAAAAATATTTGTCATTTTTCATCACTAGTGTTAATTTTTTTTAAAAAAAACGGGGCATTGGCAATTCCATTAAGATAGATTAAATTATCCATTAAGATAATTTAAATTATTTTTATCAAAAAAACGCCCTTATTGTTGCCAACTGTCGAGAAAAGAGTTACACACAAAAGGCGAAGGCAGCCCGGGACTTCCCTCATCCTTCGCTAGTGGACAGGCCAGCAAGATAGCGAAGAGATTTCTCCTTTCAGACCAATAGAGCTGCATTTTTTATTGACAGTGATAAATTGCTGCGGTTACTTTAACCTTCTGACAATCGTGGATACTCCGATGAAAAAACAGCTGTTCTTCTTCGCCTTCTTTTTTACCTTCCCCTGAACGGGAGGCGATTCGTCGTGTAAGAAAGAATGCGAAGACGAACAACAAGGCCTCCCAAGCGGGAGGCTTTTTTTTTGACCATCTGACAGGTAGCCTTATGAACAACGAAAATCCCCTGCTTAACCTGCGCGAGAAGATCAGCGCCCTGGATGAAGAATTACTGAGCCTGCTTGCCAAACGCCGGGCGCTGGCGGTTGAGGTTGCTACGGCAAAAATGGCCACCCATCGGCCTGTCCGCGACATCGACCGCGAGCGCGATTTACTGGAACACCTGGTTACGCTTGGCAAAGCGCACAAGCTGGATGCGCATTACATTACCCGCCTGTTTCAACTGATTATTGAAGATTCTGTCCTGACGCAGCAGGCGCTACTGCAAAAGCATCTGAACCAGACCAATGCGCAGTCGGCACGCATCGCCTTCCTGGGTCCAAAAGGCTCCTATTCTCATCTTGCTTCCCGTAACTATGCCGCTCGCCACTTCGATAACGTGATTGAATGCGGCTGTCTGAGCTTTCGGGAAATTTTTAATCAGGTGGAAACAGGTCAGGCAGACTACGCCGTGTTGCCGATTGAGAACACCAGCTCCGGTTCAATCAATGAGGTTTACGATCTGCTACAGCAGACCAGCCTTTCACTGGTTGGCGAAATGACGATCCCTATTGACCACTGCGTACTGGTTACCGGCAGTACCGATCTCCAGCAAATCGAGACGGTTTACAGTCATCCGCAGCCTTTCCAGCAGTGCAGTGAGTTTATTCACCGTTATCCGCACTGGAAAATTGAGTATACCGAAAGCACGGCCGCCGCAATGGAACAGGTTGCCGCAATGAAATCGCCGAAAGTGGCAGCGCTGGGCAGTCAGGCCGGTGGAGAGCTGTATGGCTTGCAGGTGCTGGAGCGCAATCTGGCTAATCAACAGCAAAATATCACTCGTTTCGTGATCCTGGCGCGCAAGCCGGTTGACGTCACGCTTCAGGTTCCAGCCAAAACTACGCTGGTGATGGCAACGGGCCAACAGGCGGGCGCGCTGGTCGAAGCGCTGCTGGTGCTGCGCCGCCATAATCTGGTGATGAGCAAGTTAGAATCTCGTCCGATTAACGGCAATCCATGGGAAGAGATGTTTTATATCGATTTTCAGGGCAATTTGCGTTCGGAAGAAGTTCAGCAGGCGCTGCGAGAGCTGGCTCCGATCACCCGCTCGTTAAAAGTGCTGGGCTGCTATCCTGGCGAAAACGTTCTGCCGGTAGAGCCAAAGTAACGATTAAACCCGCCGCTCTCTGGAGCGGCAAATACCTCGACAGACTTATTTACCTGATACACCCACCGCTATATCATCAAATACATAACGGAATTCAGGTAACTATGATGCGTAAAATTTTTTGCTCCCTCTTGCTGGCGGCGGCAGCTTTGTCGCCCTTCTCTTCTTATGCCGATCGTCAGGTTGTCGATCAGCTGGGCCGCCAGGTCACTATTCCCGATCGGGTCGATCGCGTGGTCGTGCTTCAGCATCAAACGCTGAATCTTCTGGTACAGCTGGATGCCACCGGCACGATGGTAGGTATTCTCAGCAACTGGAAGCAGCAGCTGGGCGACAGCTACCAGCGTCTGGTGCCTGAGCTAACCCGGATACCAACACTGGGCGATTTGACGCACGTTGATATAGAAAAACTGGTTGCGCTACATCCGCAGGTCGTATTTGTTACTAACTACGCACCGCAGGAAATGATCGAGCAGATACAAAAGCTGGGGATAGCCGTTATCGCTATTTCATTGCGTCGCGATGATAAGCAACAGAACCGCCTTAATCCCGAGCTTACTGATGAGGAGCAGGCCTACAATCAGGGGTTAAAAGAAGGCATTCGTCTAATCGGTGAGGTCGTCAACCACCAGCAGCAGGCAGAAAAGCTGGTCAAGGCAACCTTTAGCCAGCGTCAGCAAACTGCCGACCGGTTAAAAACAGTCTCCGCTTCACAGCGTATTCGCGTTTATATGGCTAATCCCGATCTCACCACGTACGGTTCGGGTAAATACACCGGACTGATGATGGCTCACGCTGGCGCGCTGAACGTGGCTGCCGCTACGGTAAAAGGCTATAAACAAGTTTCGATGGAGCAGATCATCGCCTGGGATCCGCAGGTGATCTTTGTGCAGGATCGTTATCCGCAGGTGATCGACGAGATCAACCAGCAGCCAGCGTGGCAGGCTATTGATGCGGTTAAACATCATCGCGTTTATCTGATGCCGGAGTATGCCAAAGCCTGGGGCTATCCGATGCCGGAAGCGCTGGCGCTGGGCGAGCTGTGGATGGCGAAAAAGCTTTATCCGCAGAAATTCCGCGATATAGATATGCAGCAAAAAGCGGATGCCTGGTATCAACGCTTTTATCGTACCCACTATGTGGGCAGTAATTGATGACTCTGCGGGTTCTGGCTGCCGGGAGCCTGCGAACGGTCTGGCCTGATTTAGCCGCAGCTTATCGCGCATCGACGGGAAACACGGTTACCAGCACCTTTGGTCCGGCAGGGCTTTTGCGACAGCGAATTATGCATGGTGAGCACTGCGATCTTTTTCTGTCAGCAAATATAATGCACCCACAGGCTTTGCTGGCGTCAGGCAGGGCAATGAATATCAGCGTCTTTTGCCACAATCAGCTTTGCCTTAGCGTCAGGGAAGAGCTGGCGGCTGCAGACCGCAACTGGCTCGAGCTGCTTTGCGATCCGGCTTTGCGCATAGCGACTTCCACGCCGATAAGCGATCCGTCCGGTGATTATACCTGGCAGCTGTTTGACCTTATTGAGCAATATCGGCCGACTATGGGTATGGGCGCGGCGCTGAAGCAACGAGCGCTTCAGCTGGTTGGCGGCCCGCAAAGTCTGCCTGTTCCCGCTGGCGAAGTTGCGGCAGGCTGGCTGTTGAACAATAACCGGGCCGATATTTTTATCGGTTATCAGAGCTATGCAGCGCGCATTAATCAGCTGCCAGGCATCACCGTTATGGCTATTCCCACCCCTTTTAAAATTCGCGCCAGCTACGGCCTGGCAATTTGCCAGCCCGCAGCCAGACCGCTGGCGGAATTTTTATTAAGCGCTCAGGCGCAGGAGATTTTGCAAAAGAAAGGATTTTTACCGCTGGCCGGGAAAGAGGATTGCCGCCCGTAAGGCTGACATAAAGGATGGGTACGAATTTAGCAGATATTGTTTTTAATGGTTCGGGTTACGCCATCCATGGCGTAGGTTGCTTTACCGTAACCGGCTTTCGCTTACTGCCAGCTATGCCTGACGAAGCATCCCGCTTACTGACAGCCTTTGGTCTGCCAGGCATTCTGTTTACTGACAGCTTTTCGCCTGGCCTGGCATCCTGTTTACCGACAGCTTTTCGCCTGGCCTGGCATCCCGTTTACCGATAGCTTTTCGCCTGGCGAAGCATCCCGCTTACTGACGGTCGTTGGCCTGACGAAGCAGCGAGCGGCTCTCCAGCATAAAGCGCTGGGCGTAATCACCAAACCAGTGTTCCACGCGACGGAAGCTGTTAATGAACTCCTGCTTGTCGCCCTTTTCCAGCAGCTGGATAGCCTCACCAAAACGCTGGTAATAACGTTTGATCAGCGCCAGGTTGTTTTCTGACGACATAATAATATCCGCATACAGCTGCGGATCCTGCGCAAACAGTCGTCCCACCATTGCCAGTTCCAGCCGGTAAATAGGCGAAGAGAGCGCCAGCAGCTGTTCCAGATCGACGTTTTCTTCTGCCAGATGCAGACCATAGGCAAAAGTGGCAAAGTGACGCAGCGCCTGAATAAAGGTCATATTCTGATCGTGTTCTACCGCGCTGATGCGGTGCAGCCGTGCGCCCCACACCTGAATCTGTTCCAGCAGCCACTGATAGGCTTCCGGCTGGCGACCATCGCACCAGACCACAACCTGTTTTGCCAGGCTACCGCTGTCCGGGCCAAACATCGGATGCAGCCCTAAAACCGGGCCGCTATGCGCGGCCAGCATCGCCTGTAGCGGGCCATTTTTTATTGAGGCCAAATCCACCAGGATGCAATCTTCCGGCAACGGCGGCAGTTCCGCGATGACCTTTTCGGTCAAATGGATTGGTACGCTGATAATCACCATGCCCGCATCCGCCAGCATGTCAGGCGCCTGCGCCCAGTCATCTTTATCCAGCGTTTTGACCTGATAGCCGGAAAGCGTCAGCATTTTTTCAAACAGACGCCCCATTTTACCTTTGCCGCCAACGATAACCACCGGACGCAGTTCAGGGTTAAGCGTTTTAAAGCCTTTATCATTTTCACTGGCATAAGATTCGCGCATTACGCGACGCAGTACGTCTTCGATTAAATCCGGCGGCACGCCCAGCAGCTCGGCCTCTTTACGGCGTGAGGCCAGCATTGTTGCCTCACGTTCCGGCACGTAAATCGGTAATCCGTAGCGGCTTTTTACCTCACCCACTTCTGCCACCAGGCTAAGCCTTTTAGCCAGTAAATCGAGCAGTGCTTTATCAACTTCATCAATTTGATCGCGTAACGCGGTCAGTTCAGCCACCATAATTAATCCTTTTGCGACAGTCGCGCCGCCAGCACTCCGTCCAGTTCCTGGTGAATCGTTCGCAGCAGGGTTTCCGTTGTTTCCCAGTTAATGCAGGCATCGGTAACGGAAACGCCGTAGCACATATCGCTTTTAGGCTGCTCGGAAGACTGGTTACCCTCATGCAGATGACTTTCCAGCATCAGGCCAATAACGGAGCGGTTACCGTCTCTGATCTGCGCTATGGCAGATTCAGCCACGCCGGTCTGGCGACGGAAATCTTTGTTAGAGTTGCCATGGCTGCAATCTATCATCAGTGACGGACGGAGTCCCGCCTGCAGCATCTCTTTTTCACACTGCGCTACATCTTCCGGGCCGTAATTTGGCTTCTTACCGCCGCGCAAAATGACATGACCGTCCGGGTTTCCCTGGGTTTGCAGCAGGCAGACCTGACCGCTTTGGTTGATGCCGACAAAACGATGCGGCATGGCGGCAGCGCGCATAGCGTTAATAGCGGTGCCCAGACTGCCATCCGTGCCGTTTTTAAACCCAACCGGCATGGAAAGACCGGAGGCCATTTCGCGGTGGGTCTGGGATTCGGTAGTGCGTGCGCCGATTGCCGACCAGCTAAACAGATCGCCCAGGTATTGCGGACTGTTCGGATCTAACGCTTCCGTTGCCAGCGGTAATCCCATATCGACCAGTTCCACCAGCAGACGACGGGCAATATGCAGCCCGGCTTCCATATCGAAAGAGTTATCCATGTAAGGGTCGTTGATCAACCCTTTCCAGCCCACGGTGGTACGAGGCTTTTCAAAATAGACGCGCATGACGATATAAAGCCGATCTTGTAAATCTGAAGAGAGCGTTTTCAGAAGATGGGCATACTCCAGCGCGGCTTTTGTGTCGTGAATGGAACACGGCCCACAAACTACCAGCAGACGATGATCTTTCCCGCTGATAATGTCAGAAATCGTCTGTCGGGAAGCGGCAATCTGCGCCTCCTGAGCGGCGGTCAACGGGAATTTGTTTTTCAGCTCCTGCGGCGTAATCAGGATCTGTTCGTCAGCGATATGAACGTTGTTCAGCGCGTCTTTTTGCATGGTCTTCAGCTCTCTTGTAAGTTTTTTCAGCCTGTCGTCGAGGTGCTGATTACTGTATCAGAATCCGTACAAACATCAATCGCACCTTGTACAGATTTATTACCATCATTGTAAAAACACGACGCCATTATGGATTAATTTATTTAAAATCATATAATTAAATCAATTAAAAAATGCACCCACATCAATTTAAGTGTAATTATATCTTTACACAAAAGGTTGCTCTGGCGACGCTGGTGAAAAGCTTTTATAAACAATCTCCTCGGGCAAACGATAGCAGGCCGATTACCTGCTCTTCTTTTCGACCTGGCGTTTTATCAGCCAGTAGCTGAAGCAGCTGATAAGTACGGAAAGCCCCAGCTTTATCTCTTTGTCCCGTGGGCAAGGCTCAAAGAGATTCAGGAACAGCAGGCAAAAAAAGATCAGTACGCTGCTAAGAATAACGGTGAAGATAAATCGTCTGAACACAGATCTGCCCCCCTGCTATCAGGTAAACAGCGCGAGGGTTCGTTTAAGGGTAATGCTAATTCCCCACAGCAGTGGGATCAGCACCACTACCCAGCTAACGACCGTTAGCGGCCAGCTTGAACGGGCCGGATGCCAGCTTAGACAGCTTCCATGAGACGTTTGATAGAGCGAGCCGGCACTTTGCTCTTCTTGTTCACTCATGGCATATTTTTTATCGGCGGGACGAAGTAGCAAGTTGCAAAGCAGTCCCAGCAGCAGTAGCCCTGCAAGGATATTGAGCGTTAACTGGTAAAGCTCTGCGCCGTGCAGGCCGGAAGCAAGCTGATGTTCGCGTAAATAGTTAATCAGCACCGGCCCTACAATACCTGCCGCAGACCAGGCGGTCAGCAGCCTGCCGTGGATAGCACCGACCATCCGCGCACCAAAAATATCGGCCAGATAAGCTGGAATGGTGGCAAAGCCTCCGCCATACATGGAAATTACAATGCAAAAGCACATCAGAAAAAGCGGGATGCTGCCGGTACGGGTAATAAAAGGGATCAGCAGATAGAAAATCGCTCCCAGCACGAAAAACAGCGAAAAGGTTAACTTCCTGCCCAGCCGATCGGAAAGCGACGCCCAAAAAAAACGGCCAAGAATATTAAACAGGCTCAGTAAACCGGTAAATCCGGCGGCGAGCATAGCAATATCGACTGCTTTATCTCCGCTAGTCGTGCTTAAGCGTCCGGCCATCACTTCCTGAAAAAGCGGGGATGCCATGCCCAACACGCCGATTCCGGCGGAAACGTTCAGGCAAAGCACCAGCCACAGCAGCCAGAACTGCGGGGTTCTTATCGCCATGTTAACGTGTACCTGCACCCTGTTCTGTTGCTCTGTCGAAGCAGGCTGCCAGTTTTCGGGTTGCCAGCCAATGGGGGGAATACGATAACTAAGCGTGCCAGCGAGCATAAACACAAAATAGATACCCGCCAGCGCCAGCAGGCTTTGCCAGATACCTGCCTCGCCGTCCGTGCTAAAAAAATGCATCAGCGTGGTGGCAAGTGGCGCACCGATCATCGCTCCGCCGCCGAATCCCATAATCGCCAGGCCAGCGGCCATGCCTTTGCGGTCGGGAAACCAGCGTAGCAATGTGGAAACGGGTGAAATATAGCCCAGCCCCAGACCGATGCCGCCAATGGCACCTGCGCCCAGCCATAATAGCCAGAGCTGATGAGACCATACGCCGAAGCTGGCAATGGTGAGCCCGCCACACCAGCACAGCGTGGCAATAAAACCGACCTTGCGCGGCCCGGCTTTCTCCAGCCAGGTTCCCCAGATGGCCGCCGAACAGCCAAGAAAAACGAAAAATAACGTATAAATCCAGCCCAGCGAGGAGATCCGCCAGCGACAGCCGCTGGTAAACAGCTGTTGCCACAGGCTACTTTCAGCGCTGCATGATAAAGAAGCAGAAGCGGCTGAAAGCTGCGACATTGGCAACCAGTACACGGAAAAACCGTATGCCATGCCAATGCAAAGATGGATGGCCAGCGCGGCTGGTGGAACGAGCCAGCGGTTAAATCCCGGCGCGGCAACAATGCGGCGCTTTGCAAAAAAATCCATTTTATCCATTTAATCACTCCTTGTTTTGGTTAAAGCCTTACTCCGTAATAGTGATGAATATGATTTAGTTTCGGATTTTATTGAGCAAATTTCATTCCATCGCCGGTACAGGGTAATGATATTGTGAGTTAACTCGCGAGATTTTTACGTTTTTCCCGCTCCTGTACGGATAACCGAGCGGCTGAAAAAAGTAGCATCTCATTTTGAAAGTGGGTTTATCAAAGTGAGGGATCTTGCGGACCCTGAGCCTTATGGCGCGCTAATTACCTGACAGGAAGAACGGCATGAAAGTCCTTTTACGCCCTTACCATAACGACGATGCGCCAGCCTTTGCCGAAGCCGTCAACGCGTCTCTGGATACTCTGCACCCCTGGCTGCTCTGGCCGCATAAAGGTTTTACGGTGGAGGAGGCTTGCCGCTGGTTCGCGGCTACCTGTACGCTGCGTGAAACCGGCGAAGCCAACGAGCTGGGTCTTTTTGCCGGGGATGACGGGCGGTTATTGGGGGGCGCAGGTCTGCGCTACTCTGACCAGCAGAAAAACCTTTGCTCAATCGGCTACTGGGTTCGCAGCAGCGAACAGCGCAAGGGCGTCGCCAGCCAGGCCGTGCACCATCTGCTTGAGCTGGCCTGGCAAAGTCAGGAAAGAGAGACGGTAGAGATTCTGGCCGTCGCAGAAAATATTGCCAGCCGTCGGGTGGCGGAAAAATGTGGCGGGGAGTTTGTGGGTATCAGGCATGGTCTGATTGTGCTGGCAAGCGGGCCGGTTGATACGGCTATTTATCATTTTCATCGTACAGGAAATATTTAATGACTCGTTCTGTTCGTCTGGCCCTTGTTGGCGACTATCGTCCGCAGGCCGTTGCGCATCAGGCTATTCCCGGTGCCGTTCGGCTGGCTGCCGACTTCCTTGCCCTTGCCGTTACGGCTGAATGGGTGCCAACTGAATCGATAACCACGCCGGAAATATTTCAGAATTTTGATGCTGTTTGGGTGGTGCCCGGTAGCCCTTATAAAAATGACGCCGGCGCTTTTATGGCTATCACTTACGCACGCGAAAACAACGTGCCTTTCCTGGGTTCCTGTGGTGGTTTTCAGTATGCGGTGATTGAGTATGCCCGTAACGTAATGGGCTGGCATGATGCTGCGCATGCGGAGACAGATAGCGAAGGCCGTGCGGTAATTACGCCATTAAGCTGTTCGTTAGTGGAACAAACGGGCGATATCGTGATTGCAGCAGATTCTGTTATTGCTACCGCTTATGGAAAGCTTACGACCCATGAAGGCTATCACTGTAATTTTGGCGTTAATGGTGACTTTGCAAAAGAGCTACGGGACTATCCATTACGCATCAGCGCCCGCGATAGTGAAGGCGACGTGCGCGGCGTGGAGCTTTCGGGGCACAGGTTTTTTGTTGCCACGCTGTTTCAGTCAGAGCGGGCTTCACTACGTAATGAGCTTTCGCCGCTGGTAGTGGCTTTACTTACTGCGGCATCCGGCCAGTGAAAGTTTATACCTTTCCCAAAAGCCGCTCTTTAATAGTGCTCTGGACGCTGGAAGAACTGCGGCTTGATTACATAACATCTTACTAAAAATGTCAGAACTAAATAACAATGCGACCTGAACAGGGTCGCATTCCCAATCCTCAAGCAGGTACCGTACAGCAAAACGGATCGCCGCGCGGCTACTCTTTTAGCGCGGCGTTAACATGGTCAATAGCTTCAACAACCTGAGCGGCGTTGTGCTGAATATCCGTAATTACCTGCCCCGCCTGCTGGATCAGGGTGACGCCCTCTTCCGCCTTCCGCCTGCTGTCGCCAATGTTTTTTAGCGCCTGGTTTGCCAGAGTATGGTTATGCCGTACCACGGTTTCAATTTTCTGCGTCGCATTATTGATATTGGTAGCCAGCATGCGTACTTCATTGGCGACCACGGCAAAGCTACGTCCGTGAGAGCCCGCCCGCGCCGCCTCAATGGCCGCATTCAGCGCTAACAGGTTAGTCTGGTTAGCGATATTGCGGATGGTTTCGACCATTTCGCTAATGTGGTGAGACTGTTTGTTCAGGTCGGTAATACCGCCGGTAACCAGCTCCAGCTCGGTAGCAATGGCGTTCATGACGTCAACGCTGCCTTCAATCACCGTAGCCCCGGTACGCGTATTTTCCTGAGTACCGGTAGCAGCATGCCAGGCGTGCTGGGCGGCCTCACGCTCCTGCTGATTTTTGTTGACCTGCGCCGTTACGTCGCTGGCAAACTTAACAACCTTATAAGGCCGATTATTTTCATCAAAAACCGGGTTGTAGGTTGCCCGTAGCCAGACCGTTTCGCCACGCTTGTTGACACGTTCAAACTGGCCGGAGATAAAGTTCCCCTGCTTAAGGCTGCTCCAGAAAGCGTTGTATTCAGCGCTGTTACGAATTTCAGCAGTACAGAACATGCTGTGATGACGACCAACAATTTCAGCAGGGGTGTAACCCATAACGCTAAAAAAGTTATCGTTAGCTTTAATTATTTTCCCTTCTGGCGTAAAGGTAATGACCGCCATGGATCTTCCTATGGCCGTCGTTATCGCCCGCTGTTCCAGCGCGTCTTCGACCCGTTCAGTGATATCGGAAGCCAGCTTAACAATTTTCATTACGCGCCCGCGCCGATCCGTTACCGGTATATAGTGCGACTCCAGCCAGACAGGCGTGCCGTCTTTGGTGATGCGCATAAATTTGTCACTAAAGCTTTCACCTCCACGTAAACGCTGCCAGAAATGAGCATAGGCCGGGGAAGCGAGTAGATCCGGCGCGCAAAAGATACGGTGATGCTGCCCGACGATCTCATCCAGACCATATCCCATCACGCTCAGAAAAAGGGGATTGGCGGTCAGGATGGTGCCATCAGGCCTGAATTCGATACAGGCAACGGTCTTTTTTAGCGAACGCAGCGTGTCAGCAGCATGGTCGCCAAACGAGAAAAAATTAAAGCGCGTTTGCATAGCGTAATATCCGATTTTTATTAGAGTTATCTGTTGTATCGGCGCTATTTGTTCAGGCTTTAATCAATTGGTTTTATTAATTCAATCGGTAATAACTTTGTTGCAGGCATAAAAAAGGGCCGGCCTTGCGGCCAGCCCCTTATCAGGTATTAACTTAGGATGCTGCTTTAGCGCCCAGACGTTCTTTGATACGTGCAGACTTACCGGTACGCTCACGCAGGTAGTACAGTTTGGCCTTACGTACGGCACCACGGCGTTTAACAGCAATGCTGTCAATGACAGGTGAGTGAGTCTGGAATACACGCTCAACACCTTCGCCGTTAGAAATTTTACGAACGGTGAATGCAGAATGCAGACCGCGGTTACGAATAGCGATAACCACGCCCTCGAATGCCTGCAGACGCTTCTTGGAGCCTTCAACAACCCATACTTTCACTTCCACGGAATCACCCGGACGGAATGAAGGTACGTCCTGTTTCATCTGCTCTTGTTCGATTTGCTTGATAATGTTGCTCATAATTAAATCTCTTATCCTGGGTAAACTGATATTCAGGCACCGCGGCTACTGCCCGGACTGCCCATCATCGTTATGCTGCTGTCTGAATTCCTTTTGGAACTCCTTCAGCAACTTTGCTTGCTCTTCAGTCAGAGCCAGGTTTTCCAGAAGTTCAGGTCTTCTTAGCCAGGTACGGCCCAGCGACTGTTTCAGACGCCAGCGGCGAATTTCAGCATGGTTGCCCGACAGCAGAACTGGCGGAACCTCCATCCCTTCTAACACTTCAGGTCGGGTATAGTGCGGACAGTCCAGCAAACCATCGGAAAACGAATCTTCCTCGGCCGACGCCTGCTTGCCCAGTACGCCAGGAATAAACCGGGCGACCGAATCAATCAGCGTCATTGCCGGCAGTTCCCCACCGCTGAGAACGTAATCTCCAATCGACCATTCTTCGTCGATCTCGGTTTTGATTACGCGCTCATCAATCCCTTCATAGCGACCACACACGAGAATTAACTTCTCGCTGGTCGCCAGCTCGCAAACTCCATCCTGATCGAGTTTGCGACCCTGAGGTGAAAGATAAATCACCTTAGCGCCTTCTCCTGCCGCCGCTTTTGCTGCGTGGATGGCATCCCGTAAGGGTTGTACCATCATTAGCATTCCCGGTCCGCCGCCGTAAGGACGATCGTCCACGGTACGGTGCCGGTCATGAGTGAAGTCACGAGGACTCCAGCTCTGAATGCTGAGCAGGCCATTTTTTACTGCCCGGCCAGTTACTCCGTA
>Ga0153980_1000662_pt1 | contig 15440 bp, 24 predicted proteins | sample TSGA064MetaG_FD_104722 | JGI IMG/M metagenome (GOLD analysis project Ga0153980, IMG submission 104722) | Attine ant fungus gardens microbial communities from Georgia, USA - TSGA064 MetaG | ecosystem: Host-associated > Fungi > Mycelium > Unclassified | place: USA: Georgia, Magnolia Springs State... | reverse complement strand
ACTCCAACGCAGTGGAGTACTCGTAGCTAGGGAAGACCGAAAAAGTGTAAGCAGGTGATCAAGAAAATGTTTAGGGGACATAGCGGTTGTTGCGACGCTCCCAAACATGGTCCCCTCAACAATTTTCTGTCAATAAAAATCCCTTCTATTGTCTTCGTCTCCATCCTCTTCTTCAATTGGACCTATTTCTTTTGTTTTATTGTTTCAGAACTATTTGTCAGTGTTGAAGTGGTCTAGCAACCCACTTGCACTATGTCAGGGCAGTACCCCATCACCACCAATCTGGGGTGGTACTCGCATTCCAATCATTGATGTTGTCAGTACTCACTGGTATGGTACACGGCCTACTTCTTTTGGACTCCCTACTTAATAACTGAGAGTATGGCTTTCATCCCTCAGTTGTCCATTTTACTTCCCGATGCCTGAGGTGAGATATATATGTTGTGTTCTCTTAGACTATGGTAACTCACAGATGTATATAGCTTATATATCTGATAGGTTATGGACCCTGCTGCTCAATAATTTCTACCAGAAAATTGACATTAAGCAAAACTTACTAGAATGACATCAACTACCACTACTTTTTCTGAATCAGACAAATTTAATGGCATCAACTGAGCATCATGGCAAAGACTCATTTGCACAACAGCTGTGTCAAAAGGAGCTTTTGGCTACCTTGATGGATCTATTGAACGACCCTCTACTCCGCCAGCTGATGGAGCTCCCCTTACTGAAACCCCTTGGGACTCAGAAACCCCATCCCCCAAGGAATGGAGAGCGCATGATGCCTGGACTTTGGGCCTACTTTTGATTAACACAAAGAACCTAGCTGGTTTAGGAATTAACATGGATAGCACTGCAGCAAAAGTCTGGACTTCATACATAAATACTTATGAAAAGGCATCCAATATGACATGACTAAATGCAGAACAAATTCTGTGAAATACAATTTACTCTGACCATACAGATTTCAACAACTTTATTAACATGTGCAGCAAGTGGTCAGATGCTAGAGCTTTGGGGTCAAAAATCACTGACAAAGATTTCAAGGACATAATTATATCCTCTTTACCCAAGTCCTGGAGCTCCACAACCACACCACTTTATGACCCTGAAATGATCTCAGTAGATGCCATAGCCTGTCTTTAGATCTAGTATACTAAATCCTATAAAAACTGACTCACCAACAATGTCTACAGCATACTTGCACTCCAAATATCTGCCCCTAGACAAGAGCAAAAGTCCCAACTCATTTGTGTTAACCCAAATTGCCAACACCATGGTCATACTATTGAGATATGTTACTGGCCAAAAGGGGGAAAAGAGGGACAGTTCCCTCCTGGCTTTGGAAAGGGAGGTGGATTCAGAGGGTCAGCAGCAAATACTTGACAAGGAGGCTTCAAACCATCATCTACCACAAATGCAACCTTCACCAATAATGAAAGTGACCAAGTTTTTGCATGTATGATGATGGGTGATTCCAAGTTCAAGGTACCCACTACCTCAAACCCTAATGAAACCCACAGCCCTGATGACAAAACACCCCCCAGTTTTAGTATTCTTAACCAACAAATGTGTGATACAATAGGGGTGGAGAATCTCAGAAATGTATCTGGAGAAATCCCATTAGTTTGCCATACAAACCCCATAAATAAATCTAACATCCCTATGCTCCTTGACTCTGGTGCAAGTAACTATTGTTTTGCCGGCATAATACTTTTCATATCTTACATCTCTTTTGAGCAACCATCACCTGGACTCACTGCTGAGAAAGGACTGACCTTCAATGTTGAAGGAAAAGGAAACATTGAGCTTCAAACAAATGTTAATGGAGAAAGAAGAACAATTACCTTTGAGAATGCTTTATACATACCTAGATTTAGATCCAATCTAATCTCAATGGCAAGATTGAGTATCAAGGGAGCAGGAGCATACTTCAAAGATAACAAGGCTGTTATAAGGACTAAAAATGGAACAGACATAATATCAGCAACATACTCAGGATTACTCTATGTGGTCAATATGGACAGAATCCAACTAACTGCCTTCATAGCACAGTCCAAGCAGAAGCCTACAAACTTTGCTACCTGGCATAGACATTTGGGCCATGCCAGAATGGAGATTGTATGCCAAATAATAACAGAAAACTTTGTTGATGGATTGAATGTCTATGGAGAACTATCAATTGGTAGCTTATGCAAGGATTGTATTTATGGAAAACATACTGCTCATCTATACAACAATAGCAGACCCAGGGAAAAGGAAGTTCTTGAATGCATATACATTGACATATAGGGCCTATCTCAAGTCTGATCAGCCAGTGGTGCACTATATTTTATGATCATTATAGATGGATTTTCATCATATCGGACAGTTGCTTTCCTAAAATCTAAATCAGCAGAAATCATACTAAAAGTCTTCAAGAGTTTTCATGTCAAGATGGAACATCAAACTGGGAAGAGATTGAAGTGAGTGAGGTTAGACATAGGTAGAGAGTGGTACAACACTATATGGGAGAATTACCATGTTGAACAAGGTTTGGACTTTGAGTTCACGATACCATATATACACCAGCAAAATAGCATAGCAGAATCCTCAATACACACTATCTTGGATGGAACTAGGATAGCATTAGCTGAGTCTGGATTGCCTGTGAAATACTAGACAGATGCTATATGAATGGTGGTATATATTCAGAACCTCCTACCAAATTCTAGACAACCAAAAGCAATTCTAGCTGAACTATGGATAGGACAATGCCAAGACATATCCTACCTTCAACCATTTGGCTGCACCTTATATGCCCACATTCTACTAGACTTAAGCTTTTCAAAATTGAATCCTAGATCAGTAAAAACAGCTCTACTTGGCTATTTTGGACACAATGGATACAAACTACTTAACAAAAACACTGGCACTATCTTTAAATCCAGGAATGTCATTTTCAAAGAAGAAACAACCCATCTGGCAAAACAACCAACTTCTACTGTGTTATCTGATAACAATGACCCCTTTGCAGATAAACCTCAACAAAATGACAATATAATTGGACCAAGTGATGACCCAAAACCAGAACCAACACCACCACCAATACATGGGATTACGCCAAGACCCCTGGCTAGCTCTAATCTGCACAAGAATAAAGACAAAGAATGTATAATCCCTGACATAGATGATAGCAATTCTACTATGACCAAAGATAAACAACCAAACAACCAACCTGATAATCTACTATTGGCTTTGAGAAGATTCTGAAGAACTATAAAACCAACTACTTAGCTACAAGAGTCAACCAAATATATGAATAGACCAATGGTAAACTATGCTGAAAATGATAATTGGATCTCTAGGACTTTTAAAGAGGCTATGAAAAGACCCAATCTTTGGTGGGAGCCTATAGTTGCTGAAATAGCAATGTTGAAAGCCAAAGAGATATTTGAAGTGGTTTTAAGGCCAGAGGGATGAAATGTAGTTGGATCAAAGTGGGTTTATACAATAAAATAGAAGGAGGATGGTAGAATAGAGAAACAAAAGGTGAGAACTGTAGCAAAAGAGTTCACTCAAGTAATAGGGGAAGACTATGAAGAAATGTATGCATCTGTTGTTTGCTTTGAATCTATCTGCCTTGTATGTACAATAGTAGTATCACAATGACTCCACTTATGGCAAATCGACTTTGTATCAGCTTTTCTCAACAGTGACAATAACTATGAGATATACATGGAACAACCAAGAGGATTTGAGAAAGGGGGAGATGATCATATATGGAGGCTTTACAAAACTTTCTATGGGACAATACAGGATGTGCATGACTGGGCTGAAAATCTAAATAAAACCTTTGAAGATTACAGTTTCTACAAATCAAGAGCAGATCCTCAAATCCACTCTAGGGTTTATGGTGATGAGTTCACATTGACATCTACCTAGACAGATAATGTATTGGGTGCCTCATTAGCTATTAAAGGTGAAAATCTGGCCAAATCACAACTTGGTGCTAGTTATGAAATAAAGGACATGGGGGAGGTAGAATTTATCTTAGAAATACATATCAATAGAGACTCCATCACAGGAAATATAACTTTATCTCAAAGATCCTACTACGAGCATATGCTAAAACATTTTAACATGGAAAGTTGTTTACCAAAATCAACCCCCCTCCCTCCAGGCTTAGTACTTACAGTAGAGGACTGTTCTAGCACTTCAGAGGAGACAAACAAAATGCAAGATATACCCTACTGAGAAGCACTTGAATCACTAATATGACTACAAGTTGCTACATAGCCTGATATCTCATATACCATCACTTTACTATCTTGCTCTGTACACAACCCAGGAAAGTTACACTAGACTGCAGTTAAATATGTACTGGCTTACATCAAAGGGATGCTATACTATGGAATAACCTACAAAGCAGATAACAAACTCAACCCTACTGGATATATGGACTTCGACTTCACTAGTTGCAAGAATATATATCATTCTACAGAAGAGAATATCTTCATTATGGCAGAGGGTCCAGTATCATAGGAAAGTAAGAGACAAGAGACAGTAGTGTTGTCAACAGTGGAAGCCAAATATATAGGCTTTTTAAGGGCAACAACACAAGCTCTATAGATATCAAAGTACCTCAATAAGATCAGATTGTCTATATCAAAACCAATCGTAATATTTACAGACAATAATAGATCAATTTCTTATAGCTTAAATAACAAGAACCACTGTAGAACAAAATATATTGACGTACAGTACCATTTTGTTAAGGATCATGTCAAATCTGGAGATGTTGTATTCCAATATATCCCAACTTCTAACAATGTTGTTAATCTCTTTACCAAATCTCTGTCACGAGATAGAATCCAACAATTCACTGCAAAACTCCACTTACCACTTGAAACCAAGAGTATGCTAGACCAGGGGAAGTGTTGAAGTGGTCTAGCAACCCACTTGTACTATGTCAGGGCAGTATCCCATCACTACCAATCTAGGGTAGTACTTGTATTCCAATCATTGATATTGTCAGTACTCACTAGTATGGTATACAGCTTACTTCTTTTGGACTCCCTACTTAATAACTGAGAGTATGGCTTTCATCCCTCAGTTGTCCATTTTACTTCCCAATGCCTGAGGTAAGATATATATGTTGTGTTCTCTTAGACTATGGTAACTCACAGATATATATAGCTTACATATCTGATAGGTAAATATATACCTAGTCATCCACTTTACTTCATGATGCCTAAGCTTACATATCTGATAGTCAGCAGTCTTATTGTTCTACTATTATGAGAGCCCCAAAATGGAAATAGTTTCCTGTGCAGTTGAACACTCAATCTAAAAATCTTAAATCATACAATAGGGTCAAGATATAAACAGCATGGGAACTTAGGTAATCAGATCATGTGACAAGGTCAGGTGATCATAGAACATTCTGGAAGGACATGTGATCATGAACTAATAGTAGCACAGCCACTGTAAAGTAGTATAAGTAGTAGTCCAATCTAACAAAGAACCCCATCGAGTTCTTCTTGAATATCTATCTAGGGTGATCACTAAGGACATTCACTGTCTATCAATAACATCTACTATACAAAGGTAGTGGTCTGGCTACTGTAGCTACAGAGTATTTAAGAGCCTTCTATAACAGAAATCAGATAGCAAAATACAGGAGCAGTTTATTATCTTCATACTATCTCATAAATCTATAGGTCAGTAGCCAAATGACAGACAGATGCTGTTGTACTTGCAAACTACTTACCAACAACAAACTATCCCATAGTTATCCCTCAACTGGAGCCCACTATGAGGGGCTTCTTGTAGTGACTTAGTCTAGACGACTTAATCACCCTCCAAGTCTAAGTTGACAAGGAGAACTTGATGGAGTTCTCATTTGATTATGGTATACTACTTATACACCTCTTGTATTTACTTCTATTTATAAACTCCTGTGTATCTCTTTTTAGTTGTTTCATCTTGTGCATCCATTGATTTCCTAATTAAAAGAAAAGAAAAGAAAAAGAAAATAAATAATAACTTAGCCATTTTTGGCTGTGTCATGACACCACCCCCCTTTCAAGATTCCTCGTCCCAAGGACTTTTTTTATAGTTCATAGTATGGGTCACAAAGGTTCCCCATTTTATTGTTTTCTTCTTCTGTCCACTTCTTGAGTCCTAAACTTTCCTGCTTGCTTCCTTCTTCTTCCTCTTTTATTGTTTCCATGGTTCTTTGCCCTCTCATCCTTCCTTCTTTCCATCATCTCCAATTTCTTTCTAACCTTGCCCAGTATTCTTCATCGTACCTTTTATCCAACCATCCAAATAACTTTTTTGCCGTAAATTGTCCTGGTAGTTCTCCCCTTCTGAATGTTCCCTCCTCTCTCTCTTGTTGTCTTACATCTTCCATGTCTTGTTGGTATTCCTTTTCATACTCTTTGACTGCCTCTTCTGCATTTTTCAGATTTTCCTTTCCTTCCCAAGTATCTGATTCTGCCATGAATCCCTTCCATTGTACCAGGTACTTATCCTTTTCTTGTATCTGCTGTTTGTTCAGGATTCTCTCTACTTCCCACTCCTCTTCTCCCTCAATTACTACTGGAGCTGGTTGCTCCTTTCTCTGTCCCTCTACCTGCCCTATATATCTTTGTATTCTACTAATGTTAACTACCGAGTGTATTTTTACTGTACTAGATAGTTCTAATTCTACTGTATTTGATGATATGATCTTCTTTATTCTATAAGGGCCTACAAATCTTTCCATCAATTTCTCTGTCCTCCTTCTGGCTATCTGATATTTCAGATCCTTAGTACTTAGCATTACTAAGTCTCCTACTTTATACTCATCGACTTCTGCTCTCTTTCTATCTGCATATTTCTTCATCTCCTCTTGTGCTTTTTCCAGTGCTGCTTTTGCTTCCTCCTGGATCTCTTTTATTTTCGTTATGAATTTCTCCACTCCTTCATATTTTCCCTTCCTTCTCATCTCAAACCCCATTCTAGGATCTTGTCCATAATTTGCCTTGAAGGGTGACACTTTAGTACTTGAGTGTATTTTGTTATTGTAGGCAAACTCTGCTATTCCTAACCAGTCAGGCCACTGTTCCTGCCTGTAGTTGATAAACATCCTTAAGTACTATTCCAGTTCCTGATTAACCCTCTTGTTATTGATAAACAGTGAATGTCCTTAGTGATCACCCTAGATGATGTTCAAGAAGAACTCAATGGAGTTCTTCGTTGGATTGCAGCCTTATTTATACTACTACTATAGTGGCTATACCCTAAAGTCCCACAATCACACATTCCTTCTAGAATATTCCCTGACCACCTGACCTCCTGACCTTGTTACGTGATTTGACTTGCTAAGTTCCCATGCTATTTATATCTCAACCCCATTGTATGCTTTGAGGTTTTGGACTAAGTGTTTGAATGCATGGGAAACCTTTTCCTGTTTGGGGCTCTTATAACACCTCTCTGTCTGTCCATTGGTTTGAGGGTAGAATGCTATTGACAATTTACTCTCAATCCCCAACATCCTATTCAACTCCCTCATTAATTCTGCCACAAATTGGGGTCCTCTGTCTGATATGATGCTTTCCGGTAGACCATGTAACTTCCATACATTATCTCTGAACAGCCTAGCTAAACCTTCTGCCAATGTCTTCTCTATAGTAGGAATAAAATGGACCATTTTTGTCAGTTTGTCTACTACTACCAAGATCACGTCATATCCTTGAGCTAAAGGTAGTTTAGTAATAAAATCTGCTGATATATGTATCCAAGGTTTTTCAGGTATTGAGTTGGGCATTAATTTACCTGCTAGTTGTTCTGTGTAGTTTTTGTTTCTCTGGTAGGAGTTGCACCCTTCCACATATCGCTTTACCTCTTTAGTTACCCCTGGCCACCAGAAGTTTTGAGTGACCAACTCTACCATTTTCCACTGTCCTCCATGTCCTCCCACTGGTGTATCGTGGTATAGTCTAATTATTTCTGCCCTCAATATATCATCTTTTGGCACATACACCTTTCCTTCCCTATACATTATGCCATCTACTTCCTTCCACTCTTCGTCTCTTAGCGTCTTTACTCCTGCTTGTTTCATTTCTTCCACTGCTTTGACTACTTCATTGTCTTTCACCCTTGACTTCCTCATTTTCTCCAACAAGTCTACTTCTTCTACAATTACTTCTACTTTCTCCGTTCTTCTATTTTCTAACCACTCTTTCTTTACCAATATCTCATTCTTGTTGTCTCTTTCCACTCCAACCTCCCAGTCTGGCCTCCTGCTCAGGCTGTTTGCCTTTCCCATTTTTGTCCCAGGAACATGTTTTAATACAAAGTCAAATCTTGATAGGTAGAGTGCCCATCTAGCTTGTTATCTATTCAACTTTTGCGCTTTCATAAAGTATTCAAGATTTTTATGATCTATCCAGATCTCAAATTTTACTACTGTTCCTTCTAGAAAATGCCTCTACGCCTCTAGACATCTGACTACCACTAACATTTCTTTGTTGTAAATTTCATAGTTTCTTTCTGTATCACTTAGAGATTTAGAAATAAAAGCAACTGGCCTCCATAATTTGTCAAAGCATTTCATTGACAGTACTCCTCCTGTAGCATAGCTTGAAGTGTCTGCTTCTACCCTAAACTCTTTGTCTAAGTCTGGGGCTGCTAGCACTGGTTTGGTTGTGAAGATTCTTTTTAACTTGTCAAATGCCTTCTGCTGTTCTCCTCCCTATTGCCATTTCATGTCCTTCCTTGTCAGCATATTCATTGGCCTTGCTACTTGAGCAAAATCCTTGATAAACCTCCTGTAGTAATTTGCAAGGCCCAAGAATTTTCTGATATCTTTTGTATTTTTGGGTTCTGGCCAACTTAATACTCCATCCACCTTTTCCTTTTCCATTTCTATTCCATTGGGTCCTATAATAACCTCTAAGAATCTGACCTTTCTTACTTTCTACACACATTTCTCTAGTTTGACATATAAGTCATTCTCCTCTAATCGTTTCAGCACTTCTTCTACTATCTTGTTATGCCTTTCTTCTATTTCTGTCTCTACTAACATATCATCCACAAATGCTGTCACTTTTCCTTTGTTAATCATGTCTCTCAGAATTTCATTCATCATTGCTTGGAACATAGCTAGTGAATTTGTCATTCCAAAGAACATGACTGTCGGCTCAAAGGACCCTACATAGGTTGTGAATGCTCCCTTCCACTCATCTCCTTCCTTGATTCTTATATTGTTGAACCCCCACCAAAGATCCATTTTTGTGAATACTTGCTTACTCCACATGTTGTCAATTAAATCTGTAATTAATGGAAGTGGGTAGTTATTCTTCACTGTTTGGTTGTTTAGGTTGTGGTAGTCCATCACCATCCTCTTACTCCCATCCTTCTTGCCTACAAAGAATACTGGTGATGTCTGAGGGGATTTTGATGGTCTGATGTACCCCTTTCTCAGTTGATCATTTACGAAGTTCTGAACTTCTTCCCTTTTGTTTTTGGATAAAGGATAAATTTTTCCCTTTTATGGTTTAAATATTTCTTTGAGATCTATGGCATGATCCCAGATTTTCCTTGTTAGCATCCTTTTCGACTCCACCTTCCTAAACACCTTTCTCCATTTTAGGAACCTCTTTGGAACCATCTCCTTAATCTTCTTATGATCCACTTCGACCTCCTCATCCCTTCCCCAGTTCTCTTTATCCTCCATTGCCTATTTCACTATCTTTTCTTCTTCTAGTGTAACTACTCTTTTTCCTTTCTTCACTTTCTGCCCCTTTTCCAACTTTGTGTTCCTTCTGTATAATGGAGGGTATCTCATCATCTTGACCTCCTCTGTTTCCCAATTGATTTCTGGGTTGTGGGCTTGCAACCACAGCATCCCCAATATCACGTCTGTTTTTCCCAAATCACATATATTTATCCTCATCCTTTCTACATGGCTCTTGTAGTACACATTTACTTCCACTTGGTATGTAATAGCCCCTCTACTATTGTTCATTCCATCTACATTTCTGACTGCCACTGGTCTTTCTAGCTTCTGCAGTCTAAACCCATGTTTTGCTGCTATTTTCTTGTCCATAAACATTCCTGTCATACCACTATCCAAGAGTGCTTTCACTGTTATGCCTTCATGTATGTCTACTTTCTCTACCCCTATGTTTAACCATACTTCCCTTAACATTTTGAATGTTCTCCTAACGTCTCTTTGCCTATCCTCCTCTTTTACTGCACCTTTTGGGACTACTGTCCACACACTGCCTGTAAGGACTTAGACTAAGACATCTTAGAACTACTCCTAGTCCAAGTTGACAAGGAGAATTCAATGGAGTTCTCATTTGATTGTTTGTACACTACTTATACACTTCTTGTGTTTGCTTCTATTTATAAACTCCTGCACATCTCTTCTTGGTCATTCTATCTCACGCATCCACTGATTTCCTAATTAAATGAAAATGAAAATGAAAATAAATAATGACTTAGCTGTTTTTGGCTGTGTCATGACACTTCTGACCTTTCTTTCCAAATTCTTCCTGATCACACTCTTGCTGAGGAGATCTCTCTTGTACTGAATAATCCTCTCTCTCTCTCTGACAACTTCTTCACTGCAAATACTGAATTCTTCTTTTTTAACCTTCAATCACCAATCATACCAAACTCTACTTTTTCATCATTCTATTCCTCTTCTGGTCTGCTTACCATGTCTGATCAACAGCCTCAGTCACATACCACATATCCAAGATTTGTTCCTGTTCAGTGGCCAGATCAATCAGATCTATCATAAGTTCAATCTCCATACATTCCATCTCTATCTCCATTTGTTGTTCCAACTCCTCATCCATCTTTTGTCCCACTAGCTGCTCTATCTGTCATGCCACCTACTATGCCTCATATACCTCACTTCCAGTACAATAGAACAATGCCCAGCCCTGGCAATCAAAGTGCCCCAAGGTTTGATAGATACCCTCTCTCTTTGAAGTACTTCTTTAATGAAATGAACTACCTTAGAAATGCTTGTAGACTCTCATCTACAGAGAAAATTCAGCATATACTTTGCTATTTGAACTTCCAAGAATATAAAACATGGAGAACTCACTACTCTGCTCATGGATATGACTAGGATGCCTTTAAGACAGAAATCACAGCTCTATACCCTAGGACTAATAAAGATTACAAATATACTGTTGTTGATCTAGAAATTCTTGTTGATAAGCAAGCTCACGAGCCTATGTAATCATACTACCAGTTTAGTGACTACTACTGCCAATTTGTGACAGTTTCTGATTAGCTTCTTGTTCAGCATGAAATATCTATGCAGGACCAAAATAAACTTTTCATTAATAGCTTTGACCGAACATTCTAGAACTGGCTTACCTCAAGACTCTATATAAAAAACCCTGACCATTCTCTCTATTGCCCATTGCCCATGGATGATATTGTTGAATTAGCCTAGTTCTTCCTTGCTTCTAACTCTGCTGCCAATGAGCCTAATCATTACTCCTATTCCTTATACAATCCTTAGTCACGATTTGACAATCTTGTATCTATGCCTCCTGCTCCTACTCATGAAACATTTGATATAACATTGCTTAAACAGTTTATAGTATCTAATACTTTTATATCAAAGTTAGCAGACAAATTGGGACTTGGAAATATAGGAGGTTATTCATCTAATACCACCACATTACCTACTGCCACTTGTTCTTGCCTACCTTGTCCTGAAGACTATGTTAGATGCCTTGATCCTTCCCACTACCATCAGTCTTGTCCCATTATTGCTGATTATATTTCTCAAGGTCTTTGTAAATAAGATAACATGAAGTGTGTGGTTCTTATGGATGGGACCCTGGTCACAACCCATCTAGTACCTAGAAAATACATCAAAGAATAGATTGATAATTGGTTAAAATCTTGTATATTACCTACTGTTTTAACCAACATAGTTGAGACTCTTTAAACTACCTCTATGTCTATGGACCCAAATATTCCTGCAAACAAAGTCTATGTCAGTGAGGTCTTGATAGCAGACCTTGAAGAACTTTGCATGCTTGATTCAGTTGCAGTTTCCACTCTGAAACAAGCAGACTCTATCAGAAAATGAATCAGCAATGCAACCAAGAGAAAACCTATACCAACTCCAGCTACTCAATTTGCTGTAAAGATAGGAAAAGTCTCACTTACCCTAATATTCTCATATACTCTGGCCAATACTTAGTTATCTCTTATCCCTTCTCAGCCCTCTTCCTCAGTACCAGCTGTTAGCGACTGACTCAAGAACCTTAAGTTAGGGGTTAACTCAAGGTAGTGCTTCAGGGTTAGAAGAGAACTCAATGGGGTTCTCACTTGATTGTACTCTACTATATATACAAGTATACTATTTGTCCTTATTAAGTTTACAAGCCAGTCATTGGTTGCTGGTTCAATTCTAGTCTATGTCTATTCTATTTATAGTTTCTTGTTATAGTTGAGGTAATTTATGATAGTACTCCCCCCTTAAAGGTTCTCATCCTAAGGGCTTCATAGTTCATTATATGGGTCCTGTAAATTGCCCATTTTATTTTCTTTGTTCCATTCCTCCATTCTACTTTTCTTGTATTTTTGCTTGTCTTTTTTTTCCTCTTCCTCATCTTCTTCTTGGATTGTTTCTAATATTTCTTTTGCTCTTTCTGATCTCTATCATTTCTAGTTCCTTTTCAATCTTCTCTAGTATTCCCTATTAAATTTCTTGTCATCCCATCTATATAGTAGTTTTGCTGTATATCTCCCTAGTAATTCTCCTTCATGATTCTCTTTCAGGTTCCTTTTCTTGATTCTTCTGGCTCTTTCTCCATATTCTTCCTCAAACCTATCTACTAATTCTTGTATATTTCCCAAATTTTCTCTCAGCTCCCAAGTGTCTTCTTTTACCATATACCCTTTCTATCATACTAGGTATCTATCTTTCCCTCTAAACTTTCTCTTGTTTAATATCTTTTCTACCTTGTACTCTTTTTCTCCATCAATTATCACTGGTGATGGCCATTCTTTTCTCTGGCCTTTTACTTAATCTTTGTACCTACATACTCTACTAACATTGACTACCAGATGTATTTTTACTATGCTTGGCAAATCTAGTTCTATTGCATTTGTTAAAATTATTTTCTTCATCTAATAAGGTCTAACAAATCTCTCTGTTAGTTTTTCCAATCTTCTTCCTTGTATTTGGTACTTTAAATCTTTTGTGCTCAAAAGCACCTAGTCTTCTATGCAATATTCTTCTGCCTCGCTTTGTTTTCTATCTGCATACTTTCTTATTTCCTTCTGACTCTTTTTCAATGCTGCTTCTGCTTTCTCATGAACTTTCTTCATTTTTGTTGTAAATTCTTCTGCCTTCTCAAACTTCTCCTTTTTTCTCATCTCAAATCCCATATGCAGGTCTTGTCCAATGTTTGCCTTGAATGATGATACTTTTGTATTAGTCTACACTTTATTATTATATGCAAACTCTGCTGTTACTAACCAGTTAGGTCATTGCTCCTATCTGTGGTTGATAAACATCCTCAGGTATTGTTCTAACTCCTGATTCATTCTTTCCATCTGCCTATCTGTTTGTAGATGGTAGGCTGTCAACAGCTTTGTATCAATCCCCAACATTGAATTCAACTCCTTCATCATCCCTACTACAAACTATACTTCTCTATCTATAATAATACTTTCTGGCAAGCTATATAGCTTCCAGATGTTATTCCAGAACAATCTCATTACTCCTTTTGCTAAAGTCTTTTTTATAGTTGATACAAAGTGTGCTATTTTTGTCATTCTATTGCATACTACTAGAATACTGTTGTAACCTTGTACTAGCAGTAATTTTGTAATAAAATCTACTGTAATATGACTCCAAGGTTTTTCTAGTACTATATTAGACATAAGCTTTCCTGTAGGTACCTCTGTATGGTTTTTATTCCTTTGGCACACATCATATTCTTCTATATACTTCTTGACTTCCTTAGTGACCTCTGACTACCAAAAATTCCTTGTCACCAATTCTGTTATCTTCCACTATCCTTCATGTTCTTCCACTGGCATATCATGGTATAGCCAGATCACCTCTGCCCTTAACTTCTCATCCCTTGGGACATATACTTTTTTATTTTTTAACATCAATCCATTCTTTTCTCGCCATTTCTTGTCTCTTAACATTTCAACACCTACTTGTTTCATTTCCTCTACAACCTTCACTACCTTATTGTTTTTTGCCTTTGATTTCCTAATCTTCTTCAATAAGTCTACCCCTTTGATTACCACTTCTGTCACCTGTGTTGCTCTAATCTCCAGCCATTCTTTTTTCACTAATACTCTATTCTTATTATCTCTCTCTATTCCCTCCTACCAGTCTAGATGTCTGCTAAGGCTATTTTCTCTTCCCATACTGCTTCCTAGAACATGTTTCAGCATGAAATCAAATCTGGACAGGTATAATGCCTATCTTGCTTGTCTTCAATTTAACTTCTAACTGCTCATGAAATACTCAAGATTTTTATAATCACTCTAGATTTTAAATTTTGTTTGTGCCCTTTCCAGCAAGTGTCTCCATTTCTCTAGACATTGAATTATTGCCAGTATCTCTCTATCATGAATTTTGTAATTTCTTTTTGCTTCATTCAACAATTTTGAAATAAAGGCTACTAGCCTCTACTTATTGTCTTTGCACCTCATTGAGAGTATACCCCCTGTTGTATATTCTGATATATTGTTATGCTGCCAGCAAAATTTCTGTGGAAAAGTAACATGGGATACACTTTATACCCCTGGATTCACCATCTGAACTCACTCTAGAAACTTCCTACAAGCCCCAGACATAATCCAAGAATGGGTATTTCTACTGAGCAGCTATCAAGCTATTATATACTAGAGCAGCATATATCTTGGAAGACAAGAATGATAAGCTAGCATCTGGTTTTTCAGAAATAGACTATTCCTGATGACACCTTGGAACTCAAATACCTTATCTTATCTTTGGAATGTGGTATAATTTCAATCTAGAGTGGACTTGGACTAATATGATACTAAGGTGACAAGTCAAAAGTCTATCAAAAACTTGTGATTCCATTACTATTGGACTCAGTCAAGAAGTGGACATCATACAAGATGACAATGGTGTCAAGAGCCATCATATGTAATAGAAGTAGTTTCTAGACTATGTTTGGAGTAAGAGGTAGCTGATTAGCTAGGTAAAAGAAGTAAGTGGAAGAAGAAGCATAGGAGTGGAGTGTTATCGAGAGGTAGTGAATGCCTCAGTGATCACCCTAGATAGATGTTCAAGAAGAACTCGATGGAGCTCTTCGTTGGATTGCAGTCCTACTTATACTACTGTTACAGTGGCTGTACCCTAAAGTCCCATGATCACCTGCTCTTTCCAGAATGTTCTATGGTCACCTGACCTTTCCAGAATGTTCTATGGT
>Ga0153980_1000657_pt1 | contig 15472 bp, 17 predicted proteins | sample TSGA064MetaG_FD_104722 | JGI IMG/M metagenome (GOLD analysis project Ga0153980, IMG submission 104722) | Attine ant fungus gardens microbial communities from Georgia, USA - TSGA064 MetaG | ecosystem: Host-associated > Fungi > Mycelium > Unclassified | place: USA: Georgia, Magnolia Springs State... | reverse complement strand
CCGCCGACCCCGCTGCGGCGGACGGACGCGCGTGACGACGGCTCGCTGACACCGGGTCGCGACGCGACCACCCAGCGGACGGGAGGCGCGGTGCCAGCCGGCACCGCGCCTCCCGTCCGTCACCGGTCGCGTCCCGCCCGTCCGGGACGTTCGGCCCTGGTCGACCCGGGCGGCGAGGGTTGGGATGGCGGTGGGTCCGTCAGGACCCGAACCGCCCCCGAGAGGCCTCGTCCATGGACAGCACCGACATCCCGACCACGAGCGTCCGCGCCGTTCCCCGGTCGACCTGGCACCAGCGTCACCACTCGACCCTGTCGCGGGGCGAGCGCGCCGCGGACGCCATGCGCAACGGGATGGGGAGCTGGGGGTTCGTCGGCGGGTTCGTCGCGTTCATGCTCGTCTGGGCGGCGGTGAACACGGCCGCGGTCCGGTGGGACCCCTACCCGTACATCCTGCTGAACCTGTTCCTCTCGATGCTCGCCGGCCTGCAGGGCGCCATCCTGCTGATCGCCGCCAAACGGCAGGACGGCATCGCCGCCGCGCTGGCGCAGCACGACTTCGACACGAACGCGGCCGCGAAGGTGGACATCGAGGCGCTGCTCCGGATCAACCACCAGCAACTCGTGATGCTCGCCGAACTCCGCGCCCTCGTGACGTCGGTGGGCGATCCGCTGGTGCACGGTGCTCCTGCGCCGGAGGTGCCGGTCCGGTCCTGACCTGCGTCCACTCGCCGGACGGGGACGGACCGCCCGCACGGACCATTCCGCGGGGTCGGTCGACGACCTGGCTCGCCCCGGGCACCTCGTCAGGGCCGGGACGAAGGACCCTGGCCGGCACCGTCACGGGTGGGTACCGTCGCTGGCCAGCACGCACCCGCCCGGAGCCCGACGCATCCGGCGACGAGGGCGCGCACCGACCCGAGGAGTGCCCCATGTCCGAGCACAGCGAAGCCGTCCGCCGGCCGACGATCGACCTCCGGGAAGCCGTCCGGTCGGTGGTCCGTGGGGCGGCGGACTTCACCGGTCGTGCCGTGCGACCCGAGTTCTGGTGGTTCTTCCTCTTCAGCGCCGTCGTCGGCACCGCGCTCGGTGCGGCGAACGTGGTGACGCCCGCAGGCACCGTGATGATCGGTTCGGCACTGTCCGGTGTGTGGTCGGTCGTCGTGCTCGTCCCGACCCTCGCCGTCACGGTGCGGCGGCTGCGGGACGCCGGTCGGCGGTGGCAGAACCTGTTCTGGCTGCTCCTGCCCGTCGTCGGGCCGATCATCCTCATCGTCCGGCTCTGCGAACCCAGCGTGGTCGCGGCGACGAACGGCCCGACGGGACCGTCGACCCTGCCACTGGACGGTCAGGCGGTCCGACACTGAGCTCGGCAGACGGGCCCGAAGCGTCTGCATCGAGGACGGTCCGCACGACGACGTGCGGACCGTCGGACGGGAGGCGCGGTGCGGGCCTGCACCGCGCCTCCCGTCCATCGCGGAGCGAGACCACCGCGCACCCCGCGAGCGCAGCGTCCGGCCGGCAGCGCCGATGGTCCGACCGAGGCGGTCCCGTCAGTCGGCCGACACCGGCACGACGACGACCGGCGTCGCCGACCGGTGCATCATCTCGCGCGCGACGGAGCCGAAGAGCTCGCCGCCGATCGTGGTGCGGTGCCGCCGGCCGACGACGACCAGTGTCGCCTCGACGCCGGCCGCCGCGAGTGCTTCACCGGCGTCGCCCTCCCAGAGGGTGGAGCGGACGGACACGGCCGGTTCCCGCCGCGCGGCTTCGCGTTCGGCCTCGCCGAGCACCAGGCGCGCGGACTGCTCGTCGGTGCTCGACGCGTCCTCGAGCAGCGCGACGGGACGTGCCGCGACGGGCGCCGTCACGCGCCACGCGTGCACGACCCGAAGCGAACGCCCGGTCCGTCGGGCTTCGCGCAGGCCGAACCCGAGCGCCGCCTCGGCGGTGTCGGCGTCGATGCCGACGACGACCGGACCGCTGCCCGGGGTCCAGTCGTCCGGTACGACGACGGTGGGCACGGGTGCCCTGGTCGCGATGCGCTCCGGGAGCGACCCCGTCAGCGCGGAGCGGACCCTGCGCGACCGGTGCGCCCCGATGACCAGGAGGTCCGCGTCGGCCGTGTCGTCCACGAGCGCGTCGGCGGCGAAGCCGCGCGCGACGGAGGTCTCGACGACGGTTCCCGGGGCGGTGCCGCGGACGAACGCCGCGGCCTCGGCGAGGCGCTCGCGCACGACGAGGACGTCGGTGTCGGCCGCCTCGAGCGCGTGCACGATCCGGACCCGCGCCGGGCTCTCGGCGGCGCGCTCCGCCGTCCACCGCAGTGCCGTCCAGCTGGCCTGGGACGCGTCGAGACCGACGAGGATCCGTTCGACGGACATGGTGTTCTCCTGCTCCTCCGGGACCGCGCGCACGCGGCGTGCGGTCTGCGCGCGATCAGCGCGCGATCAGCGCGCGATCAGCGCGCGAGGCGACGCTAACCGGCGAGGGCACGGTCGAGCAGGGCCGAACGTCCCGCGGAGCGACGCCCTCCCGAGCCGACGGTCGCGGGTGGTCGGCGATCCGACCCGCGCAGGGACCTTCGGCTCTCGGTCGAGCGCGGCGGCGGACGTACGGTCTCGACGACGGGCGGCCGCCCGTCGGACCGGACGGAGCGGACCATGCACGACGACGTCGAACGGATCACGATCGGCCTGGACGACACCGAGGCGAGCTGGACCGCGCTCCGGTGGGTCGCCGAGCGGGCAGCCAGGCACGCCTGCCGCGTCCGCATCGTGCGCGCGGTCGACCCGCTCGAGCCCGAGGAGGGGTGGACCCACCACCGTCTGGCGGCGGGACGTTCCCTCCTGCTGCAGTCGGCGCCGGGGACCCAGGTCGAGCTCGACGCACCGCCGGCCCCGATCGTCGACGCGCTCGTCGGCGCCGCGCAGTCGGACGACCTCCTCGTCGTCGGCAGCCACCGTCGTCGGCGCCTGCAGTCCGCGCTCACCGGGCTGCTGCCCGACCGGATCGCCGGGGCATCGCACGTGCCGACCGTGATCGTGCCGGACGACTGGCCGAGCGGCCAGCTCGACGCCGACGTCGTGCTGGCCGTGGACGCGGACACCGCTCCCGAGGTCGTCGACTTCGCCGTCACCGAGGCCGGTCGGCACGGTGCGGTGCTCCGCGTGGTGCACACGTGGCAGGAGTCCGCGCCGGTCGGCCCGCCCGTGGTCGCCGCCGTGGTGGAGTCACCGGTCGTCGAACGGGCGGCCGCACAGGCCGTGCTCGACGACGTCGTGACCCGCATCGCTGCCGCCTCGCCGGCGCTGATCGTCCGCACCGAACTGCTCCGCGGCGCCCCCGGAGGGACGGTCGCGGTGGCGGCGGAGCACCACGGGCTGGTCGTGGTGGGGCGTCGGCACCGGTCCACCTTCGGCGGCGAGGTCCTGGGATCGGTCGCGCAGGACCTGATGGCGGAGTCGACGACGGCGCTGTGCGTCGTCCCGCTCGAGCAGGGCTGACGCCGATCAGCCGACGACCGGGGCGACCGTCAGCTGGTCGATGACGAAGTGCACACCGCCGCACCGGGCAGCGGCGGCGTGCACCGCGCGGCGTTCCGCCACGGAGCTGACGGACCCGGCGATGGTCACGACGTGGTCGTGGACGTGGACGTGGACGGCCACCGCGGCCCGCGGGACGACCAGCCCGACCACGCGTCCGACCCGGCTCCGGACGTCGGCGTCGGTCTCCTCGGGGTCGCACGCGTACGGACGGACGACGATCCGGTTCTCGATCGCGTGCATCGGCACGCACTGTTCCGCGAGTCCGACGGCGGTCACCCGGTCGCTGTGGCAGCCCACGTCGCCGATGAGCACGACGCGACCGTTCCGCAGCGCGACGTCGAGGGAGCTGGCGTCGAGGGAGTGCTCTGCTGCCCAGGCCCGGAGGATCCGGTCCCGCCGTCCCTCGCGGACGTGACTCACGGGGCGGCCTGGTCGAACAGCCGTCCCGTGATCGAGGTGGGCTCCAGGACGACCGTCGCGCGCTTCGGGGTGGCGAGCATCGACCGCAGCCGCTGGGCGCTGGCGTTGCGCGTGTCCGGCAGGTGGGCGGTGCCCTTCGCGACGACGCTCCAGGCGGTCCAGCCGTCGTGCTCGTCGGCTTCCACCACCATCTCGCGGCCGGCGTGCACGGCGTCGAGGATGACGGTGCTCGACGTGGCGAACACCAGCCGTCGGTCCTCGGCCACGTAGTTGACCGGGATCACCTCGAGCGATTCCTCGGTGCGGAACGCGACGCGCGCGGTACGGGAGCGGTGCAGCCGTTCCCAGCACTGGTCGGCGTCGAGCCGGACCACGAGTTCGTCGTCCGGCACGTGGTCCGGCGGCGGGGCGGTGGTCATCGTCCGACCCGCTCGTCGGGTCGGAGCACGACGGCCTCGCGTTCGATCGCCGGCAGCTCGAAGACGATGCGTGCCGGCACACGTCCCGCGAGGACGTCCGCCATCGCGTCGTTCACGTCGGCCAGCGGGCGGCGGACGGACACGACACGGGTTCGACCGGCCGCGTGCAGTGCGAACACCTCGGCGAGGTCCTGCCGCGTGCCGACGATCGACCCGATGATCGAGATGCCCTTGAGGACGGTGTCGAAGATCGGGACGGACATCGTCCCGTCCGCCGGCAGCGCCACGCAGACGAGTCGACCGCCGCGCTTCAGCGACGCGAAGGCCTGCTCGAACACCGCGGCGGACGCGGCCAGGACGACGGCGACGTCGGCGCCGCCGAGCTCCTGGACCTGCGCCGCGGCGTCGCCGGACGATGCGTCGACGGTGTGGTCGGCGCCGAGGTCACGTGCGAGTCGGAGCTTCTCCGGTTCGACGTCGACCCCGATCACGTCGGCGCCGAAGACCCGGGCGTACTGCACCGCGAGGTGGCCGAGACCGCCGACGCCGAACACGGCGACGGTCTCGGCCGGTGCGACGTGGGCGACCTTGAGCGCCTTGTACGTGGTGAGTCCGGCGCAGGTGAGCGGTGCCGCGTCCCACGGGTCGACCCCGGCGGGCACCGGTACCGCGTACTCCGCGTCCGCCACCGCGAACTGGGCGAACGCGCCGTCGATCGAGTAGCCCGTGTTCTGCTGCTGCTCGCACAGCGTCTCGCGACCGTCGACGCAGTAGCGGCAGGTGCCGCACGCGTGCCCGAGCCAGGGCAGCGCGACCCGCTCGCCGACCCGGCGGTCGGTGACGTCGGGCCCGACCGCCTCGACGATGCCGACCCCCTCGTGTCCGGGGACGAACGGCGGGGTCGGGCGGACCGGCCAGTCGCCGCGCGCCGCGTGGATGTCGGTGTGGCAGAGCCCCGACGCCTCGATCCGGACGAGCACCTGCCCGTGGCCGGGGTCCGGGAGGGGGCGGTCCTCGATGACGAGGGGCTGCCCGAGTTCGTGGACGACTGCTGCCTGCATGGTCGACCCTTCCGGTGGGTGCGGGACGGGACGACCTGTCCCTCGCCGCGTCGGCGCCCGCACGGTCACGATGTCGGTGCCGCGGCCCGACGGGCAGGGTCGGAGGTCCCGTCGACGATCTGCCGGGAGGTCGTCATCGCCGCCACGACTGCGAGGCCGCGCGTCACCGGCGACCGGTCCGTGACGCAGTCCGACGACAGCCAGACCACGCGGTCGGTGCCACCGCTGACCAGCCGGTCGCCGCGGCTGATGCGCAGGACACCCCCGGGCAGGAGCGCCGCCACGGCTCGGACGTAGCGCAGCGTGCCCGCCGTCACGTGGCCGCACAGGCCCAGCAGGACGGTCTCGTCGGCGATCAGCGCCGCGGCGAGGTGCAGGGTCGCGAGCTCGAGGGGGAAGCCGGCGTCGACGACGAGTTCCGTGCGGACACGCGTGGACCGGACCGAGCCGGCCGGGAGCGCCGCGGCGTGGGCAGCCACGTCGTGCAGGACGCGATCACAGCGGGAGCGCACGTCGCCGCCGAGGTCGTGCGCCGCCTGCGACCGGGCGTCCTGCGGGCCGACGGCGCGGCCGGACGGACCGGTCCCGGCGACCGCGATGCCACTGCACTCCGCGAGCAGTCGAGCCCGATCGGCGGTGCTGAGGGACGACCAGGCTGCGCGCGACGCGGCGCGCCCTCCTGCGGCGGTCGTCGCGGTGCGGTCGAGCGTCGTGGTCATGGCATCGTCCCCTCGGCGGGTCAGCGAGGTGACCACCATCGCCGCCGGGGCGTCGTCGTGGCAGGGTCGATGGTCCCGCGGCCTCAGCCTCGGCGGTCGCGGACCCCGTGGTCGGCGCCGTAGACCGCAGCCTGCGTCCGGCGCTCCAGACCGAGCTTCGCGAGCAACCCGGACACGTAGTTCTTCACGGTCTTCTCCGCCAGGCCCAGCCGGTCGCCGATCTGTCGGTTCGTCAGGCCGCCGGCGATGAGCTCGAGGACCTGCCGTTCGCGCATGGTGAGCTCCGGGACGTCATCGCGGACGTCCTTGGTCAGCCGTTCCACGGTCGCCGGCACGGTCGCGGCGGGCAGGAGTCGGCGACCCGCGGCGACTCGACGGATGTCCTCGAGCAGTGTCTGTCCCCGGATGTCCTTCACCACGTAGCCCGCGGCGCCGGCGAGGATCGCGGCCTGCATCGCGCGGTCGTCGTCGTAGGCGGTCAGCATGAGGCAGGCGATGTCCGGGAAGGCGGAACGAACCGAGCGGCAGGCGTCGATCCCGCTGCCGTCGGGGAGCCGGACGTCGAGGACGACCACGTCGGGCAGGGTCGCGGCGACGCGTCCGACGGTGTCGCGGACCGTTCCGGCCTCGCCCACCACCTCGAGGTCGGGTTCGGCGTCGATGAGGTCGGCAACGCCGCGGCGGACGATCTCGTGGTCGTCGACGAGGAACACCCGTGTGGTCATGGTCGCTCCGTTCCGGAGTGGGCCGGGACGGTCCACCGGACGCGCGTGCCGCCCTCGGGAGGCTCGTCGAGGCGGTACCCGCCACCGCGCAGCCGCGCTCGGGCCGCGAGGTTCGCCGTGCCGCTCCGTCGCCCGTGGTCGCCGGGCCCGGGCCCGTCGTCCTCGACCAGGACCTGGACGGCCCCGTCATCGACCGAGACCTCGATCCGGCAGCTCGCTTCGGGTGCGTGTCGGGCGACGTTCGCGAGCGACTCGCGGACGACGGCCGCGACGTCGAGCGCCAGGTCACCGGTGACCACGGTGTCGACCGGGCCGGCGAACGCGATCCGTGGTGCGGTGCTGAGCGCGGGCCCGAGTTCGGCGACGACGTCGAGCAACCGGTCGCGAGCGGTGCGTGGTCCGTGGCGGTCCGGGGTCCCGAGCGCGAACACCGCTGTCCGGATCTCCCCGATCGCCTCGTCGATGATGGTCACCTGCGCGTCGAGGCGTTCGCGGACCTGTTCCGGAGCACGCTCGGCAGTCGCCTGGAGGGACAACCCTGCGGCGAAGAGCCGCTGGATGACGTGGTCGTGCAGGTCCCGGGCGATCCGACCGCGGTCCCCGGCCCGTTCGAGCAGGCGGCGGTCCTTCCGTCCCCGTGCGACGGCGAGCGCAACACTCGTCTGCCGCCCGAACTCGTCGGCCATCTCGGCCTCCGTCTCGGAGAACGGCCGGGCGCCGGGGCCTCGGGAGATCATCAGGGCGCCCAGCGGCGTGCTGCCGTCACGCAGCGGCACGGCGAGTGTCGGGCCGAGCGCAGGCGCCCAGTCGTAGGCGGGCAGATCGGCACCGGTCGGGTCGGCGATCACCGACCCCGTCGCCATGGCTCGTCCGGCGAGCGATCCGTCGGCACGGTAGTCCCGACCCTGCACCCCGGCCGCACCCGTGCCGACGGCGACCGCCACGTGGATCGTGTCCGGGGCGCTGCGCGGTTCGACGACGGAGACGAGCACGGCGTCGACGAAGGCGACCACCCGGTCGGCGATGAGGGTCAGCACGTCCTCGAGCGTCTCGTCGCCCACGAGTGCAGCCGACACCTCGGCGGCGGCCGTCGTCCACCGCTCGCGTTGTCGTGCCTCGTCGAAGAGGCGGGCGTTGTCGATCGCGACGCCGGCGGTGGCGGCGAGCGCCTCGACGAGCTCCTCGTCCTCGTCGCTGAACCGACCACGTGACGGGTTCGCGAGGTAGAGGTTGCCGTAGACGGTGTCCCGGACCCGGACCGGGACACCGAGGAAGCCCTCCATCGGCGGGTGCCCGTCGGGGAACCCGGCCGAGCGCGGGTCCCCGGCGATGGAGTCGATGCGGATCGCCGTGTGCTCGTGGACGACCGCACCGAGGAGCCCTTCGCCGTGCGGGGGGTGGCCGATGCGTGTGACGAGCTCGGCGTCCATGCCGACGTGGATGAACCGTTCGAGGGCGGTGCCGTCCGGGTTGATCACGCCGAGTGCTCCGTACCGGGCGCCGACGAGTTCCACGGCGGCGTGGACGACCGACCGGAGCGTGTCCTCGAGGTCGAGGTGCTCGACGATGCGGCGGTTGGCGGCGAGCAGGTGTCGGAGGCGCCCCTGGGTGCGGAGCACGTCCTGAGCACGGTCGACGAGCTCCTCGATCTTGCGTTCGAGCGCGGAGCGGGGGCCGTCGGGGAACGCGAGTTCGTCGGGCATCGTCGGGCACCCCTTCCCTGCGGAGTCCCGGCTGAACCTACTCCGTCGGCGGAGTGCGGCCGCGCGGGTCATCGCGACGGGGACGGCGTCGTCATCGCCCGTCCGGGGTCGGCGTCCGCAGCGGCGCGATGCACACCGGAGTCCGTGAGGCGGCGATGAGCTCGTGCGCGGTGGACCCGAAGAACAGCCCGCCGAGCACCGAGCGGTGCTGTCGTCCGAGGACGATCACCGAGGCCTCGCTCGCGTGTCGCCCGAGGACCTCCGAGGGGTCACCCTCCTCGAGCACGGGTCGGTGCCGGAGACCGGGGAACCGGATGTGGAGGAGTCGTTCGGCGTCGACGAGCACGCTGCGGGCGTGCTCCCGGATGAGGTCCGGGTCCTCGAGGACGCTGAGCCCTCCGACCCGGGCGCTCACCGGGGCCTTCCACGCCCGGACCAGGGTCAAGCGCCGGTGGTCCCTCACCGCCTGCGCGCCGGCGAAGCGGAGCGCTGTGTCACCGCTCGCGTCGTCGACGCCGAGCAGGACGTCGCCGTGGGTCGGACGCCAGTCCTCGGGGACGACGACCGTCGGGACGGTCGACAGTGTCGGGACGCGCTCCGGCATCCAGCCGTCGAGCGCGGTGCGGACGCGGTGCTGGCGTCGGGAGCCGATGACCAGCAGGTCGGCGCTGGCCGCGGTCTCGACCAGGACGCGGTCCGGCGCCCCGAAGAGCGTGGCCGTGGTGACCTCGACCCGGGGGTGCGCAGCCGTGAGGCGTTCGGTCGCCCGGTGCAGTCGTCGGTCGAGCGCGGGCACGTCCCCGCCCCAGCCGTTCGCGACCGTGACGACCTCGATGTGACTGCCGGGGATCACCCGACGGAGCGCGACCCAGTCGACCGCGCGGTCGCTCGCGTCGTGTTCGTCGACGCCGACGACGATGTGCTCGGTCGTGACGGCGTTCCCGTCGCGCATCACCGCGCCTCGGCGTGTGCAGGCTCGCGTGTGCGGTCGTCGGACCCGGCCACCCGGCGCGGCTGGGGGACGATGCACACGGGCGCGTGCCCGCGGTGCATGAGTCGCTCGCCGACGGACCCGGCGAGGAAGCCGCCGAGGGCGGTCCGGTGGCGCCGTCCGACGACCACGAGGGACGCGCCGCGGGACGACTGCAGCGCGACGTCGCGCGGCTGGCCCTCGACCGACGACCCGTCGACGCGCAGCGCAGGGTGCGCCCCACCGACCGCCCGCAGGGCCGCGCGGAGTTCGATGTCGGCCTCGTCGGACCAGAGCACGCGGTCCTCCTCGAGGGAGATGTCGGCGTACGGTGCCATCGCGGTCGGGACCGCCCACGCCCGGACGAGGGCGAGGTCCGTGCCGCGTCGCTCGGCGGCGTCTGCGGCCCAGGCGAGCGCGGACGCGGCGGACCGGCCGTCGACGCCGACCACGACCGGCCCGTCGCTGCGCTCCCACTCCTCGGGGACGACGACGACCGGCGTGGTTGCGTGCGCCACGATCCGTTCCGCCACCCGCCCCGTGATGGCCGCGGTGAGGGTGTGCACCTGCGGTGCGCCGATCACGAGGACGTCCCCGAGCGCGGCGTCCGCCACCAGCCGGTCGGCGGTCGGGCCGCCCGTGACGTCGTGTGTGACCGAGAGTCCCGGGTGCACTGTGCGCAGGCGCTGTTCGGCGGCGTCGAGCCGGTGTTCCGACCGCGTCAGCGCCTCGCCGAAGAACTCGCTGACGGTCAGCAGTCGCACGTCGTCGACCGCGGGGTCGACGGCGTCGACCGCCCAGTCCACGGTCTTCCAGCCGGCGACGGAGCCGTCGATGGCGACGGTGTACGCGGTCATGATCGCTTCCTTCCCTGGCGGCTGCACGGTGCGTCGCCAGCGGCTCGCACCGCTTCGGTCGACGCGACGCTACGGTGCCCCGGTGGGGCCGGGGCAGGGACGAAGGTCCTCTGGCATCGTGCGGGCGAGCCGACCTCGGAGCCTCGGGGGACCAACGGCCTGGCGGCTGGCGATCGCACAGCGCATCGTCGTGACCGTTGCCGACGAGAGGACCGCTCATGCCACAACCGACTCGATGGATCGTCGCGGTGGACGATTCCGATGCGTCTTGGAACGGTCTGGACTGGCTCGACCTCGCCGTCCGTGACGACGACGTCGTCCGGCTCCTCACCGTGCACGAGTGGGCCGGTGAGTCCCGGGAACGGTCGACCGGGCGGCTCACGATCGCCGAGCACCGGCTGCGGGATCGCCACCCGCGCCTGCGCGTCGTCCGTGAGGTCGTCGACGGCCCGACCGTGTCCAGACTGCTCGTCGACGCGACGGACGGGGACGTGCTCGTCATCGGCGGACGCCGTTCGGAGCGTGTGTGCGCGGCACTCACCGGTCGGGTCGCCGAGCGGATCGTCGCGCGCGTCGCCGTCCCCGTCGTCGTGGTCCCCGAGCGATGGCGGGCCGGACGCGACGAAGACGCGGTCGTGGTGGGGGTCGACGGTCGCACCGCGGGGACGGCCTTGGCGTTCGCCGCCCAGCTCGCGGAGGGCTGCAGGGACGGACTCGTCCTCGTGCGGGCGTGGGAGCCGCCGACGAGCGTCTCCCCGTTCGGCGCCGTGTACCTCGAGCGCGACCGGCCGCGGTGGGAGCACGAGGGGCAGCTCGAGCTCGACGCGGCCATCCGGACCGTGAGCCGGTCGCACCCCGATCTCCGGATGCGGGGCGAGCTCCGACAGGGGAGACCGTCCGAGACGCTCGCACGCGCGGCTGCGACGGCCTCCGTCGTGGTCGTCGGCCGGCGTCACCGTTCGGCGGTCGGCGCGTTCCTCGGCGGGTCGGTCGGCGAGTCGCTCATGCACCGCTCGTCCGTTCCGCTCTGCGTGGTGCCTCGGTCAGCACCCGCCGTCGTGCTGGCAGCAGCAGCGGAGCGCGAGCGAGCGCACGACCACGGCGGCTCGCGCCGCGACGCCCATCTCGGCTGGTGAGCGTGCCGGACGGACACGGCGGCCTCCTACCCCTTCCAGACGGACTCGGCTCCGGCATGGCCGATGACGACGACCTCGATGATCGAGACGACGGCGACCAGCACGAGCAGCACCGGTCCGACGATCCCGACGGCCCGCACCACGCCGACGCTCGTCACCCGGGCGGTCCCGAAGCGGTGCCAGGCCCACCAGAGCGTCAGGAGCGCGAAGACCGCGATCGACCACGGGAGCATCCCGTCGGCGAGCTCGGTGTGCCGTTCGAGCAACGCGGTCTCCTGCTCGTGGTGCTCCAGCCACTCGCCGGAGGACGTCGCGGGCGGGACGGACACCAGTGCGACCAGCCCGATGACCGGCGCACCGACGGCGAGCCACCGTCGCGCTGCCGGCCACACGGCGACGGCGATCGCGGTGAGGGCCGCGACCGGGACTGCGACGGAGGTGAGGTGGACGAAGAGGGGGTGGAGCGGTATCCCGCCGAACTGCCAGTCCATGTCGGCCTTCCGCATCGTGCGCCGATCGACACCGGCGCTGTGGCTCCAGCCAAGCGCTTCCGGGCGCCGGCATCGTTCGAAACCTCACACGAACACGACCCCGCGCTCGAACACGACGGGCCCGACCTGGTTCGATCAGGACCATGACCGCACCTGGACCCCACCCCGGTGAGGCGCACGACGGCGACCTCGCCGCGCGCCTGAACTGGCTCCGCGCGGGGGTGCTCGGCGCGAACGACGGCATCGTGTCCACGGCGTCGATCGTCGTGGGGGTCGCCGGGGCGTCGACATCGGTGCCCGCCATCGCGACCGCCGGGATCGCCGCGCTCGTGGGTGGCGCGGTCTCCATGGCGCTCGGGGAGTACGTGTCGGTGAGCAGCCAGAAGGACAGCCAGCGGTCGCTCATCGAGAAGGAGCGCCGGGAGCTGCGGGAGGACCCGGTCGCCGAGCTGGACGAGCTCACGCAGCTGTGGCAGGCACGCGGGCTCCATCGGGCGACCGCCGAGACCGTGGCGTCCGAGCTCACGGAGCGTGACGCCCTCCGGGCGCACCTGACGACCGAGCTCGGGATCGACGAGGACGAGGTCGTGAGCCCGTGGCACGCGGCGTTCGCATCGGCCGCGGCGTTCTCCGTCGGCGCCGTCCTGCCGTTGCTCGCGATCCTGCTGCCCCCGGAGTCGGTCCGGGTCCCGGTGACCTTCGTCGTCGTCCTCCTCGCCCTCGCGCTGACCGGCGCGACCGGTGCGCGGATCGGAGGCGGATCGGTACGGCGCGCGACCGTCCGCGTCGTCGTCGGCGGAGCGCTCGCCCTCGCGGCGACGTTCGCGATCGGGTCGCTCCTCGGGACGAGCGGGGTGGTGTGACGTGGCGAACATCCTGGTGGTCGAGGACGACCCCGAGATGGGTGCGCTCGTCGAACGCGGCCTCGTCGGCGAGGGGCACGCCGTGACCGTCGTGTCCGACGGCGTCGCCGCGCTCGTCCAGGCCCGCGCGCAGTCCTTCGACGCGGCCGCGATCGACGTCATGCTCCCGGAGATGTCCGGGTTCGAGGTCTGCCGTCGGCTGCGCGAGATGGGCGAGGACTTCCCGGTCGTGCTCGTCACGGCGCGCGACGCGGTGGACGACCGGGTCTTCGGGCTCGACTCCGGAGCCGACGACTACCTCACGAAGCCGTTCGCGATCGCCGAGCTCAACGCCCGCATCCGAGCCCACCTGCGCCGTCGCGCGGCGGGGACCGCGACGGTCGTCGAGGCCGGCTCGGTCCGACTCGACACCGTCGCCGTCCGCGCCGCCGTGCGCGGGCGTGACCTGCCGCTGAGCGTCAAGGAGTTCTCGCTGCTGCGGTTCCTCATCCAGGGCTCGCCGACACCGCGGACCCGCGCCGAGGTCCTCGAGGAGGTCTGGGGGAGCGCCGAGCACTTCGACCCGACGATCGTCGACCAGTACGTGAGCTACGTCCGCAAGAAGCTGCAGGCGGCGGACGCCGACGTCGCGATCCGCACCGTGCGCGGTGTCGGCTACGCGCTCGAGGTCGTGCCGACGGCATGAGGTTCCTCCGCCGCCTCTCGATCAGCGCGCGCATCACGCTCGGCAGCCTCGTCGTGGGCGCCGTGGTCCTCTCCGGGATCGCGGTCGTGCTCCACGTGCAGATCGAGCGGGCGACGATCGCGACCGACGAGTCCCTCGCCGCCGGGGACGCCGCGCCGTTCGTCTCCGACCTCCGCCACAACCCGGACGAGGCGCCGGACCGCCCCCCCGAGGACGTCCTGGTCGGGATCCGGACCTCCTCCGGTTCGTGGCTCGTGGACTCCCTGCCGCGCGACGTCCGGGCATCACTGCCGTCCGGTGTCCCCGACGACGAGGTCACGCTCCGCCTGCACACCGGGCACCGGCTCGTCACCGTCGTCGGGGTGCCGGTCACGAACGACGACGGCACCGCGGTCGTGTGGGCAGCCCACGACGGCCGTGCCGGGCAGGAGACACTCGAGCGCGTGGACCGCTCGCTCGTCGTCGGGACGGTCCTGGCGCTCGTGGCGTTCGCGGCGACGGCCTGGCTGCTCTCGACGCTGGCACTCCGACCCGTGGGGCGGATGCGGCGGACCGCCGAGGACCTGAGCGCCGGGACCGCGGGCGGCCACCTGCCGGTCGGGAGCTCGGACGACGAGCTCGCCGCCCTCGCCCGGACGCTCAACGCCTTCATCGACCGGCAGCGCGAGAACGCCGAGCGGGAGCGGCGGATGGTGTCCGACGCCAGTCACGAACTCCGGACACCGCTCGCCGCCCTGACCGCTCGGCTCGAACTCGCGCACCGCTCGTCGGGCGATGCCGAGGCCCTCGAACGCGAGCTGCGCGGCGCCGAAGGAGACGCTGCGCGGTTGGTAGCGCTCGCGAACACCATGCTCGAGCTCAGCCGGCTCGACGAGTCCGGTCCCGCACCGTCGACCCCGGCGGCCGCGCTCGTGACGGAGCTCATGGGCTCGATCGACCGCGCACGAGCACTCGGCGGCGCCGTCGACCGGGACATCGACTTCACGGTGGCGCTCGACGCCCCCGACGAGCGGTACGCGCTCGAGCCCGCCGCGTTCGCCCGGATCGTCGACAACCTCGTCGCGAACGCGATCGCCGCGGGGGACGACGGCGGTGTGATCCGGGTGACGCTCGCCCAGGACGCATCGCACGCGCTCGAACTCACCGTCGTCGACGACGGTCACGGTGTCCCCGAGGACTTCCTGCCCCAGGCCTTCGAGCGGTTCGCCCGGGCGGACAGTGCGCGGCGTGCGGTGCTCGGTGGCAGCGGACTCGGTCTGGCGCTCGTGCGCGGGATCGCCGAGCGCGCCGGTGGATCGGCGTCGCTCCGGAACGGAGAGAACGGCGAGAACGGTGAGTACGGCGGCGCGATCGCGACCGTCCGGTTGCCCGCGACCTGACGCCGATCCGACGCCGGCGTCGATCACTCGAAGTCTCGAACGAAGGACACGTCCCGTTCCGGGTTCCTCCATAGCTCCGATGCCGATGCTGTGAGCCACCCGATCACATGCTGGAGAGGAACGAGCCGATGATCGACACCGCTCGCCCCACTGCTCGTCCCGTTCCGAGACCCATCGGAGACGACGAACCCCTCGAGGTCGCGGCCCGTCGCCGGCGCCGAGCCGGACGCCGCCGCAACGCCGTCACCGACCTGCTCGGGATCCTCGCCTGGGTCTCGGCAGCCGTGGCCGTCGTGCTCTGGCTCGTGTCGCCCGGATCGCACACGGTCGTCGGCATCGGCGGCTGGCTCACCGACGCCGGGATCGTCGCGGGACTCGTCGCGACCGACCTCGTGCTCGTCATGCTCGTGCTCGCCGCGCGCGTGCCGCTCATCGACCGGACCTTCGGCCAGGACAACGCCATCGCGGTGCACCGGTCGCTCGGGAAGCCCGTGCTG
>Ga0153980_1000654_pt1 | contig 15504 bp, 13 predicted proteins | sample TSGA064MetaG_FD_104722 | JGI IMG/M metagenome (GOLD analysis project Ga0153980, IMG submission 104722) | Attine ant fungus gardens microbial communities from Georgia, USA - TSGA064 MetaG | ecosystem: Host-associated > Fungi > Mycelium > Unclassified | place: USA: Georgia, Magnolia Springs State... | reverse complement strand
GTAGCCTTGGTAATCAAAAATTATTTAGGATGCATCAACCATACGTTGTTATCAATCATGGCTTTAAAACAAAGGAAAATTCCTCTTCAATATTTGATTTTAAACGGATCATTTCCAACCGACACAGAACGCATCATCGTTAATTATACAGAACAAAAAACAAAAATAATCAGGTTTCCTGATCTCTCTGAAATTACAAAAGAAACTATTGAGAAACAGGCAAATAATTTAAAAAATTGATAGAAATGGATACAAAAACAACCCTTAGAAATGACTGGACTAAAGAAGAAATAGAAGAGATTTATCATCAGCCTTTGCTCGAACTGGTGTATAAAGCTTCAACCGTTCACCGTGAATGGCATGATCCTTCAGTAATACAGATGTCTACCTTATTATCTATCAAAACAGGTGGATGTACAGAAGACTGCTCGTATTGCGGACAGGCCGCACGTTACCATACCAATATTAAAGTTCAGGCATTATTACCCACAGAAACAGTTATCGCTCATGCTCAAAAAGCCAAAGATAACGGTTCATCCCGGTTCTGTATGGCTGCAGCATGGCGTGAAGTACGTAATAACAGGGATTTTGACAGGGTTATAGACATGGTAAAAGGTGTCAATGAGCTTGGTCTTGAAGTATGCTGTACGTTAGGAATGCTTACAGAAGAACAGGCTGTACGTCTTCAGGAAGCGGGCCTATATGCCTACAACCATAACCTCGATACTTCAGAGCAGTATTATGAAGAGATTATTTCGACAAGAACATTTGATAACAGGATCAACACCATCAATAATGTAAGAAAAGCCGGAATGACCGTATGTTCAGGCGGAATTATAGGACTTGGAGAAACCCACAGAGACAGAATATCAATGCTGCTGACATTGGCTACCATGCCCAGACATCCGGAATCTGTTCCGATCAATGCATTAGCAAGAGTAGCCGGAACTCCGCTTGAAAATAACGAAAAAGTAGATACCTGGGAAATGGTGCGGATGATCGCCACCGCAAGAATCATTATGCCTTCTTCCATGGTGAGATTAAGTGCCGGACGAATCGAAATGACTGAATCCGAGCAGGCCTGGTGCTTTATGGCAGGAGCCAATTCCATTTTTACAGGAGAAAGAGAAACCCTGCTTGTTACCCCTAATCCAGGCGTTTCAGAAGACATGCAGATGTTACAGACCTTAGGACTGAAACCGATGAAAAAGACGGAAACTGTTAATTGCTAATTTTTAGTTGATAGTTGATAGTTGATAGTTGATAGTTGATAGTTGAAAATTACAAAATACCAATATCTCATCATCATTTATTATAACTTTTCACACCAAACACCAAACACCAAACACCAAACACCAAACACCAAAAACTATCAACCATCAACCGAAACCCAACAATCAAAACAAAAATGAAAAATTTAAAAGAAAGAGATAAAGCTGTCAACTGGCATCCTTACACTCAAATGAAGACCGCAGATGATATCATTCCTATCGTTAAAGGGAAGGGAGTTTATCTTTATGATGCCGATGGGAAAAAATATATTGATGCGGTGTCTTCATGGTGGGTTACATTACACGGTCATGCCCATCCTTACATCGCGCAACGTGTTTCGGAGCAGTTACAGACGTTGGAACAGGTTATTTTTGCGGGATTTACCCATGAACCGGCTGTACAGCTTTCAGAAAATCTGCTGCAGCTGCTTCCTGACAATCAGAAGAAGGTTTTTTATTCAGATAATGGTTCTACCGCCGTGGAAGTGGCATTGAAAATGTGCATCCAGTCAGCCTATAATCAAGGGAAAGAAAAAACAAAAATCCTGGCTTTTAAAGATGCGTACCATGGAGATACTTTCGGGGCGATGTCTGTAAGCGGAAGGAGTGTGTGGACAAAACCTTTTGGGGAAATGCTTTTTGAAGTTATTTTCATAGAAACTCCCAACCCGGGAAATCTTGATGATGTAAAAGCCCAGATTAAAAAACATGCCCATGAAATTGCCTGTTTTATTTATGAACCTTTGATACAAGGGGCTGCAGGAATGCTGATCTACAATGCCGAAGACTTAAACGAACTGATGAAATGCTGTAAAGAACACGGTATCCTAATGATTCAGGACGAAGTTTTTACGGGGTTTGGAAGAACAGGAAAAATGTTTGCAGCCGACTATATTTCGGAGAAACCGGATATCATGTGCTTTTCAAAAGGACTCACAGGAGGAACCATGCCTATGGGAATCACGACTTGTTCAGACCATATTTACAATGCTTTTTTATCTGATGACAAATACAAAACCCTGTTTCATGGGCATTCATTTACTGCTAATCCGTTAGCCTGTACGGCTGCTTTGGCCAGCATGGAGCTTTTATTACAGGAAGAAACCCAACTCAATATTAAAAGGATTACAGAACAGCATTCTCAGTTTGCGGAAAGACTCAAAGAACACCCTCATGCAGGAAATGTACGCCAGATCGGAACTATTATCGCATGGGATTTTAAAAATGATACTGAAACCTCTTATTTTAATGAAATAGGAAAAAAAATCTATCATGAATTTTTACAGCGCGGCATTATTATGCGTCCTTTGGGGAATGTGATGTACCTCGTTCCGCCCTATTGCATTACTGCAGATGAATTGGATTTTATTTACCGGAAAATCCTGGAGGTTTTAGATGTGGTTCTCGCAGATTTAGCGAATTAAGGAGGTTTTAAAAGAATGTTGAACAGCACATTGCTTATTCAAGTTTACAATAAAGTTTTTAAAAGTAAATGAAATCCTTTATTAATGGGTCAGTTGGCTTATTTTTTGAACTTCTGCTAGAAAATAATGGTCTATGCTGCTATCAACATTTCTATTAACCCTTAACTGGAAAGAATTATTAATGGGCCATGAAGAATGGTCGTTTATTCTTGAAATCATACTGCGTACCGCCATTATGTTTTTAACCATTATTATTGGATTGAGAATCCTCGGAAAAAGAGGGGTGAAGCAACTTTCCATTTTCGAATTGGTGGTTATCATTGGTTTGGGTTCAGCGGCAGGAGATCCTATGTTTAATAAAGATGTAGGAATCATTTCCTCAATTATTGTTTTTGGAGTTATCATTCTTCTGTACAGTATTATCACGCATTTTATTGGAAAACATAAACGATTTGAACAACTCTTGGAAGGAAAATCAATCTGTCTCATTGAAAATGGTGAATTTGCTATCGATAATTTTAAAAAAGAAAACCTTGGAAGTGATGAATTTTTTGCGGAATTAAGGATAAAAGGAGTCTCCCAGTTAGGCCAGGTTGAAACAGCCATTGAGGAGATTTCAGGAGAGATCAGTGTTTTTTATTATGATGAAAAAGAAGTAAAATATGGTCTTCCCATCATGCCGGGTTCTCTTGATAAAATTGTAACAGTAATCGATAAAGAAGGACATTATGCCTGTACATTCTGCGGACATACGGAAATCAAAACAACAGGAAATGCCGGAAGCTGTCCAAAATGCAAAAAAGACCATTGGGTGGCGGCCAGCGGCAAAAAAAGAGTGACATAATAAGATAAAACTTGAAAATTCTTTCAAACTCATACAATAAAAAAAGTCTCTTTTGAGACTTTTTTGTTATTTGTACATTAATCCTCCACCGTTTTATTTCTGGCGGCTTTCATCCCAAAATAGAGCATCAGAATAACCGCAATACTTAAAAAATAAAAAGAACTTTTCCAGGAAACATCCCAGTCATGCAGTTTTCCAAATACCGGCGGACCGAATGCCGCAATAAGATATCCTACAGACTGCGCCATACCGGAAATCTTGATGGCATTGGCACTGTTTTTTGTTCGGGTAGAAAAGAATAATATCGATAAACTGAATGACAATCCGTTAGAAATACCGATAATCACAGCATTAAAATACACCCATTGAGCTCCCAGCCAGGCAAACATCATTGTGCTGGTAAACATTAAAGTACAGATAAAAACGATCATAATCCGCTGGTCTTTCATTTTACTGGCAATAATCGGGCAGCAGAATGCAATCGGAATCATCGTAATCTGAATGAAAAATAAAACCCATCCCGGACTGTCACCTTTCATATTAAAATCTGTAAGCAAAGAGGGCAGCCACGTTACCAGACAATAATAAAATAAAGACTGGAGCCCCATAAAAATACTGATATTCCAGGCCTGAGCTGATTTAAACATATTAAAATCCGAAACGCTTACAGCAGTTTTCTTATCATCAGTATTCTTTTTATTGAATATAATTTCCAATATCAGAACCAATAATCCTAAACCGGCAATCACAAGCCAGATTCCCAGAGATCCGCGCCATCCGAAGCCCGTCCATTCCCCAATCCTCACACTAAATCCCGATGCCAGTGCCGCTGTAAGATTCATCGAAACGGCAAAAATACCGGTCATCAGACCAATCTGTTTAGGAAAATTACTTTTAACATATCCCGGAGTGACCACATTTCCGATACAGATGCCCAATCCTATAAATAATGAACCCGCAAACAGCGTCCAAAGTGATCCCGTAATCCGAAGCAATAACCCGAAACTCAAAATAATAAGCGAATACATCAAAAAACGGCTGATCGTAAACTTATGAGAAAACCGGCTTACCAAAACCGAGCAGGTGGCGAACATAAACAGCGGAATAGAAGTCAGCATACTCACCTGGAAATTATCAAGCTGTAAAGCATCCCTCACATCACCCAATACCGGAGCAACCGAAATAATCGGCGACCGAAGATTACTTGATACCAATATCACCACTAATATATTGAGTACCAACAAGACATAGGAAGATTTTTTTCTGGTTTCATTATTTATCATCATAATAAAAATATTTTGACGTAAAATTAATACAGTAGTTTTGTTTAATTTTGCCAAAGTTTTAACCTAAAACGACATGGATACTACCGATGTAATTATTATAGATGAAATAACCAAACCCTATTTGGTCTGGTTTGAAGAAAACTGGGTACATGATGACGTACTTCATCATCATAAAAAAGGCCAGCTGGTGTATGTTGAAAGCGGCTTTCAGTACATCACGATTGAAGAAAAAAAATATCTGCTGCCTCAAAATCATGCCGTCTGGATTCCTGCAGATGCAGTTCACAAAACAAATTCACACTCAGAAAAGATCAAACTTATGATTATGTTTGCCGACATAAAGAGTACAGATTCTTTTTATCATGAAGTGAATGTGTTTTCAGTGCCTCCGGTTTTAAAGGAAATGATAAAATATGCTGAAAAATGGTCCAAGAACACCACAGAAAACAAAGATGAAACCTTATTTCTCCGAGCGCTTTTCAATGAACTCCCGCATTTTGTGGCCCATTCTTTAAAGCTTCACATCAGCCTTCCCAAAGACAAACGTCTCACCAAAGCGATGGATTATCTTCATGATTATTACAGCAAAGACATTAAAATAGAGGACCTGAGCGACATTGCCCTGCTTTCTTTGCGTACCCTGGAACGGATTTTTAAAAAAGAGACAGGTTTAACATTCAGCAAATACCAGCAAATGCTCCGCATTATCAAAAGCCTGGAACTGTTAAGCTCTGATCATCTTACGATTTCGGAAACTGCTTATGAAGTGGGGTACAAGAGTGTTCAGGCCTATACCCGGAGTTTTCAGTCTGTAATGAAATTCAGACCTACCGATTTTGTAAAAAATATTAAATAACGTATTGAAAAACAAAAATCCCCAGGTTTCCCCGGAGATTTCTACATTGTTTTTTATGTATTCTTAGAAAGTAAATACACAGCCGCAAACGCTCATTTTGCCTTCTACGACTGTTGTCCATTGTCCGTTCCATTTGCCTCCGTAAGAAGCGCAGATAGCAGGACAAACTTCTTTAGCATCTTCAATGCTCCAAAGCGGTCCGGCAAGAACATCCATAGTATATTCAGTACTTCCGGACGGAGCTGTATCGTACTCAACTTCAATAACGCTCATTTCTCCCTCAACAATGGTAGACCACTGTCCGGTAAATTTTCCTAAATGAGCAGCAGCAATACGACCGCCTAATTTTTGTGCTTCATCGTTGCTCCAAAGCGGACCTGCAACGATATTAATTTTGAATTTTGACATGGTGTAAAAGTTTTATGTTGTTTAACATGACAAAGTTGTCACTAAAATGAGAAATAACATAGCGTATAAAATACCAAATTAGCAAATACGTACTTTCACTTAAAAATCTACATAATTGATTATAAATAAATTAAATAAAAAATGCCCCCAAGAATGGGAGCATTAAAAAAACACAAATGATGAAAAAAAATTATTTCGATCCGCAAATATAAACAAAAAATGCAGTATTCAAAACATCATAATAACTAATATTGTTTAAAATAATAATTGTTTATATCAATAACTATTTCTCAAATAAAGTAATATAATTTTTTGATTTTTACATTTCGTATGCGTAGCATATAAAATCAATATAGAAACAGCAGTTATACATGGATCTGCTACTGTAATATTGCTATATTATTGGGTAAGGTTAATACAATATTTTTCCGGTTTCAATTTTTAAAATTTTTTCTTTTTCCATTTTCTTTACCGTTCTGATCACTGTTTCTACGCTTAACCCTGTAAAAGCAGCAAGCTGTTGGCGTGTAAACGGAAACTGATAGGAATAGGGCTCAGTGAAGTTATTATAGGTTTTGAAACAGTCTATCAGCCCGGTGATCTTTGTTCTGGGATCTGCAGCAGACATATTATTGAGCATAATATATCGGTAATGCATTCTTTCCGCTGTAAAGGTGTATAAATTCATTAACAGTTCCGGAGATGAATTAATCATGTTCAGAAATTTACTTTTTTCAAGCCTTATAATCTCACAATCGGTCATTGCAACCGCATTGATGGGATAATCCTTATTTGAAAATATAGAAGTTTCTGCAAAACAATGCCCGTCAAAAGGCACACTGTGGATGATTTCCCGGCCGTCTTCATGATAATTATTAATTTTGACCGTTCCTGTAATGATCTGAAAATAAAACCGGGGCGAATCGCCTTCGTTAAAAATAGCTTCATCGGTATCATAATGCATCAATTCTCCGCCTGATGAAAATAATAGTTCTTCATTGATTACCATATACAATACTAGATAATTAATAAATATAAAACAATATGGATTAAAAATTTTAGGATAAAAATAAGTATAATTATTTAATCCTAATATTAAATAATTTACAGATAATAAATTCATAATTCAAAATATTGAAATACAGTTCGCTACCTGTAAATTTTACGGCTTTTCTTCTTTCCTGAAGCTTAATATATCACAAAAACCGAATGCCCTTGAAGTCATATTTTGTCTGCTGTTCAGTATTTTTAAAGCTTTTGAAGCACTAATCAGCATGATGTTTGCATCCGGTAGAATAACCCAAATTTTAAATATAAGCATATGAAAACAGACATTTTAAAAGAAGAACACAAATTAGGATTAGGAGGGGTAGCCATCGGAACAGCTTTTGAAAACATTACGGATGAAGAAGCACACGATATTTTGGAAAAGGCCTGGGACCTGGGAATCCGGTATTACGATACCTCACCTTGGTATGGCCTTACAAAAAGTGAAAGGAGATTTGGCTCATTCTTACAAAATAAAGACCGCAGCGATTTTATATTTTCAACAAAAGTGGGCAGACTTTTTAAAGAAGTTCCGGAATCTGAAGTTCCGCCAACCATGTGGAAAAACCCGTTGAGCTATGATTTCAAACATGATTATACCGCAGATGCCATCAAAAAATCTATTGAAGACAGCTTACAGCGAACAGGGCTGAACCATATTGACATCGTATACATCCACGACCTTTCCGAAGATCAGGTAGGAGACCGTTATCCTTACTTTTTGGAACAGGCTAAAAAAGGGGCATTTAAAATACTTTCAGAACTGCGTGATCAGGGGGTGATAAAAGCCTGGGGAATGGGAGTGAATAAGATAGAACCGATTTTAGACTGTATTGAAGCTGCGGATCCGGACATCTGTCTTTCGGCAACTCAATATTCTATTTTAGAGCATGAAGATGCAGTAGACCGGTTGCTTCCTGCTGTAAAAAAAGCCGGAGTAAAGCTCGTTTCAGGAGCGGGATATAATTCCGGATTCTTGGCAGGCAGAGACCGGTATAACTATAAAGAGGTGATTCCGAAAGGAATGACGGAAAAGCGGAATAAAATAGCAGAAATTGCCAGAAAATACGGGACAGATATTATGCATGCCGGGATTCATTTTGTTCTGGCCGCGGATGAATTTGCCGCGATTATTCCCGGTGCAAGCAAGCCGGATCAGGTTCAGGACAATATCAATGGTTTGTACGCAGCCATTCCGGGAGAGTTCTGGAATGAATTAAAGGACGAAGGCTTAATCTACGAAAAAGCACAGATTCCCCATCAATAATCTGTAAAATAGCTACTGAAATTCCCGGATATGTCCGGGAATTTTTATTTGAATACAATTTCTTCTTTACTTCGGATGGGAAAAAGCCATTTTGATGGCAAGACAGGTAAGAACACTTCCCATTAGCCATTTTTGAGCTTTGAGCCATAAAGGATTTTTGTTGAAAAAAGAGGCAATTCCAGCTGCTGAAATGACAATCATGAAGTTAACAGACGAACTTACCAGCACCTGTAATGCGCCAAGCTCTAAACTTTGCAGCCACACTGAACCGTATTCCGGTTTGATAAACTGAGGAAATAGCGACAGATAAAAAAATGCAACTTTAGGATTCAGGACATTTGTTAAAAACCCAACCATAAAAAGTTTTTTACGGGAATCATGCGGAGCATGGGCATTCACCTTAAATACATCTTTTCCGTTGGATCTGAAAGCCTGGTAGGCAAGAAACAGTAAATACGCTGTTCCTGTAAACTTTAGAACCATATACGCAAAAGGCACCGCAAAAAGCAGGGCTGTAATCCCAAAAGAAACCAGTAAAATGTGGAAGAAGAAACCGCATATAACGCCGGCCAGCGAAATTAATCCTGAAACCTTTCCCTGAGAAAGTGTTCTGGAAATTACATAAATCATATTGGGTCCGGGGCTGATAACGAGTAAAAAAGCCGCCAGGGCGAAAAATAAAAGCTCATTAATTGGAATCATAGATCGATTGAAATTACTGAGAATCAAATGTCTGAAAAAAAACTGAAATATTCCTTTTTATTTCTACTACAATGCAAATTTTTATTAAAATCTCAAAGCTCATTTACTATAGGTGAAATACTGTTAATTATTTTACGTCAGAAGCCCATAAAAACAGCTTGTACAGGCTGTTTGTTACATAAAATTAATGCGGTACATTTTTTACAGGAAAAAATTAAGCCTTATATTTGCAGCGTATGCTGAAATGGTTTTCGATATTATGCTCTATGATCTACGTACTTGCTACCACCAATATGGCGGAAGTACTCAAGGTACCGGTATTCATCGAACATCTTATGGAATATGAAGGTACTTTTGCAGAGTTTATGGTTGAACATTATGACAATCATAAAGAAGACTCGGACTGGGATACCGATCAGAAACTTCCTTTCATCAATCCGCCAGTCGTACTGATGGTTCATGCACAGCTTCCGCAGACTATTTTCACCCTGGAAACACCCAGGGAGATCATCATTTCCCAAAACAACAGTATTTATCAGGAAAAAGGATTTTCCAGTCTCTTTCTCTCGAGAATTTTCCAGCCGCCCCGGTTTTCTTAATTGATTTACATTAAAAATTAATGCTTTAGGTTTTTACCTTAAGGCAGTCAATTCTTGTTATCTATCAATTAATTCATTTTTTCATGTTAAATAAAATTATTGAGTTTTCTGTAAAGAATAAACTCATTATCGCCCTTTTTACCTTAGGGCTCATACTCCTTGGAGTGTATGAAACTACCAAACTTCCCATTGATGCTCAGCCCGATATCACCAATAACCAGGTGCAGGTTATTACGGTTGCTCCGTCTTATGGTGCTGCAGATATTGAACGTCTCGTTACCTTTCCTATTGAACAGGCCACCAGTAATATCAGTGGAATTACAGAACTCCGAAGTTTTTCCCGTTTCGGATTATCCCTGGTAACCGTCGTTTTTGATGATGATACTGATGTATACTGGGCACGGCAGCAGGTTCAGGAACGTCTTCAATTGGTGCAGGAAAACATACCGGAAGGAATCGGAAAACCTGAACTGGGACCTATTTCCTCAGGATTGGGTGAAATTTTTCAATACGTTGTAAGAGCCAAAAAAGGGTACGAAAATATCTACGACGAAACTGAGCTCAGAACCATTCAGGATTGGGTGATCCGGCGCCAGCTGCTGGGAACAAAAGGGGTTGCTGATGTGAGCAGCTTCGGTGGAAAATTAAAACAATATGAAATTGCCATCAATCCCAATAAACTGCAGGCTTTCAACATCAATATCAATGATGTTTTTGATGCGCTGGAAAAGAATAATCAAAATACAGGAGGCGCTTATATTGAAAAGAAAGAAACGGTACTTTTCATCAGAAGTGAAGGACTTTTAGGAAATACTGAAGATATCGGAAATATTCAGGTTTCCGATACAAAAGAAGGGATTCCTGTTCATATTAAAGATGTAGCTGATGTCAAAATAGGTTTTGCAACACGATATGGAGCGATGACTTTTAATGATACCGGCGAAGTTTCCGGAGCAATTGTGCTCATGCTGAAGGGTGAAAATGCCAATGAAGTGATCGGAAATATTAAACAAAGGCTCGAAAAAATCCAGGAATCGCTTCCCGAAGGCGTTGTGATTGAACCGTTTTTAGACAGGGCAAAAATGGTGAATAACACGATCAGCACGGTAAAAACCAATTTAATGGAAGGAGCATTAATTGTTGTTTTCATTCTGGTGGTATTCTTAGGGAATTTCCGGGCAGGATTGTTGGTGGCTTCTGTAATCCCTTTATCAATGCTTTTTGCCATTATTATGATGAATATCTTCGGAGTCGGAGGAAATCTTATGAGCTTGGGGGCTCTTGATTTCGGGCTTATTGTAGACGGAGCAGTCATCATTGTAGAAGCAGTTTTGCATCAGCTTGCCCACAAAAAGCATTTTGGGAAGAACAATATGCTGAGCACAAAGGAAATGGATGGGCAGGTTTCAGATTCTGCCTCCAAAATGGTGAACAGCGCGGTTTTTGGACAGATCATAATTTTAATCGTTTATCTTCCGATTTTTACCCTGCAGGGGATTGAAGGGAAAATGTTCAAACCGATGGCTCAGACCGTTGCATTTGCCTTAGTAGGAGCGTTTCTGCTTTCTCTGACGTATATCCCCATGATGAGTTCCCTGGTATTGAGCAGAAAGAAAAAAGAAAAAGACAATATCTCGGATAAGGTAATGGCAAAAGTAGAAGCGGGACACCAAAAACTGCTGATCAAAGCTCTTAAATACAGAAAATCTATTATCCTTGCGGTATTGGCGCTTTTCATCGGTGCTGTTTTCACACTTTCAAGAATGGGCGGAGAATTTATTCCTTCGCTGGAAGAAGGTGATTTTGCTGTTGAAATGCGCATCCTTCAGGGGAGCAACATCAATGAAACTAAAAAAGTAACTACTCAGGCCGCCAACATTTTATTAAAAAAGTTTCCGGAAGTTCAAAAAGTAGTCACGAAAATCGGGAGTGCAGAAATACCTACCGAACCCATGCCAATGGATGCCGGAGACATGATCATCGTGTTAAAGCCTAAGAAAGAGTGGACTTCTGCAAGCTCATTCCCTGAACTTTCAGCTAAAATGAGCGAAGCTTTAAAGGTAATTCCGGGATTAACCACCGGATTCCAGTTTCCTGTTCAGATGCGTTTCAATGAACTGATGACCGGGGCAAGACAGGATGTAGTGTGTAAAATTTACGGGGAAGATCTTGACAGTCTTGCATCCTATGCTAAAAAATTAGGAGCCATTATTACAACCGTAAAAGGAGCGCAGGATCTATACCTTGAACCTGTTGTAGGAGCACCGCAGGTAGTTATTGATTATAACCGCCCGGCACTTTCACGGTACAATATTTCTGTAAAAGATATTAATAGGGTGATCAATATGGCTTTTGCGGGCCAAACAGCCGGAGCTTTATATGAAGGGGAAAGAAAATTTGATGTGGTGGTCCGTATGGATAATGAGCATAAAAAAGATCTCACCAGCATTCAGAATCTCTTGGTTCCGACCTCTACCGGTGAGCAAATCCCATTACATCAGTTAGCCTCCATAGAACTGAAAAGTAGTCCCAATCAGATCCAGAGGGAAGATACCAAACGAAGAATTGTGGTAGGTTTCAACGTTCGGGGAAGAGATGTGCAGACAATTGTGGAAGAACTACAGCAGAAAGCGGATAAAAACTTAAAACTATCATCAGGATATACCATTTCTTACGGCGGTGCTTTTGAAAACTTAAATGAAGCAAAAGCCAGATTGGGAATTGCCGTTCCTATTTCATTAGTGATGATTTTCCTCTTGCTTTTCTTTGCGTTCGGTTCTGTGAAACACAGTCTTCTGATCTACACGGCTATTCCGTTATCCGCGATTGGCGGGGTGTATTTCCTTGCATTAAGGGGAATGCCTTTCAGCATCAGTGCGGGAGTAGGATTCATTGCCCTGTTTGGTGTTGCCGTACTGAACGGAATTGTATTGATCTCGGAATTTAACCGGCTTAAAAACAACGGAATAAAAAATACCAGCAGAATTGTACTGATGGGAACCAGAATACGTCTTCGTCCTGTCCTGATGACCGCTTTTGTGGCCTCATTAGGATTTTTACCGATGGCTTTGAGCAGCGGTGCAGGTGCGGAAGTGCAGAGGCCTCTGGCAACAGTGGTGATCGGAGGGTTGATGCTCGCTACCTTCTTAACACTCTTTGTCCTGCCGATTCTTTATGTCTTATTTGAACGAATATCTAATAAAAAAATGAAATTTTCTAAAAAAAACCAGTATAAAAAACTGACTATAGTCCTGTTCCTTATTTCCTTCGGAAGTGCTCAGGCTCAGGAAACGATTACCCTTGAACAAGCATTGGAAAAGGCGTACCAACAGAATGGAACCTTAAAAAATTCAAAACTTGTTTCAGAATATCAGGAAAAATTAAAATCCAGCTACCTGGACATCCCGCAACTTGAGGTTACAGGCGGATTTGGACAGATTCAGGGGGAAGAAGCGGATAATTCCATTTCAGTTTCCCAACGATTCAATTTTCCTACCGTTTATTCTAAAAAGAAACAGATGCTGGACGCCGAATGGACAGCGGGTCTCATTAATCAAAAACTAACAAAAACCCAACTGACGAAAGAGGTTTCCGAGGTATTTTATCGGATCATTACTCTTCAGGAAAAGAAAAAAGTACTTGAATATATTGAAAGGCTTTATAATGGTTTTGCAGAAAAAGCAGGCTTACGATTAAAAAAAGGTGAGGCCAATATTTTAGAGGAATCTACCGCCGAAATTCAAAAAGAACAGGCCGTAATCCAGCTGAATAGTCTTGAAAACAGTCTTGATATTGCAAAATTGCAGTTCCAGTTATTGCTTCAGTCCGAACAGCCCTATCAGCCTGTGGCAGACCAACCCATAATGAAAGTGAATGTACAGGTTTCAGAAAATGACATTCAGCAGCATCCGGAACTGCAGTTCCTGGACCAGCAGATCAAAGTAAAGGAAGCGGAAGCAAAACTGGAGAAAAGCAAACTTCTTCCGGATCTTCTGATCGGCTATACCAATCAGAGCATGAAAAATATCAATAACAACCGTTTTAATTCAGTTCAGCTGGGAGTGGGAATTCCTTTATTTACAAAAGGACAGCGTGCTTTGGCAGAAGCTGCAAAATCTAAAATTAAAATCTCTGAAAATGATTATCAGAGAAAAGAAATTGAGCTTAAAAACAGGATGAAACAGCAGATTAATAATTATATGAATCAGCTTACGATTGTAGAAAATTATGAAAAGAAACAGCTTCCAAAATCAGAGACAATTCTTTTGGCTGCTCAGAAACAAATGGAAGCGGGAGAAATAGATTTTCTGAACTGGGTAATCCTCACCAACCAAGCCGTAAAAATAAAAGTTGATTATATCGAAAACCTGGAGAACCTGAACCAGATCGGAGCAGAACTTAATTTCTTAATTTCAAAATAAAAGCAAAATGCAATTCAAAAAAATATCAATATACAGTCTTATCACCATAGTCGTTTTGTCTTCATGTTCAGGAAAAAAAGAAGAAGAAAAAATCGTGTATGAGAATACAAAATCATCCAAAAATGATCAGAATATTGTACACTTATCACAACAGCAGCTCAATACGGCAGGACTTACCACTACAACTCTTCAGAATAAAAACATGCTTAAGCTGGTAAGACTGAACGGTAAAGTAAATATTGCCCCTTCACACATCAGTCTGCTGTCCAGTATTATGGGTGGGCATATCAAATCCATTAATGTTATCAATGGAAGCCATTTTTCTAAAGGACAGGTATTGGCTGTTGTGGAAGATCCGCAGTTCATTCAGCTTCAGCAGGACTATCTGGTGACAAAAGCACAACTTGAATCTGCCCGTCTCAATCTTAACCGGCAAAAAGATCTGAATACCAGCAAAGCAAGCAGCGATAAAACATTACAGACTGCACAGGCGGACTATTCTACGTTACAAGCCACCCTTAAAGGCCTGGAAGAGAAATTAAGGATCATCGGAATTCATGCAAAAGGGCTGAATTCAGGAAATATCAGAAGCCGTATCAATGTGTATGCCCCTTTCAATGGTTTTGTGAGTAAAATTTCGGTGAGTAACGGGCAATACATCAATCCGTCTGACACGTTGTTTGAACTCATCAATCCTGCCGGGCTGTTACTGGAATTAAAAGTTTTTGAAAATGATGTCAATGATCTTAAAATAGGGCAGGAGATTGCGGTGTACACCAATCAGAATCCTGATAAAAAATCAAATGCAAAAATCATTAGTATTGTTCCAAACATTGAAAACGGAGGTTCATCCATTGCCATTGCCAAACTTTCTGCTCCCAATTCTGAATACATCATGGGAATGTATATGAACGCAGAAGTAAGCATCAACAGCAGATACACACTGGGACTCCCCAATGAAGCGGTAGTTTCTTTTGAAAATAAAAATTATGTTTTTGAAGATATGGGAAAACATACCTATAAAATGATTCCTGTAACCACCGGTATTTCCGATGATCAGTTCACGGAAATTACAAAAGCAGATTTCTTAAAAAATAAAAAGATCGTGGAGAAAGGAGCTTACAGCCTTCTGATGATGCTTAAAAATAAAGCAGAATAATATTTTCCATTGCTGACTATAAAAAAGCCGTTCAAAGATTTTGAGCGGTTTTTTTATTGGAATTTTAGAAAGAATTTTTTATAGTTCTTCAAATACAGAACAAAAATACAGAAATCCCTTCCGGTATATGATCATGGTCATAAAATAGGGCATACATTTTATCTACTTTTGAAATCATACACCAAAATAGAAAGTACATGAAAAATATCATCCTATCAAT
>Ga0153980_1000653_pt1 | contig 15533 bp, 10 predicted proteins | sample TSGA064MetaG_FD_104722 | JGI IMG/M metagenome (GOLD analysis project Ga0153980, IMG submission 104722) | Attine ant fungus gardens microbial communities from Georgia, USA - TSGA064 MetaG | ecosystem: Host-associated > Fungi > Mycelium > Unclassified | place: USA: Georgia, Magnolia Springs State... | reverse complement strand
CAATTAAAAGAACAACCCGTCGCCGTTAATAAGGAAACCTTAAAAGAACGAATCGCTCAAGCCCAAGGAAAAAAGCCAGAAGAAGGATACAAATTTACAAAAGAAACAGAAAAACAATTGCAAGAAGCAATTCAAGCGGCTGAAGCAATCGTAGCGAAAGAAACGGCGACAAAAGAAGAAGTCTCAGAGGCTCTAAACGTATTGGAAACTGCAATGGCTCAATTAAAAGAAGTACCCCTTGTAAATAAAGACCAATTACAAGAAGTTGTCAAACGAGCGCAGCAAGTCACTCCAAGTGAAGGGCACCAATTTACTGCCTCCTCGTTACAAGATTTACAAAAAGCGCTTTTAGCAGCTAAAAACACATTGGAAAACCCAGCAGCTAATCAAAAAATGATTGATGAAGCGGTTGCTGAATTAACTAGTGCCATCGATGGGTTACAAGAAGAAGCGTTAGTTACAGATAAAAAAGCCTTAGAGGCAATGATAGCCAAAGCAAAAGCAATCAAACCATCTGCCGGAAAAGAATTTACCAGCGAGTCTAAAGCGCGCTTAACTGAAGCAATTGACCAAGCGGAAGGGATTTTAGCTGATAAAAATGCTCGGCAAGAACAAATTGATACTGCTGAAAAAAATGTAAAAACTGCTTTGGATAGTTTAGAGGAACAAGTCCTTCAAACGGATAAAACAAAGTTGAAAGAACTGCTTCAAAAAGCAGAAACATTGAAACCTAAAGCAGGAAAACAATTTACAAAAGCATCGCAAGAAGCTTTAGCTGAAGCAATTAAACAAGCAAAAGCACTTGTTGAGGACCCAAGTGCGACGCAAGAAGCTGTGGACAAATGTTTAAGTATTTTAGCACAAGCCATTGAAGCAATGGCAGAAGAGCCAATCAGTAGCAACTCTACAGGCAACAATGGAAATCATGGCACGGTTAGCGGGACTGGTGGTGTAACCAGTCCAGGAAAGGGCACAGCAGCAGGTGGAACGACAACAAAAACCACCACTTCTGGTACTTTGCCAAAAGCAAATGAAGTTGTTTCGCCAATCTGGTCAATTAGTGGTTTTCTATTGATAGTAAGTATTGGTTTAGGAAAATTATTCTTCAAAAATAAAAAAGACCAAAATTAGCGTATCATTAACTTAAAAGGCGCATTTGTACAAAAACAGTGTGCAAATGCGCGAGTATGTAATAGGAGAGGATTTTTACGAATGAAAAGAAAGAAAATCAAGAATCAACTACTTGTTTTAACAAGTATTCTCGTTCTTCTGAGTTTGGAAGTCGCTCCAGTTGTTACGTTGGCTGCAGAATTACCAAGTAGCTCGCTACAAACAGCTCTGTCCTCGGAAACGACAATTACTTCGGAAGAAAAAGTAATTGAAACAACCGAAACAACCGAAACAACTGTTGCTACATCGACAACGTCCACTAGTAGTTCGTCATCTGAATCAAATAGTTCTACCGATACGACTACCGAATCAACGAGTCATTCAACGACAGAAACGACAACCACAAATACTAGTTCTGAAACAAAAAAAGAACCTACAGAGTCAACGGTATCATCAGAAATCACGCAGCCTGTTGAACAATCGCAACCACCACAAGTTCCTGTGACCAAGCAAGAACCTGAAGAACCTATTCAAGTTCCTGAAGCCACCAATAACGTTGTTGAAGAAAATCAGGCTGTATCGTTAAATCCGTCCCTCAAAGTAGATGAAATCGCTTCTTCAAATTTAAAAGGCTACGAACTTCCACTGTTGTCGTCTTTTGGCGAAAAGAAACGGGCAGTCGTGGTGGCTGAAGCATTAAGACACGTTGGGAAAACAAAAAAAGAATTTAATTTGACAGAGCAAGTATTGACCAGTAGTTTCCTTGCCCAAAAAATTTACCAACAATTATTTAAAATAGACATTGGCAGTACGCCGCAAGAACAAATGACATTTGGTAAAGTTCGTTCTATAGAGGAGGCAGAACCTGGTGATCTGATTTTTTGGCAAACAGCTGAAGGAAAAACGCTTCAAAATGGTGTTTATCTTGGCCAAGGAAAATATTTAATTGCCGCAGCGGAAGCGGATTCTAAAGAGAAACCAGAAGTAATCGCTCAGTTAGAGAATATCTATACTGCCAAACAACAACCAGACTCAAAAGAGGAAAAACGCTTGGTAGTGACTAATCCTTTTAAGGAGTTCACATTAACGGAGTATGGCAAAGAAGTTTTAGCAACATATGGTGCATCATTTGAAATGCAGAAGTCAGAACAAACCACAGCGTTTATTAAAAAAATTGGTGAGACAGCCAGAGAACTTGGCGAAAAATACGATGTTTTTGCATCAGTGATGATAGCTCAGGCTATTTTAGAAAGTAGCTCTGGCGAAAGTCAACTAGCCAAAGAACCTTATTATAATCTCTTTGGCGTGAAAGGTTCGTTCCAAGGAAATAGTGTCAGCTTTTCAACAAAAGAGGCTGATCAGAGGGGCCAACTTTATACAATTTCCGCTGGGTTTCGCGATTACGGTGGCTATAATGACTCACTGCAAGATTATGTTCAATTACTCCGACAAGGGATTGACGGAAATCAAGATTTTTATAAACCAGCGTGGCGTTCGGAAGCCAAAAACTACCTTCAAGCAACGCGTTTTTTAACAGGTAAATATGCAACAGACAAGCAATACGATAATAAATTAAATTCGTTAATTGCGGTTTATAACTTAACGCAATTTGATTTACCAAAAACAGTGGACGGTTTGATTATCCAATCTAAAAATGAGCTGTCGGAAGCGGAACAGCAACAAATGCATTTTCCAGTCTATGATGGGATCAATTATAATCGAAGTGGTAGCTATCCCGTGGGCCAGTGTACGTGGTATGTCTATAATCGTTTCAAACAGTTGGGCACTTCTGTGGATGAATTTATGGGAAATGGCAGTGACTGGGGAAGAAAAGGACGTGCATTAGGCTATCAAGTTAGTTCATTGCCTAAAGCTGGTCGTGCGATTAGTTTCCAACCAGGAGTTGCTGGCGCAGATAATCAATATGGACATGTTGCTTTTGTTGAAGCGGTCACTTCTGATGGAATCATTATTTCTGAAAGCAATGTCATCAATGATCAAACGATTTCGTATCGTGTCTTACCTAATGTAATTGCTTATAGTAGTGGCGTGACCTACATTGGCGCTTAATCGACTCATTCAACAGGAAGAACTGTGGATGTTTAAGTAAAAAATTAGCACAATGATCCATGTGTGAACTAACAAATTAAAATAACCAGAATCGACCAATGAATTGATTTTGTCATGTATAAAATGACAAGAACAGTTTGGCGGTTGATTCTTTGTTTTTCATCAACGAAGAGACAATCGTCCTCATGATTCGTTAGCAAAAGATGAATAGTCCAAAGTACTCTTTCTTGATACTTTGTTATTTTATGTTTTTGTTTGCAGGAAACTACTGAAATCGCTATACTAAATTTATGTGAATATACTAACAGACAATCAATTTTTTATCTCTTTTATTGGTGTATAAATTGATTGAACATTATAATCATTTGTCTTTTGTTGTGTAATTTTATATCTTCTTGAGAAAGGGATGAGTGAACAAATGGCTATTTATATATTAGAAGACCAAATTATTCAAGCAAAAGCGTTAGAAGCATTGTTAACAAATATCCTACATTCAAGAAATATTTATAATGAAACAATCCATTTATTTTCACGTTCAGATGAATTATTACAAGTGGCATACCAGGACGCCCAACTAAATATCTTTTTCCTAGATATTCAAATGAACAATCATATCCAGGCAGGATTTGAGGTTGCTAAAGAAATCAGAAAAACAGACAGTGAAAGTCTGATTGTATTTATTTCTACTCACACAGAATTAGTTTTAACTTCCTACAAATATATGGTTTCAGCTCTTCAATTTATTCAAAAGAACGTGGATTTTCTAGATTTCCAAAAAGAGGTTGAAACATGTGTCGACGCATATATTCAACAAAAAGAAAATATAAAGACAAAAAGTGAATATATTATCATTAACTTAAAAGCGTCCTCTATAAAAATGGATATTAATGATATTTATTTCTTTCAAACGGAATACGATCATCGTGTGTCAATGGTTGGTAAAAATTTTAAAAGAGAATTTTATGGAACGTTATCAAAAATTGAACAACTGCATCCAGATTTGATTAGAGTCCATCAATCAATCATCATCAATAAAAAATATGCGTCAAAATTAAATTATAAAACGCATCTTTTAACTATGAGAGACGGAACGGAAGTACCAGTCTCAAGAAGATATTATACTCAGGTCAAGGGGCTATTTCTTACTTAGGGAGGAATAATGACTAATTAAGGAATTATCTATCTATTAGTCACTATATTCGTTATAATTTAGTGCAATACTTGAAGAGGAGGGCGATATGCTAATCGATTGGATTCTAAAAAATATTATGGATATGGATCAGGAAGATCAATCAGGAAAAACACAATGGACAAAGTATTATCTAACGGTTTATTTTTCTGGCTTATTTAATTTTCTGATGATTCTGATTTTATCAGTTTTATTTGGGACGTTAAGCGAAACCTTTATTGTATACGTCGTACTGATTTTTTTACGGCCTGTCGCAGGTGGCTGGCATGCGAAAACCAAATGGCTCTGTCGTCTAGAAAGCATTGTTATCTATGTTGCCATACCATTTGTATTGAAAAATTTTTCTGTGAGCTTACCGTTTATTTATAAAATTCTATTGATTTCCTCTTAGTTGTATTATTTTATTGGTATGCGCCACAAGGAACAGCAATCGAACCTGTTCAGCCATCTGATTTAAACGTGCTCAAAAAGCAAAGCCTTATAAGGGTGTGTTTACTTATTTTATGTAGTCTGTTTGTCAAAGAAAAGATTGCTTCAGTAATACTCTACGGTCTCGTCATCCAAGGTCTGATGATACTCCCTGTAACAAAAAATTTAATTGAAGGAAGTGTTTTTATGAAATTTGGTAAAAAAATAATTAAAAATGTTATTGAAAAAAGAGTTGCAAAAGTCAGTGATGGTGTGGGAACTAAGCCTAGATTAAATCAAAATTCGCCCAATATATTTGGACAATGGATGGGACAAACTGAAAAACCTAAAAAGAATATTGAAAAATGATTTTGTTGTTATTAGCTACTAACGTTTTGCTTGTATCTAGCTTTATCGTTTTTGTCTTTTTACGAGTAACATTGATCAAGATTGAATGTAAAATACCGTTACTTTCATTGCTTATTGTCATTAATCTTTGTTCGTTTGCGGCATTAATGTTGGGCTACTCTTGGTTGATTTATGCGCTGACAGTCGTTATTTTTACAGGATTTTTACTTATTCACAAAAAGAGGTTTTCAATTTTTAAAGCGATATTTTTATCCGTTTTTACATTGCTTATGGTTTCATTTATCAATTACACGGAGCAAACGATTTTAAGTGTTTTTTTTCAACAGATTTATCAAAATAAATTATTATGGATTGCCTCAAATGTTATTCTGTTGCTTATAAATATCTGGATTGCTTTAAAAATTCCCAATAGTGTTTTTTTAAGATTAAATCGTGTGTTAGAAAATAGCCGAATTTTTTTTGGTTGTTTACTTTTATTGTTGATTCTGTTGTTACTTTTTGTGTTTTTGATTTCGCCAGAGATTTCACCTGACTTTATGCGAGGATTTGTCACGGTAAATAGTTCTAAATTGGAGTTATTAATAAGTGTAGGTTTATTTTTAATTCTGATTGGCTTAGTCATTGAAGCTTATTTGGAAGAACAACGTATCAACACTCAATTATTGAATAATTTAACGATTTATACTGAAAAAATAGAATCCATTAACGAAGAGCTAGCGATGTTTCGTCATGATTATAAAAATTTATTGTATAGTTTACAAATTGCTATTTCATACGAAGATATTCTGGAAATCAAAAGAATTTATGAAGAAACGATTGCACCAACCAAAAAAATTATTGATAATGAAGAATTTGAACTTATGAAGTTAAATCGTTTGAAAAATATGGAACTTAAGGCACTCATAAGTATGAAAATTAATACCGCAAAGCAAGCAAAACTAAAAGTGATTGTTGATGTGCCAGAAGTATTTATTCTTGATACATCAATCGACTTAGTGGTTGTGATTCGTTTGTTGGCTATTCTATTAGATAACGCGATTGAAAACAGTGCAAAATCAGAATTGAAAATGTTCGCAATCTCAATTTTTAATAAAAATGAAACGCAAGAGTTTGTGATAACAAATAGTGTTCAAGCCGAATTTGATTTTAGGGTTATGAAGAAAAACAAATTTAGTTCTAAAAGTAACCCTGAAGAGCATGGTTGGGGATTGTTATATGTAAAAGAAATTGTTGATTTTTCAGATCAATTTGATTTACAAACGTCCTTCAATGAAGGATCGGTCACTCAACATTTAATTATTGAAAAAAATCATAACAGTAAAAAAGTTGTTAACGAATGAATTTGTTAACAACTTTTTTACTATGGTATTAAGATATGAAGGACAATCCAGGGAAAAATGTCGGCTAATTAAGGAATTTAGATAGTGCTGGTTAGGTAGTTATCTATAATGAAAATAGCAACAAAATATTTACGCAGGGAAAGGGGCGGTCGTTTAACGGGAAAGATTAGGGAGGATAAAGCAATACTTTTGTTGGGAAAAGAAATAAAAGGAAACTGGGGAAGGAGTTAATTGTTTGATGAAGGGAAATAAAATTTTATACATTTTAGGTACAGGCATCTTTGTTGGAAGTTCATGTCTATTTTCTTCACTTTTTGTAGCCGCAGAAGAACAAGTTTATTCAGAAAGTGAAGTTTCAACAGTTTTATCGAAGTTGGAAAAGGAGGCAATTTCTGAGGCAGCTGCTGAACAATATACGGTTGTAGATCGAAAAGAAGATGCGTGGGGGATGAAGCATCTTAAGTTAGAAAAGCAAACGGAAGGCGTTACTGTTGATTCAGATAATGTGATTATTCATTTAGATAAAAACGGTGCAGTAACAAGTGTTACAGGAAATCCAGTTGATCAAGTAGTGAAAATTCAATCGGTTGATGCAATCGGTGAAGAAGGAGTTAAAAAAATTATTGCTTCTGATAATCCGGAAAATAAAGATCTTGTCTTTTTAGCTATTGACAAACGTGTAAATAATGAAGGGCAATTATTTTATAAAGTCAGAGTAACTTCTTCGCCAACTGGTGACTCCGTATCATTGGTTTATAAAGTGAACGCTACAGATGGAACAATTATGGAAAAACAAGATTTAACGGAACATGTCGGTAGTGAAGTAACGTTAAAAAACTCTTTTCAAGTAACGTTTAATGTACCAGTTGAAAAAAGCAATACGGGAATTGCTTTACACGGAACGGATAACACAGGGGTTTACCATGCAGTAGTTGATGGCAAAAATAATTATTCTATTATTCAAGCGCCATCACTAGCGACATTAAATCAGAATGCTGTTGACGCCTATACCCATGGAAAATTTGTGAAAACATATTATGAAGATCATTTCCAACGACACAGTATTGATGATCGAGGGATGCCCATCTTGTCAGTTGTTGATGAACAACATCCAGATGCTTATGACAATGCTTTTTGGGATGGAAAAGCAATGCGTTATGGTGAAACAAGTACACCAACAGGAAAAACGTATGCTTCCTCTTTAGATGTAGTTGGTCATGAAATGACACATGGTGTGACGGAACATACCGCCGGTTTAGAATATTTAGGACAATCAGGTGCGTTGAATGAATCCTATTCTGATTTGATGGGTTATATTATTTCGGGTGCATCTAATCCGGAAATTGGTGCAGATACTCAGAGTGTTGACCGAAAAACAGGTATTCGAAATTTACAAACGCCAAGTAAACACGGACAACCAGAAACCATGGCTCAATACGACGATCGAGCTCGGTATAAAGGAACGCCTTATTATGATCAAGGCGGTGTTCATTATAATAGTGGAATTATTAATCGGATTGGTTACACCATTATCCAGAACTTAGGCATTGAAAAAGCACAGACTATTTTCTACAGCTCGTTAGTAAATTACTTAACACCTAAAGCACAATTCAGTGATGCTCGTGATGCGATGCTTGCTGCTGCAAAAGTTCAATATGGCGATGAAGCAGCTTCAGTGGTGTCAGCAGCCTTTAACTCTGCTGGAATCGGAGCTAAAGAGGATATTCAAGTAAACCAACCAAGTGAATCTGTTCTGGTCAATGAATGAAAAAAATTCCCCAATTAAATAAAAATGGATAAGGAGTGGCATAATCTTATGAAAAAGTTCTCCATACGAAAAATTAGTGCTAGTTTTTTGTTTCTGATTTTAGTAACTTTGATAGCCGGTTTTAGCCTGTCTGCAAATGCAGAAGAGTATATCGTTCCTGCCGAAAGTCATTCACGACAAAAAAGATCGTTACTGGACCCTGAAGACAGAAGACAAGAAGTGGCAGATACAACCGAAGCGCCTTTTGCGTCAATCGGAAGAATCATTTCCCCTGCCAGTAAACCAGGCTATATTTCTTTAGGAACAGGCTTTGTTGTTGGAACCAATACAATTGTCACCAATAATCATGTGGCTGAAAGTTTTAAGAATGCCAAAGTATTAAATCCGAATGCCAAAGATGATGCTTGGTTTTATCCAGGTCGAGATGGCAGTGCGACACCATTTGGCAAATTCAAAGTGATTGATGTAGCTTTTTCTCCAAACGCCGATATTGCGGTAGTGACTGTCGGCAAACAAAACGATCGTCCAGATGGCCCAGAGTTGGGAGAAATTTTAACGCCATTTGTTTTGAAAAAGTTTGAATCTTCAGATACCCATGTCACAATATCAGGATATCCAGGTGAGAAAAACCACACACAATGGTCTCATGAAAATGATTTGTTTACATCTAACTTTACAGACTTAGAAAATCCATTACTATTTTATGATATCGATACAACAGGTGGTCAATCTGGTTCACCAATCTATAATGCTCAGTTTGAAGTAGTTGGTGTTCATTCCAATGGCGGCATTAAGCAAACAGGAAACCATGGTCAAAGACTAAATGAAGTGAATTATAACTTTATTGTCAATCGAGTGAATGAAGAAGAAAATAAACGTTTATCCGCTGTGCCAGCAGCGTAAAGAACCATAAAAATACTCGAAATTTCCAGGATCACGGGAAATTTCGAGTATTTTTGTTTTTTAAGATAGTGTAAGTTACGATATAAGTACCTTGTAATTATCGGTTAAAAGCATATAATAGTGCTGAAAAGAAGGCAAATAATCCGATTAAGTTAGTATTTCTAAACCATCATAACTCGTAATGATTTCATGCTTTTGAGATAAAGCCGCCATCTCCGCATAAGACAAGCCGCCATTGTGAGAAAAATGGTTGGCAACGTAAATCGTTTTATCTGTGACGAGTTTTCTTTCTTTTAATTCTGCAATTAATTTTAAATTTTCTTCCCAATTCATATGACTATTACCAGTTTCGTTTGTTTGACTAGTACAATCTAAAGAAACAATACTAAGAAGTAAGTGGCTCTTTTCAAGATATTCAAACATTTCTGACGTAAAGTAACCTGTATCATGGGTGGATAAAAAAGCATCTTTACCATCGTCTATAACGAAAATAAAACAATCTTCACTGAAATTTCCATGTTGTGCAGGAAGGGGATAAATCATATAGTTCGCAATAGTAAAACATTTGTAGGGCTGAATAACCTGATAATGTAATCGGGTATTGTCTTGACGACCTTCTAAATCAAAGGCGCGCTGATAAAACGTCTTAACTGCTTCATTTCCATAAACAGTTAAACGATTGGGAACATCTAATGCATAACCAGACATTCGATAAGCCAAATCCTCGCCGTAAAAATGATCGGAATGCCAATGAGAGATTAGTAAAGAGTTAAAGTCTGCAAAACACAAGTCATACTGCAACAAGTGTAAATAAGAATCCCCTGGAAAATCAATCAGCAGGACATCATCAATAATTAATTGAGTTTGTGTACGAATTTCTCGTCCTTTTTTCTCTCGAGCGTACTTACATAATTTACAATTACAAAAAATTCCTGGAATCCGTTCTGCTGCACCCGTGCCTAAATAATTGATTTTCATTGGGAGTACCTAACCTTTCTTTGACATTCTTCATACTTAGTAGATAACGCTGAACCTTAAAGTAAATGGGCATGGAAACTGAAACATTTGTTGTGTCCATCTTACCTTTTTTAGAAAAGAATTGAAATGGAATTTCTTAAGTAAATTTGCGTAAAATAGAAAAAGCTAGACGCCTTTGTTAATAAGCTGAATTTACTGCGAATGCTCGTACTATTTCCGAAAAAAAGTTTTACCAAAGGCACTTTCATATCCATCTGCTATTAGTTATAGAAAAATAACAAGATGGACATAGCTTATTAGAGCAAAAATAACTACGCTATTGATAAAGAGTGAGGCGTGTTTTGAACAGGTTGCGTGGGCAAATGAATTTGAATAAAAGGGATGACAAAAGATGACTATTGAAAAATTAGAATATTTTTATACCATTGCAAAATATAATAGTATTTCCAAAGCAGCCTCTGAACTCCATGTTAGTAAATCAACCTTAAGTGCGTCATTAAAAGATTTGGAAAGTGAATTGGGCCATTTACTTTTTGACCGTAACGGTAATTCTTTGACGTTAAATTCCTATGGTGATAAAATCGTCCAATCTGTCTATATCATTTTAAACGAGGCCAAGAAAATGAAACTTAATTTGCATGAAATGATTGAGAATCCAGTGATGCGTTTAGGTTTTGGAAATACGTCCTTGATGTATAAAGTGACAGAAAATGAGGATCAACTGAATCGTTTTTGGGAATGTTACCATGGTTCATCGTTTGAGTTATTGAATAAATTGGAGAATCATGAGTTGGATTTTGTGATTACTTCTGCAGATGTGAATAGTCCAGTTTTAAAGAAAGAACAATTAATTGAACTAAAAATGTATCTTTGTGTTTCAAGAAAAATTAAACAAGAAATTGAGGAAGAAGGCTTCACCTGTTTGACCAACTATCCATTTCTATTTTTGCCTCATCACTTAGATCATTTAGAAGCTACCAAGAGCGTGCTAGAAATGTTGCAATTAACAAGTCCGCTTGTTTGTTGCTACGATACGTTGATGCTTACTCGTCTCATTGAAAAAAGTAAAGGAGTTTATGCGGTAATCTCTCTTCGGAAAGAACAACTGCAGGAAATTGATTCTAAACTCTTCTTTTTACCGATTGAACGAAAACAAAAATTTTATTTATACCGAAATGTTTCCAGTTCGGTTTTTGTCCAACCTGGTCAAATCAAGGCAACTTTACAAAAGTTGCTAGAGACTTAGCCATTAAAATTACTTTGGAATAGTTACCAAAAATAGCATTATTCGCTTAGATTTACTTCTGCTGCGGATAAGGCTATTTTTGTTGTTCATTGTTTAAAAGAAATGCTCAATTATGGGACTGTTCGATATTTCTGAACGGAATGTTCAATTATTTAATAACTTAAGAATCGATAAATCGTATCTATTACGGTTCAATTTAAAGGGGTTCTGGTGTATAGTTTGGCTATCTAAAGATTTACTTTTTTAAGTATAAAATAACTAAATGGCAAGCAATATAAAGAACTGTTGATACGTGAGTACTTGCGATAATCGTGTCGTTAGAAGTTTAAGTGTCATTGTTGCTTTTCCTGTTTTATGTAGTTGCTAGAAAGGACTGTTTTTATGATCGATAGAAAAAAAGTTATTTTGTATACTTGTTGCATGAGTTTGTTTGTAGTGACCATGGATGTTACGGTTGTCAATGTGGCGTTACCATCCATTCAAAGTGATTTTCACACGAATCTGTCTACATTACAGTGGGTAACAGATGGGTACACTTTAATGGTAGCATCCTTATTATTGTTATCTGGGTCTACAGCAGACCGAATTGGCCGTAAACGAGTCCTTCAATTGGGCTTAGCCTGTTTTGGTTTAGCGTCTTTCCTATGTGGGATTTCGCAAACCCCAGGGCAATTGATTGCGTTTCGCATGTTGCAAGGGATTGGTGGTTCTATGTTAAATCCGGTAGCAATGTCTATTATTACACAGGTATTTACCGAAAAGTTAGAACGAGCGAAAGCAATTGGCTTATGGGGCTCTGTTACAGGGATTTCCTTAGGAATGGGCCCGATTATTGGCGGACTGATTGTTTCTTATTTTAGCTGGAGGTATGTCTTTTTTGTCAATGTACCGATCATTGCTGCGGCAATCATCCTTACACAAAAGTTTGTACCTGAGTCAAAAGTAGAGAAGACGGTGAAAAATGATTTTGTTGGTCAAGCATTGATGATTCTTTTTCTATTTAGTTCTATCTATTCCATTATCGGACTACCTAGAAAAGGGCTTTTCGCGCCAGATATTTTAAGTACTGGGATAATCGGCTGCTTAGCCATTGTTATTTTCTTTATTTATGAATATAACATTGACAATCCGTTAATCAATCCGCGCTTCTTTTTATCTATTCCCTTTACATCGGCTTCTTTTTTAGCTATTTTTGGCTTTATCATATATAACGGTTATTTATTTTTAAACACGCTATATTTGCAAGAAATGAGAGGCTTCAGCCCGTTGGAAGCTGGCTTATCAACCATTCCTTTGGCTTTTGTTAGTTTTCTTGTTGCCCCGAGAGCCGGCGAAATGGTAGGGAGAATAGGGACGAAACGTCCTATTATGCTTTGTGGTATTTCAATGTTGGCTGTTAGCTTTTTACAATTATTTGTAACTAAAACAACGCCTATGATTATTTTATTTGTTATTTATATCTTTTTAGGCATTGGGTTTGGGATGTTAAATTCACCGATTACCATTACAGCGATTGAAGGAATGCCATTTTCTCAGTCAGGAACGGCAGCAGCCATTGCGGTGACATGTAAGCAAATTGGCAATTCTTTAGGGGTGGCGCTACCAAGTCTTTTAATTACAAAGCCTATTACTAGTTCCCTTACTCGAACACCTTTTACAAACGTATGGCTTTTATTTGGATGTTGCGCCATTGCGATTATCTTTTTAAGTTATTTATCCAATTCTCCGCTAGCGAAAAAGTCATTGCGCAGAGTTAGGTTTTATTTTTAACAAATCAAGATTTTTTTGAAGGGAAAGGAAGACAAACTTAGATGAAAAAAATAAATAACCGATTAGGACTCTTTTTATTTTTTGTTTTACTCTTTTGGGCAAAAACGATTCTGGCGTATTACCTAGATTTCTCATTGGGCGTTAAGGGCAGTCTCCAACGAGAAATTTTGTGGTTCAATCCAGTTGCTACTACGCTGTTATTATTTGGCTTTAGTTTGTATTTTAAAAAGCATGAAACATTTATGCTTAGCTTAACTCTTTTAAATGTTTTAAATACATTAATTTTATATTTGAATATTATTTTTTATCGTGAATTCACTGACTTTATTACCATCCAATCTGTTTTTGGCTTTTCAAAAGTTTCAGAAGGGATTTCTGGTGATTTACTTGCCTTAATGAGGGTCCACGATGTCTTTTATTGGCTAGATACTTTAGTGCTGCTCGTTTTGGTATTTTACTCTTTTAAACAGCGACGGAATCATCAAGTCTTCATGACTAAACCTATCAACAGAAGATTGGCGATCTCAATTAGTTGTTTAAGTGTCTTGCTCTTTTCGGTTAACTTATTTTTAAGCGAAACCGATCGTCCTCAATTGCTTCAAAGAATTTTTGACCGTAATTATATTGTAAAATATCTTGGCTTGGATGCATTCACAGCCATCGATGGTGTCAAAACAGCCATGTCAAATGAGGTAAGAGCAGAAGCTAGTTCAAACGAATTACCTGAAATCATGAAATTTACCAAGCAAAACAATTTACCGCTTAATCCACAGTATGCCGGGATTGCCAAAGGAAAAAATGTATTTGTGATTCATTTAGAAAGTTTTCAACAATTTTTGATTAATATGAAAGTCCAAGGCCAAGAGGTTACACCGTTTTTAAATCAGCTCTATCAAAACAAAGCGACAATCAGTTTTGATAATTTCTTTCATGAAGTAGGGCAAGGAAAAACGAGTGATGCGGAGAACATGTTGGAAACAGGAACATTCGGGTTACCGCAAGGCTCTCTTTTTACACAATTAGGATCAGACAATACTTTCGAAGCGGCTCCCGCAGTTTTAGGACAAAAAGGCTATACAACCGCTGTTTTCCATGGAAATGTGGGGAGTTTTTGGAATCGAGACCATGTGTATAAAAACTTAGGATATCAATACTTTTTTGATCGGTCATATTTTTCAAAAGATGACAAAATGCTAGGTTACGGTATTTTAGATAAACAATTGTTGCGTGAATCAGCTAGTGAGCTTGAACATTTACAGCAGCCATTCTATGCGAAGTTTTTAACTGTGACCAATCATACCCCTTATTATACGGATGACCAAAACTTCCCGTTTCCTAAATTGAACACAGGCAATTCGATTGTGGATGATTATGTTCGAACAGCGCACTATTTGGATCAATCGCTAGAACAATTTTTCCATTACTTGCAAACAACAAGTTTATACAATCATTCTATTTTTGTTATTTATGGTGACCACTTCGGTATTTCAGATGCGAACAACAAGGACTTATGTAAAGCTTTCAACCGCGATCCAAAAACGTGGACAAACTATGACAATGCGCAATTGCAAAGAGTACCTTTGATGTTTTACATGCCAGGCTATACGCAAGGGAAAATCATGCACGAATATGGTGGGGAAATTGACGTTTTACCGACACTGTACCATCTTTTAGGTGTCGATGATAAAAATTATATCCATTTTGGCACGGACCTTTTATCTCCTCAATATAAACAAGTGGTTCCTTTTAGAAATGGCGATTTTGTAACGCCTCGATTTTCTTATCTAGGTGGGGAAATCTACAATAATCAAGGGAAAAAATTAGACCAAGTTCCAGCAGATTTAAAAGCAGAAGTCACGAAAGATAACGATTGGGTGAAAAAATCGTTAAGTTTATCTGACAAATTAAATCAGGAAAACCTTTTACGTTTTTATAAACCACAAGGATTCCAAGAAGTGCAACCAAAGGACTACAACTATGATGTGGCTTTTGAAAAAAACAAAGTCTTAGAAGTAGAAAAACAAAAAAATGCACAATCAACCAGCTTGTTTAGTCAAAATGGCAATCAAACGACAGTCCAAAATTATCCGACTACGCCATAGATCATTTAAGAAGGATAACTTTTGGAAGGGAAAGAGAATCATATATGAAGTGAAAGAGGTCAGAACAGAGTCGTTTATTTTCGAAGCAATTGGTTCTGTCTCCACCATTTATCAGGTTTTGAGCCTGGAACAAAAATCCAAAGTGATTTTTGTCCCAGGCTTTTTCGCTCTTTTATTGAGTAAGAAGTCAGTTTAGAATTTATATTAAGTTTCGCTGTACATTTTAAAATTACCATCAACAGAAAATACAACAGGCGAATTTTTAGATAAAAAAATTAGT
>Ga0153980_1000652_pt1 | contig 15549 bp, 12 predicted proteins | sample TSGA064MetaG_FD_104722 | JGI IMG/M metagenome (GOLD analysis project Ga0153980, IMG submission 104722) | Attine ant fungus gardens microbial communities from Georgia, USA - TSGA064 MetaG | ecosystem: Host-associated > Fungi > Mycelium > Unclassified | place: USA: Georgia, Magnolia Springs State... | reverse complement strand
TAGGCCCGATTGCAACTTCGCCAACTCCTTCATAAGCGGTTTCCACAATAGCATTAGCGTCCACTGCATAGTTAATGGCTTGACGCACTCTTACATCTGTAAAAGGCGCTTTTTTCGTATTAAACCCGAGATAATTAGTCCTAAAATCTTTTCCTCTTAATAACGTTAAATCAGGGTTACGATGGACTCGATCCACATCAGATGGCAAAATATCTAGAGCAATATGAGCGGCTTCTGTCTCTAGCTCTACCGCTCTTGAGGAACCTTCAACGACAGTCCTAATGGATAAGTGTTCAAACTGTGACACCTGACCGTGATAGTCAGGATTGCGAGTGAGCTCCACTCGATCGCCTACTTGCCAGTCTTTAAAGATCCAAGCCCCTGTTCCCACGACTTCTGCTCCTGACCCATAGTCAGCTCCAGCCTCAGTCACTGCTTTTTCATTTAAAATACTAGCAGCGGGATGAGCTAAATGAGCTAAAAGTGGGGCGTAAGGTTGTATCGTGGCAACTCGAATCCGATAGTCATCCACAACTTCAATGGATTCAGGATTGATTTGATCCACAATGTGACCAATATGAGGCGATTCCAATGCTCTTAATAAAGTAAAGGCCACATCTGTTGCTTTTAATTCTTCTTGGTTATGAAAGTAAACTCCTTCTTTTAGCTTAAATTCATAAGTGAGTTCATCCATTTGTGTCCAACTTTCCGCAAGACCCGGATGCTGCTGCATGTGCTCATCTTGATCAATTAAAGTCTCGTAAATTTGTCCCATCACGATAGCAGATGGATTATCATTTGTGGCATGAGGATCCAGAGAAACAGGATCAGCTCTTTGAGCCACAATCAATTGGTTCACATCACTAATACTAGTGAGTCGGCAACCAGCTAATGTGATGAAACATATGGCTATAGAAAAAATAAACTTGCACGCTTTTTCTTGAGACATCTTTTTCACTCCTTCTAGTTCCAAGCTGGAATTGAGGATGCTTTGGTGACTTCCGCAATAAGTTCTTTCGTCGCATCTCGTTGGTAAACTTCCACCACTTTCTGGTAAATTTCATGGTCTACATCTTCGGGGCGTGCCACAATACAATTAATGTAAGGGGTTGAAGCATCGCTCACTGGTTCTAAGAAAACGGCATCTTGACTTGGAATAAAGCCAGCATCAACGGCCATGCCGTTATTGATGACCGCACCTGCTACATCTTGTAAGGATCGTGCGGTTTGGGAAGCATCAAGTTCTCTTATGGTTAAGTTTAAGTTATTTTCTATTATATCGGCAACTATTGGGATCGGACCAGATGCTGGGTCCAGTGTTATTAAGCCAGCTGTTTGGAGTAAGCTTAAAGCTCGCCCACGATTGGAAGGATCATTAGGAACAGCAAGTGTATCACCTTCTTGTAACTGGGACAAATCCGTTATTTTTTCTGAATAGATTCCTAAAGGTGCTAAAACTGTATCACCTATCGGAGTTAAATTTTCATCTTGAGCTTCATTAAATTCTTCTAAAAAAATATGGGTTTGAAAGGAGTTTAAATCAATATCTCCTGCTGCTAAAGCTAGATTAGGTTGATGATAGTCACTAAATGAAACAATTTCTAACTGGATCCCTTCTGTTGCTAATTCTTGCTGCACAAATTCCCAAACTTCATTATTTTGTCCCACCACACCTAACTTAACAATATCACCACTAGTATTCCCACAGCCTGTTACGAAGCCAATGACTAATAATCCTAAAATTTTTTGAACTAATTTTTTCATATTTTTCCCTGCTTTCTTTAATGAGTTGTTTTGTTAACAAAATATTGACCAATTCCTTGACTGATGAACACTAATATTAAAATAATGAGAGTCGCCACGAGGGTCACATCATCTTGATAGCGATGGTAGCCAACAGAAATGGCTAGATTCCCAAGGCCACCGCCTCCCACTACCCCTGCCATGGTGGTTAAACCAATTAAATTAATGAGGGTTAAAGAAGCAACACGAATGATCCCAGTTAAACCTTCTTTTAAATAAATACTAAAGATGATCTCCAAAGGACTAGATCCCATGGCAATCGCCGCTTCAATAACACCTCGATCCACTTCTAACAGGGAATTTTGAACTTGCCGAGCAAAAAAGGGAACCGTCCCCACAATCAGAGGAACAATGGCTGCCGATGTTCCAATAGAAGTTCCCACGATGAACCTAGTAAAAGGAGAAATTAAAGCCAGCATAATAATGAAAGGAATAGAACGACAAATATTGATGGCCTGATTCAACACATTAAAGACCGTGCTTTGCTTTAAAATGCCATCTTGATCCACGACGACTAAAATAACTCCTAGGATAAGACCAATGATACCAGCAAAGATGGCAGTGACTAACACCATATAAAGGGTTTGATAAGTACTTTCTAATAATTGGGATCCCAATCCGATAACATTAGGTAAATATCTTTCTAAAAACCACATATATATCCTCCTAACTTAATTTACATCTTCTGATCTGATAAAAACTAACCTACACTATACCTTTCTTCTAAGAGACTCATATTATTTTTGGGTCCTTGTAAAATCTGAACGTGAACTTTTTGTGATTTTAAGTCATCCATTGCTTTTCTTCGAGAGCTATAGCTGCCAGATAAAATCACGATCAAGTTACCCACAGGAGTTTGATTTAAAATTTCAATATGGCCATGTAAAATATTAACTTCTACTTGAAATTGACTATATAATCTTGAAATTAACGGTTCACTAGTTTTAGAACCGACGTATGAAAGTTGGACTAACACATCGTCATCTTTCATTTCGATAAACAGCGGATGCTGCAAAATTTGTTCTAAAGCCCTGTTGGTTTGATTAGCCGTTTGAATAAAATCTCTGGTTAACGGCTCTTGAGGCTGACTAAAGATGGAAACCATATCACCTGTTTCAATTATTTTGCCTTTATCCATCACAGCGACTCGGTGACATATCTCTTTAATGACTTCCATCTCATGGGTAATGATCACAATGGTTAAGCCCAGTTGCTCGTTGACTTTTTTTAGAAGCTTTAAGATGGATCTCGTTGTTTGAGGATCTAAAGCACTGGTGGCTTCATCACATAAAAGCACTTCTGGGTCGTTAGCTAACGCTCTAGCAATGGCCACTCGTTGTTTTTGTCCTCCTGATAATTGGGAAGGATAAGCCCCTTGTTTATCGGCAATTCCCACTAGTTCTAATAATGCTAATACTTTCTCCTTTCGCTTTTCTTTGCTTAAGTTAGATTTTCGTAACGGATAATACACATTTTCAAAGACCGAACGCGTGCGTAGTAAATTAAAGTGCTGGAAAATCATACCGATTTTTTTTCGCGCTTGCCGCAACTCTTTAGCAGATAAGTTAAGTAAAGGTTGGCCGCCTACTACGACTTCACCTTGAGTAGGCCGTTGCAATAAATTAATGACTCTAACTAAAGTACTCTTGCCGGCTCCGCTATAACCTACGATTCCAAAAATTTCACTGCGATTGATGTGTAAGGAAACATTATTAACCGCGTGGATTTGTTTGTTTTGCTCTTGAAAGGTGACTTGAATATTTGTTAGTTTAATCATCTAATTCCTCCTTATAATAAAATAAAAAAAGCGCTCGTTCTCTTAGAAAAATATCTAAAAGGACGAACGCTTCTGCGACCGTGGTACCACCTAAATTTAGAATAGACTCACATCTATTCCCTCTTCAAGTACAGGAAAAACCGATACTCTAGCACTGTAATGGGTGCGCCCATCGTAGCCTAATGTGGTTAAACACTCGGTACGCCGCTCCAAGGCCATTTTCTAAATTTTTCCCAGTACCTGCTCTCACCTAACCAGGCTCTCTGTAAATGTTTCAAATTTATACTTTCCTTTTCATTGCGTTATCAATTCGTTAACAGATTAATGATTAAAGCTATTATAGACTCATTACTAGGATTCGTCAAGACTAATTTACTTTTTTTGAAATAATCCTAATTTTTAACTTTACGATGTAATCTTTGATAATTAAAAGATATTATAATCTCCTTTTGATAAACTGTCAAGATAAATTTACTTATTTAATAAATCTATGATAGATTTAAAGATCTTATCCTTGTGATTTCTAGTTAAAGTATCTTTTAAGTATAAGTATAGTTATCATATCTCACATCGGGACGTTAAAAAGAGCAATGATTCATTTAACCATCACTCTTATACGTTGTTATTGTAAGGATCTACCACCTTCCTAAGCCTAAGCAAAGTTAAAAATAATTTGAAATTAAATTTTGATGGCGAAAAAAATCACAATAAATAATTAACTTTTTATGGATTGACAACTTGAGTGATGATTCCTGAAAAATTACTGTGACTACTACTATCATACCAGCTTAAGGTATGTTCCCCTACACCTGGCCAAGTAATGGTCCCCCGATCTATGTTGTAGACTCCTCCTGCCATAGTATCTGGTACCTGTCCATACCTTGTTCTAATAAATACCCCTTCTGTTACTTCATCTTTATTAATAGGATCCAGTATAATTCTCTGATCTGTAGCAGATATCGTGAACAATGGATTGCTGGAATTAGAGAATATACTTAAATCTGTAATCTGATTTCCATTTAGGAATAACATCATTAAATTTGGTAACTGACTTAGTGGCTCTAAACTCTCATTCGTCAGTTTATTTCCATCCATAAATACATGACTTATTACAGTTAAATACTGCATTCCTTCTAAGTCACTAATATTTTTATAAGACCCACTTATAATCCCAGTCAAGCTATTTAATTCTTCTTCGGTGACTTCATCCGTGACTTGCCTACTGAAACGGTTTGCTATCACTTGAGCTAGGTTTTCATCTGGGAAGAAATCTAGGAAGGTTAAATTTACTATTTCTGCAAAATTTGCGGTTACCGTTGTATCATTATTTGGCATAGTAAATGTTGTATTTGGATTTGGTGTATCAGCAAATGTTCCACCATTAGAGCTTGTCCATTCCTTAAACAGATAACCTGATGCCGGAACAGCCTTTAACTGAACATTCGATCCTTGGAAAATTCGCCTACTGCTTAAATTTGTTTCACCTTCTATATTAACTTCTCCACCCATTGTTGGATCTTTTAATAAACGTAAAGTCCTAATTGCTGGATTAATAGTAGTATAACCTATATCTACATTATTTAACGGATGATCATATAACGTGCTAGTTCTAGTTTCAATATCTGGAAGAACATGCTCTACATTAAGTGGGGGTCGGTAGTCAAAGGTTGCGTTATTCCCACCAAATATCACCTTAGAGCCGACCAGTAAACTATTTGAATTTAGCTGGCGGATATAGATCCCTCCTCCATTGTTAGCACTATTCCTCTCAATGGTTCCTCCTTCCATAGCGATAGCACCAGATGACATAATGCCTCCTCCATCACCGCTAGCTGTATTGTCGCTAATGGTACCGCCACTGATAGTGAAATCTCCAGAACTTGTAAAATAAATCCCTCCTCCATCACCGTTAGTTGTGTTATCGCTTATGGTTCCGCCATTCATGGCGAAGTTTCCAGAACTTGTAACATGAATTCCTCCTCCTCCCATATTAAAGGCGCTATTTTTATCGATGGTTCCCCCTTCCATATTGAAAGTACCCCATACCATGATTCCTCCTCCAGATCCAGACTCATTATCTCTGATCACCCCATCATACATCGTAAAACTTCCACCTGGCTGAATATTAACTCCCCCTCCATTATTGTTAGCACTATTGGCTTCGATAGTTCCTCCTTCCATAATGAAAGTACCGTGTAATCCGATTCCTCCCCCAATATTGAAAGCATTATTCTCCTTGATGATTCCCCCTTTCATGGTGAACAATGTTCCGCCACTTACACTAACTCCACCAGAAGCGCATCTGGTAATCATCCCCCCATTCATAGTAAAGCTAGCATTATTTCCAGTTATCGGTGTATCACCTACATATACCCCACCACCTTGATTATTACCATCAAGAATCACATTATCTTCTAAAGTTAAAGAACTATTTGTTCCAATATTAAAATGTCTAAAACTTGTTCGTGTTAAGATATGCTCATCATTGGATTGAATGATGATGTTTCTTCCACCACTTAGATTAATGTCACTCGTCATCGTAAAGCTGTTGATAATATTAATGATGGTTGGTGTTCCATCAAGAGGAGCATTATTAACTGCTATTTGCAGCTCATTGAAATTGGATACATCTATTGTCGGCGTCTGAACCATAGAATTAGATGACTCGCTTTGTTCCCTCCCATAAACTCTTAACTGAGCTATACAAATAAAAACTATTATGAAAAAGAAAATGGGAAATCCTTTACTTATTTTACTTTTTACCATTGTTTAACTCCTCCTTATATTTTAGCACGATAAGTTAACCGTTTACATTTAACTCTTATATTATTTACCTCCCTTTTGCTCTGTTTCATCATGACATTACATATATTATACTAAAAATGGTATTATTATATAATAATTACTTAATAAAGCTGTATAAATAACAAATAATTCATTCAATTATTGCTACATTTCATTAAATGACAATGAAGATAATCATCTGCTAGAATTCATCGAATACGCTTCAAGACCAGAAGTTCTATAAAGAAGATCCAGATGTTGTCGCTTTGGATGAAGTAATGTATAGTAACTTGATCCACTACTAGCATATGTAGTAAAAGTAGATAGAAATAATAGACTACATTGAAGATATGTAATTTTAGAATGTAATTAATATAACCTATCGCTATCTTATAAAGCAATTAATATTAGACAAATGAACAAACAGAATATTTAAAAGCATTATCATCTTAAACCTTAAGACAATAATGCTTTCTATAGTTATTAATCTTTAACGAGAGACGAGCTATGTTGGTGGCGATGAACTTTGTCAGGATAAGCATAAGCGATGGCTGCATTTATGGCAACAACGACTTCGCCAAATCCTACAGTAATCATTTTTACTTTTCCATCAAAGGTGCAGGAATCGCCGGCAGCGTATATTCCGCTGATACTCGTTTGTTGACGCTGATCCACATCAATGGCATTTTTGTTTAGCTCTAACTTCCAATCTTTAATGGGACCAAGTGATGACATAAACCCGAATAAGACAATGATTTCATCAGCTTTAATCATTTGAGACGCTTTCGTTTCAACATGAGTTACTTCAACAGTATGGGCCTGCCCCTGTTCTCCTATTAAAGATTTCGCTACATAAGGAGTTAAAATATTGACATTAGCTTGTTCTAGTTTTTCGATACTCCCTTGATGAGCTCTAAATTCAGTGCGGCGATGAACAATTGTTACTTTTTTAGCGATATTTTCAAGCATAAGTGCCCAATCGACCGCTGAATCACCACCTCCAAAAATGACAACGTCTTTATTTTTAAAATCTTTCATATTTGAGACGAAGTAATGAATATTTGAAAATTCATCAATATTTTTTACTGGGATTTTTCTTGGTGAAAAAGCGCCGTTGCCTGCCGTAATAATAATGGAACGAGAATAATGACATTCGTTATCTGTACAAATTTCAAAGGTTCCATCCGCTAATTTTTCGACGCTTTTTACCGCAGTATTTGTGGTCATGTTAATCTTATCTTCGTATTGCTTCATTTGTTTTTTAAGTTGCTCCACCATATCTAATGCTTTTATTTTAGGGTGCCCAGGTAAGTCATAGATATACTTTTCAGGATATAGGGTAGCTAGCTGGCCACCTAACTCAGGTAAAGCATCAATAATTTTGGTTTTCATCCCGTGCATTCCAGCATAAAATGCCCCATAAATCCCAACGGGTCCTCCTCCAATAATTGTAATATCATAAATATGTTCTGTCACCATTTTCTCACCTCATTTTAGTGCTTTTAGTTCTTGATGTCATTGGTTTTAAATGCTGCTTTGGATCATTATAAGATGGAGGCAAGGGCTCCGTATCCAATAGCGACAAAAATACCAAATAAAGTTCCAAAAAATGTTTCTGCTGGCTCGTGACCAAGCAATTCTTTAAAGCGGTTCTGATATTCTTCGTCGTGAAAAATAGCTAAACTCCCTTCATTTTTTAAATCATCGATCAATTTATTCAACATGGCAGCATGAGTCCCAGCATGACGACGAATCCCCATTGCATCATAGATCACAACGCCTGCAAAACAAAAAGCAATGGCAAATAAAACACTACCTACTCCTTCTGAAAGGGCGATAGCCGTTACTAAACCTGCCACTAGAGCAGAATGAGAGCTGGGCATGCCTCCAGTTGAAAAAATAATGCCAAAATTCCACTTTTTATGAATTAAAAAATAAATCGGAATTTTGATGATTTGTGCGAGTACATTCGCAATAACAGCTGCTTCTAGCGTGTAGTTAAACCACATGACACAACGCTCCTTTTTTCGCTAAACTTATTGTTCTATCCGGTGGGCAATTCGACTTGCGGCTGCAGCTGCAACGGCTCCGACTAAATCATCCATAAACGTTTGACAATTATTATTTTTCTTACCGCGATTATCAATCTCTCCTAGTATACCAGGCTTTAATTTATCTATGTATCCATAATTCGTAAAGCCAATTGAACCGTAAACATTTAAGATGGAAAAGGCCAGAACTTCATCAATTCCGTAGAGAGAATAATCTTGTTCAACCATTTCTTGTAGAGGACCTTCTAATAAGTTTAGTTCGGCTAATTCATCTAATCGAATTCCCGTTAAAATCGCATTTTGAACTTCGCGTTTTTTTAATACGGCTTCCACATTATGTATACAAGTATCTAAAGTTAAATCAGAGTAGTAAGGTGATTGTAAAAAATGAGTCAATTCGGCTATTTGGGCAATGGTTACCCCTCTTTCATTAATTTTTTTGATCACCAAGTGATCTAATTCTTTCCGATCCATTTAACTTTTTCCTTTCCTTTATCATATTTATATACACCGCAAGCATAAGCATAGATTAAGTCTCATAATTTTTAATTTAAGGGTGATGTCGATGAAGGAGCTTATTATTTGGTACTATCAACTTCCAATTACTGATTTATATCAATTAAAGGACATTTACTATACTCTGCTTAATGAGCGCTATATTTATATTATATCAGTTGGTCAAGATAAGAATACAGTTTTTTTCCACTTGTTACAATATTTGCAGTACAGCCCTAATCAACGCCTTATCTTATCTAAAGATAATACAACTACGGTTTTGTATGAAGGAAAACATTATTACGTGTTGGAATCCACCACGGTCCTCCATGAATATATTGATATTGAAACCTTTCATTTTCCCACAGTTTATCCAGAGCCATACCCAGTAGCCAAACATTTCAAGGAGCGTTGGTTAAATAAAAACCGGGCCCATGAAGAACAATTAAATATTATTCTGGAGCAATTAGAGCCTTATAATCGCACCATCATTTTTGATTTAGCCACTTACTATATCCATTTGAATGAACAAGCTTACACCTATATTAGCGAATTGCTAGAAGTAAAATTCTCTGTTTCACTATGCCACGTCAGGCTCACACCCACTACTTACAAATATGAATGCTTCTGTCCCGAACTACTGGTACTCGATAATAAGTCTCGTTGTTATTGTGAATACTTGCGTCACCTGTTCTTAGAAACCCAAGATTTAAACAAGGTCCATACAACGATCCAAGCCATCAATCAAGTTAACCCACTGACTAGAGACGAATGGGCTTTTCTTTACGCCAGGTTATATTTTCCGACCCACTTTTACGATGCGCTTTACAGTGTAAGAAATGATGAACCGGTTCAAATTACTGCGCTTCACGAGCAAGCTCTCTCTTATTCCAAGCTATTATACCAAATTCCTTATGAAGTATATCAAAGCAATGCCATTGAACTCCGTATTCCTCAATGGGTACAAGAAGATATTCAAGCAGAATAAACGCAAATGACGATAAAAGCATTAAATTTTGCAAGAAATTTAATGCTTTTATTTTGTTACACCTATGTTCCAAAAAAATTGATTTTATCAGCACTAGTTTTTCTGCTCACTTTATTCTAGAACTTCAACACCGATAACACCAGGTACTTCTTCCAGCAATATTTGTTCGATTCCATCATACAAAGTCACATCTAGTGCCATACACCCGACGCATGCTCCTAACATTTTTACGTAAACAATTCCTTCTTCAAACTTGACGTACTCTAGATCGCCACCATCTCGCTGCAAGTAAGGTCTTAATTTATTCAAGACTTCAATGATTTGCTTTTCTGTTTCATTCATTGTCTAACACCTCGTTTTAAGTTATCTGTCTTATTAAAATTATAAATCGCCATAGTCCATTTGTAAACCATTATACTTTAAGGATACTCTGCTTTAGTATTAGCGAAACGTCTTGCTAACTTGCATAAACTTGGTTCATGAACGAATTTTTTTGATACGACCCATTAATAACGGACAAATTGATTAAGAAATATTTTAGTGGGATTTCCTCACTTTTCTTTTAGAAATTTTATCCCCACAACATTTCTTTATATGAAGATAGTATGTTTTAATTTAGCGTTAACTTTATTTAGCTTTAAAATGACAAGAGCTTTTTCATCGCATAAAGGGAAAATATAAATACTATTATGACGAGTACAATCTGGCAAGCAAAAAAAACGGGGCAATCTTAAAATGCGTTAAGAAACCCAACTTGAAAAAAAAGTCATAACATGATCATTAAACTGCCACAGACCGTCTCCAATACGTGACTCAAGATCGTCCTTTTAAGTTTATGATCCATTAGGAGACCTGTAAAAAATAACAATATAAACAAAAATCTTAGACTTTAAAAAGTCTTAATGGAAATATAACAGACATAAAGAACATCAAAATAAAATTACAGTTAGAGTGCAATTGAACTCTATCTATAAAAGAATTGTGTACAATACAAAGTGACTTAGTAAAATATTTTTTTTCCAATTTAAGAAACACCACTTTATCTTACATTCTAAATTATCATGTTGTCATTAATAACATATTAGTATTCTTTATAAGCTTAATTAAATCATCTTATTTTCTTATATTAACTCATTTTTACCCTATATACAGTAACTAATCAAAGTTATTAAAAAGATCTTGAAACAAACTCTTAAAATTACGTCGATAGTCATATCGATTGGACTTTATGTTTAAAATTTTATCATCAATTTGTACGGTTTCGTTATCCAACCATTTTATAGATAAAGAGTCTCGCCACAGAGGTATCATGGATTCAACCCAATCATAATATATAGCCTTATCTGAGATAAAGTAATTTGGGATAGAAATGAATTGTTCGTCATTAATGATCTCCCAGTAGATCACCCTCGCCCAAAACATCGTATTCGTTCTCATGCTAGTATTCTTAGGACCACTCCTATGATGCCCCGTAGTATCGGAACTGTACCCATCAAAAACCTCCAGCTCTGATTCTTCTATGGTCTTTATTTCCACTGCTCCTTCTCCAGCATAAAATCTCAAACCTCTAAAAGTGTCATAAAAGTTACTGGCTTCTACAACTTTACCTCTGATAAATGCTTCCCCTTGTGTTTTCTTTAGGTATGAAAAGGTCGACCAAAAGCAAGTATTTATTATTTGGTGAAAAGCTATAATTTATCTTGATAATAGGTAGTACATCCCATTCCATTCGATAGTACTGGTCGTATATAGTCCTTATCATAATACTTATAGTCATTAAAAAAATAATCACTATAAACCCTATATATTATAGTAATTTTTCTCACTCCTACGAAACAATATTTATAAACTTAATTAAACATGGACTCTTACTTTTACAGAGTCCATGTTTAGTAAGCTTATCATTTATTATCTTATTTTAACAAGCCAGTTAAAATCAACTGTAGTCTCCTAAAGGTTAGTCCCATTTATAGTCATTCTAATATAATCTTGAGCGTATCCTCTATCGTTGCGTACCTTAAATCTAGAATTTCAGCAGATACCTGTCTAGTAGAGTTCCATTCAAAACCAGTCCATCTATTAGTGTCAATAGATTTGTCCACTATTAAAAAAATCGGTAAATTGCCCTAAATACGGCAGGTTACTAATGGCTATTAATGCCACTCGTCTAGCTATACTACCTTCTTTATAAGCAGAGTTATGTCTCTCATTAAAATGTCCCTGTGAATTCGTAACAGCTGCAAAAATCATGGGATCTATTCGTAATCTTGCATTTGAAGATCTATCATCAAAGATAACAGAAGAATTATTATGACGCTAGTATTGTACCCAAACATTATGACTTAAATAAAAGGATACATCAACCTCTTCTGAGCAAATCGAAGATCATCTTCATTGGGAATTAGTAGTGTATTTTTATAAAGATCGCTCTAGAAATAATAAAGGTAATGCGATAGAAAATCACGCACTTATCAGGAAATATTGTCTAAATATCGTCAAAATAGACCAACACTATGACCGCATAAATAAAAATGGCAATCCCATTCAAATCAGTATCAAACATTAAATCAACCGTTTTTCTAGCAGAATTTGATGAACTCATGGATGAAGTGATATCTCGTTTACGCTCAGCATTTTAATTAAACACATCTAGCTATTTGCATATCAAATAAAAACAAATGGATGACAGATTATATTGTAAATTAGATTACCAAATGGTTAATTATTCTATATTATTTCTTTACCTGTAATATATTACAATAAATTGCCTTATTTCTAAAAATATGTTAAAATGAAAAAAAGTTTTATTATAATAAATAGGAAACAGTGTAATATATTTAATGATGATGCTGAATGAATACAACTTACGGGAGGATAAAGAGATGAAAAAAATTTATTTACTTACTCTAGCAATTGCAATATTAATTTCAAATTATATGTTGCCGATTCTGGCCCAGACCTCTCATGAAATCAGGGTTCATGATGTGAATGACACTCTGACGGTGAATAGGTTAGAGAAGGAGCCCAAGGAAGAGGGGATTGATCTAAGAGGTCAAGGGACAGTAGGTGAGCAGATGACGAAAAAAGAGTCTATTGATTCTAATCCTGAAAATGAAATGACAAAGGACTATGATGAAAGACAAGAAATATTAGAGGAGTTGTTTATTTATAATGATGAGAGAAGTCAATTAGGTATATCTTATGATGAAGCTGATCCAAATGAGGAATATCTTCTTTTTGAAATATTCATAGAGGATCAGCCTAATTATAACTTTATTACATTGGTATTAAGCTCTGTGCCAACATATTTCAAAGTTACGAATGCATTTATTATGAATGCAAGTGGGACTTATAATATGGCTTTTCAAAATCGTAATGGTAATATTGAATTTAATAGTCCTACAAGTTTAGTTAATCAAGGCGGCACAGTTAAAGTTTATGGTAAATTGGATTCTACTAATTATAAAAATTATATTGATGAAGGCAATCTAGGAAGAAATATAGTAGTTAATTATACTATAACTTATGAAGATAAAGAGGAATGGTGTGCTTGGCTTCCTTCTAGGATCTGGTTGTGTTACTATCCTACTATAACAACTAGAGATCATGCACTGGCACCGACTTTTAAACTTCACGAAGTAATGTCTCTCCATGAGACAGCTGGAGGAGAAACTTTATTTCCAGAAAAAATATTTTATGGTTTATTAGGAGCTAATTATAAGGTAGAGCCTGAAAAGTCAGATAGTTGGATTCATGTAGATACATTAGGGGAGGCTGCAGGAATCTTTAGTAGGGAGTCTGTTGAAGTTAAATTTATTTATGAATTAAATTTGATAGTGGCTGTGAAGGATCAAGAAGTGGCTCTAGGAACCGATATATCTTTAAGGGAGCCAAAAAGCTTTATTGAGTCTGTAACATTGGGTGATGAGGTGTTAACCAGTCAAGACTACGATGTTACTTTTAAAAATATAAACGTGAATACAGGTCGTATAGGTTACAACCCCAATGGAATTGAACTAGAATTGATGCTTCGTGCTTCTAACCTCACGACTACTGTTACTGTTCCAGTTGAAGTCATCTGGGGTTCCACGTTGCAAATTGGAAGTAATAATCGGTGGATGGTTACAGGATTATCCTTAGTTCAAGAATTAAATGATTGGAAAATTTACGGTACTGAAGGTGAAGGATTGCTCCAAAATGCTATTCATCCTTCTTGGAGTACACAAGACTATTTAGGTCTTTCTCTTTTTAGTTCCAATGATACATTCGTGATCGATGAAGTTCAGCCTTATTATGAGGATAGTTGGAGAGGAGAGGAACAAAGGTCAGCAGTCAATGAACGGTTTAGCTCTCAATCTGTCAACCTAGGAGATGTTTTAAAAGTTTGGCATGCAGAACTTGATGTGTCTGAGATGATACGAGTTCATCATGACGGAAAAAATACGCCTGTAACACTAAGGGAAGAAACAAAGAGCCTCTATTTTGAGCTGACCAAAACGGGCTATCGTGAGCTCATGTTTGACCAAGTGGGGATTCGTGGAGGAACCATTTTTACCGATACAACCGAGGCTGAGTTAGATAATCAAATATCAGATTATTTGGATTTAAGTCAAACATCAACTGTTGAAATTGTAGGATTCATTGACTATCCAGATCGTTCACAAAGTGGAATGAGCACGGGTATCATTCGGGTACAGGAAGAATTACAAAGTACCAGAACTATGGTTCAAAAAGATTATGAAGTGACTTTTGAAGTGGAAAGATCAGAGTCACTCAGTTTTTTAGATGTTCCTAATGAACTAAAATTTAAAACTACAACGATTCAAAGTCAAATGACAATTATTGGTCGAGAAGATCCAGATTGGGCTCTATCCATAGAAGATACTCGATCAGATGGCGAACCATGGAGCTTGATGGTGACAGCAAATCCTTTAAGATCAGATAAAACTGGGCATGAAATAGAAGGAGCAATCATTTTTAAGAAAGAAGATGAAATTTACCACCTATCTTCCACTAGCTCTACGCTGGTGATTGAAAACAGTGAAATGGAAATCAAAGTGACAGAAGTTTCTTGGAATCATGATGAAGGACTGCTTTTACAAATGCGACCTGGTGAGGCAAGAGCGACGACTTATACAACGACTATAACATGGACATTGCAAACGGGACCTCCTAACGTGTTGGACGTTGAATAATAAGATAGATGAATAATTAATAGTAAAACTATGCGGCTAACAGTGCTTCTGTTAGCCTTCTTAACATTTGAATGCAAACTAATAAGAAATAAAAAATTCATAAGTAAAAACCACAAGAAGAGCCTATCTACCTATTTTAGCCTAGAAGAACTAGAAAAAATATTTAAATTTAGAATACAAGAAAAAGGCATTCGGGATATTTGAAGATTGCTTGACCGTAGTCCAATCTCAAATTCAGAAGGGTTTAATCGTACCCGTTTAAATGACAAAGATTTTACAACGATAAGCACCCACTATTAATTTGAAATGCGTAGACAGAAAAGTAGATGTAAAAATTATGTCATAACACGGATTTGAAAGATAAAGGATAAGATTAACAAATATCCAATAAATGTTTAGAATAGATAACGTCTCATGGATCCTTCTTTAGTGAAATGTTGTATATGATTTAACATT
>Ga0153980_1000651_pt1 | contig 15554 bp, 10 predicted proteins | sample TSGA064MetaG_FD_104722 | JGI IMG/M metagenome (GOLD analysis project Ga0153980, IMG submission 104722) | Attine ant fungus gardens microbial communities from Georgia, USA - TSGA064 MetaG | ecosystem: Host-associated > Fungi > Mycelium > Unclassified | place: USA: Georgia, Magnolia Springs State... | reverse complement strand
CAGTTGGTAGCTCGTCGGGCTCATAACCCGAAGGTCGCAGGTTCAAGTCCTGTCCCCGCAACCAAAAGGTCCAGTGGTGTAGCGGTTAACATGCCTGCCTGTCACGCAGGAGATCGCGGGTTCGATTCCCGTCTGGACCGCCATTTAAATAACTATAACTTCCTTAGATATAAGGATTTTTTTTATGTATTTTTCTTTAAGTATTTAGCTAAGCTAAAAGCGTTTATTAGAATAATTGAAGTGGGAAATATGTGTGTAAGGACATCTGAGAGTTTGCATATTTAATTAAAAAGTGATATGATGGGGGAAAATAAATAAAGGGGATAATGCGATGAAAAAACGAGCAGCACAACAGTTAATTGATTTTTTATACGATAGCCCAACACCTTTTCATCATGTGGTAAAAATTCAATCTCTCTTAGATATAACTGGCTATGTAGAGTTAAAAGAGTGTCATAAATGGAGTTTAAGATCTGGCGGGAAGTATTATGTTAAAAAGAATGAGTCTGCTTTAATTGCTTTTGAGGTCGGCAATGGCGATATAGTAAATCACGGAATTAGAATGATAGGTGCTCATTCTGATTCACCAACCTTTAAGATTAAATCAAAATCTGAAATGGTTGTTGAGGAAACTTATTTAAAATTAAATACAGAGATGTATGGAGGTGCACTGGCTTATACATGGTTTGATCGACCGTTAGCCATTGCTGGAAAAGTGACTTTAAAAGGTGAGAATCCATTTTTGCCAGTTAGTAAGTTAGTAAATTTAAATCGACCGTTAGTCATTATTCCAAGTGTGGCAATTCACTTAAATAGAACTGCCAATGAGAAGTTCGGAGTCAATAAGCAAAAAGATACTTTACCTTTAGTAGGGCTTATTAATGAGCAATTTGAAAAAGACGATTATTTAATCAAGCTATTAGCAACAGAATTAGCTGTAGAAGCTAACGATATTCTTGGCTTTGATTTGAACTTGTATGAGTATGAAAAAGGGACGTTAGCGGGAGTAAATGATGAGCTTATATCATGTAGTGGCTTAGATGATAAATGGATGGTTTACAGCGGCTTAATGGCTTTAGTTGAAAGTAAGCCTTTAAAAGCTACTAAGATGCTTATATGTGTTGATAATGAGGAAATTGGTAGTTTAACGGCCCAAGGTGCCAATTCAAGCTTTATTTCAACTATTATCGAACGTTTAACCTTAGGGTTAGGAAAAAATCGAGAAGAATTACATCAGGTATTGGCAAATTCAACGATGATTTCTGCTGATTTAGCTCATGCTGTTCACCCAAACGCTAGTGAACATCATGATCCAACTAATCGGCCAGTACTGGGGAAAGGACCTGTGTTAAAGGTAGCCGCTTCAGGCTCTTATAGCACAGATAGCCAAGGGATGGCCATTTTTAAAGGTTTATGCAAGTCTTTGGCAATTCCTTATCAAATGTTGTATAATCGCTCTGATGTACGGGGTGGTACCACTATTGGTCCCATAGCTTCATCTTTACTAGCGATTCCGGTTATTGACATGGGAGCTCCTCTTTTGGGGATGCACTCTATTCGAGAATTAGCCAGTGTGGAAGATCATTATTTAATTTTAAACTTATTTAAGTCATTTTTTGAATAAAAAATAGAACACAGCAAAGCGCAACGCTCTTTTTTGGGGTACACAGTTTACATAAGACTGTTAGCCTTGGATGCTTTTATTAAATAAGTCAGCAACCTTTATGAAACTCATATAAACCATGGTCTGAAGGCGTCTTGTTTAAGTAATCAGACGTTCGATTCCAAATAATTAAAAAAGGAAGGTATCTTTAGAGGGATATCTTCCTTTTTTTCGTTGAGTAATAAATTATTGCTATGTAAGGGTGAACAAGGTCAACTACTCACTACGTAAAGTCTCTATTTTTTCTGCTAGTTCATTGAGGTATTCCCAGCGTTCATATTTGTGAGTTAACTGTGCTTCTACCTTTAACTTTTCTTCCATGATGGTTTGAACTCTAACGTAATCGGTGGAAAAGTCAATTAGTTGTTGATCAAGCTCTTTTATTTGATTCTCTAGGGTGGCAATTTCTTCATCAATGATTTCAAATTCCTTTTTTTCTTTAAAAGAGAATTTAAGCTTTTTCTCAAGGCTTACATTAGGTTTTTCTGCTACTTTTGGTTTGCTTGGATTAGAAGTCGGTATTGTTTTTTCTTTGAAAGCCATGTAGTCACTATAGTTTCCCGTGTAAATCGTAATGCGTCCCTCTCCTTCAAAAGCAAATATCTTATTACAAATTCGATCGAGAAAATAGCGATCGTGAGAAACGGTAATGATAATTCCATTAAACTCATCTAAATAATCTTCTAAGCGGGATAATGTGTCAATGTCTAAGTCATTGGTTGGCTCGTCTAATAAGAGCACGTTTGGAGCTTCCATTAAGATTCTCAGTAAGTATAAACGTCTTTGTTCTCCTCCAGACAGGGTTCCAATTTGTGAGTACTGAAGATGGCTGTCGAACATAAAACGTTCGCACATCTTGGCAGCGCTAATTGAGATTCCCGATGCAGTCTCAATGTAGCCACTGTTTTCTTTAATATAATCAATGGCGCGCATGGTCGGCTTCATCTCGGCCATTTCTTGAGCAAAATAGCCTATTTTGACTGTTTCACCGATAACAATTGAGCCCTTATCTACCTCAAGTTTACCAGAAATTAAATTAATTAAAGTGGATTTTCCGATTCCATTAGGTCCTATAATTCCAATTCGTTCATGACGAGGAATTGTATAATCTAAATCATGAATCAAACAACGCTGATCAAAATACTTAGTAACGTGATTAAATTCAATAATTTTTTTACCTAAACGAGTACTTGCTACTGAAATATCTAATTGAGCTTGAGCGTTAGGACCACTTTGGTTTTTTAGGTCATCAAATCTTTGTAAGCGCGCTTTCTGTTTAGTTGAGCGAGCTTTAGCCCCCCGTTGAACCCAAGCTAACTCTTTTTTGAGCAAATTTTGCCGTTTGTTTTCCACAGCTTTTGTTAACTGGAGACGCTCCATTTTTTTCTCAAGGAATAATGAGTAGTTTCCATTATAACTATACAGGGTTCCATTATCCAGCTCAATAATCCGATTCGTGACGCGATCAAGAAAATAGCGATCATGAGTAATCATAATTAAAGCACCATTTCGATGGTTTAAATAATCTTCTAGCTTAGCAATCGTTATATTATCCAAATGGTTAGTGGGTTCATCTAAAACGAGAAGTTCGCAGGGAGTTATCAGAGCAGATGCTAGAGCCACTCGTTTCCTTTGACCTCCAGAAAGCTCCCTAATCTTTTGTGAGAAATTGCTCACTCCCAACTTAGTAAGAATTGATTTGGCTTCACTTTCTAGATCCCATAAATTTAATTGTTCAATTTCATCTTGTAAGCGCAAGAGCTTTTTATTAAGATAATCACTATAAGTGTTTTCCAATGTTTCAAGGGTTTCTTGATAGTGGCGTAAAAGAGTCATTTCTTTTGACTGGCCTTTAAAAATTTGTTCAAGAACCGTCACTTCATCATCAAATTGTGGATTCTGAGATAAATATTCGATCCGTACTTGACTTCCTTTTGTTACTTTTCCAGTATCGGGAGTTTCCAGACCTGCAATAATTTTTAATAAGGTTGATTTTCCAGTACCATTTATGCCAATAACACCAATTTTTTCTCCTTTGCTGATACCAAAAGATATATTTTCAAGTAAAGTTTTAACGGAATAACTTTTACTAATGTTTTCAACTGTCATTAAATTCAATTTTATCACCACATATTTAGAGTTGTTAGTACTATTATACCGTTTTTTAACGTTTAAGAAAAGTAATTCTAAGTTGTGTAAATAACATTGGCATTTTAAAAAGTGTAGAAAAATCAACTTAATTTCATACTGGTCACATAAACTCCATCACGATGACTTATCGAGCATGAAGAACATTATTAGCTAATTAACTTTTTAATGATCGTGGTATTTGTGATGGTGACAAGCTTTAGGTGGGACTGGGTCGTAACCTACTTTTCCGAAAGGGTTGCAACGCAAAATTCGCTTGATAGCTAAGCATCCCCCTTTTAAAATGCCGTGTATTTCAATCGCTTCTATAGCATAGTTGGAGCATGTAGGAGTGTAGCGACACATAGGTGGATAGCGGGGAGATATAAAATTTTGATAGAAGACGATTAAATGCATTAGCAACTTTTTCATCGTTATGAAATCCTTTCGCTTTATAAATCTATCTTAACAGATGTCAAATTTGGATTCAAGGATGCCTTTTAATAAAAAAAAGAATACTTTTTACATAAGTTACCATAATAAAGTTGAAGACAAAAAGTAAGAGGTTTGAATATGGTTTGGTTAGGTTACCTATTAATAGGATTATTGGTGTTGTTACTACTATTGATTTGTATTCAAATTAAGGTAGAGTTAAGGGTGTCTAAAGATGAACAATGGTTAGAAGTACGCTATTTTATATTAAAATTTCGAATAAATTTAAATGAAATTTTAAACGAAAAAGTAAACGCAAAAAGTATAAAAGATAAATCTCAGACACAAAGAAGTTCAAACGAGTATACCGATGTACGTTTCGGTAAAGAAGAAAGTAAAACTGAATCTAAGAATGTCGCTCAAACACAACGTAAAAAAAAGGGCTCAAAAGCTCCTAAAGGACGACGTTGGTCCAAAGCTCTCAAACCGATTAATCTCTATTATTTTAAAACCTATTTTCAGCGATTCAAACTGATTTTAAAAGAAGTAAAAATTGTTTTATATCGTCTTTTATCACGGCTGAAAATTTATCAATTAGAGTCTATCTTGTATTTTAATGTCGATGATCCATTCTTAAATGCACAACTGATTGCCGTGTTTTGGACGTTAGAAGCTAATTTTTGTCGGTTTCTGCACCAACGTTTTCGAAAAGTACATCACCACGAATTTAATGTTAAGAGTAATTTTAGTGGTAGCGATCTATTTTTAGAGCTCTCATGCATAGTTTCATTTAGAATAGTTGATATTATAGTCGTCGTAATGTCATCGTTGAAAGAACTATTGACGATAAAAAGAATGGTTACTTTAGAGAAAGAGGTGTAAAGATGGCAGATCATCCTATCCATAATTTAATGAAAATTTCAATGGAAAACTTAAAAGAAATGGTTGATGTGGATACCATTGTTGGGAATCCTATTAAAACGGAACAAGGTGAAACCATTATTCCAGTTTCAAAAGTTAGCTTTGGCTTTGCAGCTGGTGGAAGTGATTATGAGACAGCTAATAAAGGAGAGAGGGCCCAACCACCATTTGGTGGCGGTAGTGGTGGTGGATTTTCCATAACACCCATTGCTTTTTTAGTCGTTAACCAAAATGGAATTGAGTTAAAACATCTCGAGGAACGAACTCATTTGTATGAGCGATTATTAGAACAGGTACCAAAAACATTCAACACTGTGATGAATGAATTTAACAAGACTAAAAAAGAGTAAAAAAACGAGTAAGTTTTTTACTCTTTTTTTTACTTGTATATAATTTAAAGCAAGTCACTTTATAAAAAAAACAGGTCGAAAATTGAAAAATATTAAAGGTTATAACATTTTTCGTCATTTAGCAGTGACATTCTCTGAAAGTTGTAGTAAAATACGAAATGTATATCATTTAGTGTAAACTTAATTGGTAGTGCCCTGAAAGAAAGTTATGGTAATGAAAGACAAGGAAGTTTAGAGCCATTGAACAGATCATGAGGTGACCAGATTGCTTAGACCTGAAGTTATTGAAACATTATTTGACATTATTGATGAAACAACCACGTTGATTAGTTCTGAACAACAAAGTGGATATTTAAGTGCGATGTGTGAGTCTTGTCAAAACATTATGGCTCAAAAAATTGGGCAATCTCTTACTGTTCAGACGGAAGCCACTTTACAAAAGCTTTATAAGAATTTAGAAGAGTTGGAACTCGAGCAGGAAGAGATTCGTAAAGCTCTACAATTGGCGATCTTAAAAGGTTTAAAAGCAGAGAGGTTAACAAATTCTGCCATGACACCTGATTCTATTGCTTTAATAGTTGGTTATTTAGCAACTAAGTTTTTAAAAGATTTTAAACATAAGAAGCTTGCTGATTTGGCAGTTGGAACTGGAAACTTTTTAACAGCTGTTTTAAACCAAATTAATACTCAGCCCGAAGCTGTTTATGGTGTGGATCTCAATTATGACTTATTGCAAATTGCTTACGTCCTTTCTGATATGCAGGAACATGAGATTCAATTTTATCAACAAAGTTCATTAAAACCATTGTTAATTGATCCCTTAGACGCTATTATTTGTGATCTGCCGATTGCGTATCTAGAAAAAAGAGAATTGAACGAATTGGACTTAACACTTGTTAATAAAGGGTGCAACTACTTGCCGTACTTATTAATTGAAAACCATCTTAGTTATTTAAAACCTGGGGGATATGCTTTTTATGTCATTCCCAATAATTTATTTAACCAAAGTCATAGTGGAGAATTTCATCAAATGCTGATAGCACAGGCTAATATACAAGCTTTATTACAATTACCTGCAACGCTGTTTAAAGCTGATGAATTAGGAAAGAGTTTGTTTATTATTCAAAAACATGGTGACCAAATACAACCAGTTCAAGAAGTCTTAGTTGCACAATTACCAAATTTCAGTGATCCAACTAAGTTTGGTCAAACCATAAAACGAATAGAACGTTGGATTAAAAGTAATAAATAAGCAGCTCTAAAGAAGACTGCTTACGGACGAAACGGATAAGGATAACTGCAAAAGGGTTAACCAGAGAAAAAGACCGGTGATCGAGTTTATAGCAATTATTTCCCGGAGTTATATGTCCCATTGGAGTTTAGACTAGAAAATATTTGTTCTCATAGAGAGATGAAGTTTAGAAAAAATAAAAGTGGAGGAAAATATTGTGACTAAAATTTTATCAGTAAATGCAGGAAGTTCATCATTAAAATTTCAATTGTTAGAAATGCCGAGCCAAGAAGTGATAACCATCGGGTTAGTAGAACGTATTGGGTTTGAAGATGCGATTTTTAATATTAAATTTAACGGTGAAAAGACAGAGAAAACATTGCCTATACGAGATCATGCTATAGCTGTAGAGTTATTATTAGAAGCTCTAACAGAGTTAAAGATTGTCGCTAGCTATGAGGAAATTGTTGGAGTTGGTCACCGAGTTGTTCACGGTGGTGAAAAATTTGCCCAATCTGTAGTCATTACTGAAGATGTGTTAGCAACCATCGAGGCTTTATCAGATTTAGCGCCATTACACAATCCTGCTAATATTTTAGGAATTAAAGCCTTTGCTGAAAAATTGCCAAATGCCACCTCTGTGGCTGTATTTGATACGGCTTTCCATCAAACCATGGAACAAGAAGCATATTTATACCCAATCAAATATGAATTGTACCAAAAATATGGAATTCGCAAGTATGGTTTCCACGGAACGTCTCATCAATACGTATCAGAGCGTTGTGCAGAGTTGATAAATAAACCGTTAGCGGAAACAAAAATGATTACGGTTCACATTGGTAACGGTGGTTCCATTACAGCTGTTAAAGGGGGGCGTTCAATTGATACGTCAATGGGATTCACACCGCTTGCAGGTATTATGATGGGAACTCGTTCAGGAGACATTGACCCAGCTATTTTATCGTATATGATGGAAAAAGAAGATATAACGATTAATGAAGCGTTAAATGTTTTAAATAAAGAATCAGGTCTTTACGGAGTAACGGGTATATCTTCAGACATGCGTGACGTAGAGAGCGCTGAAAAGTCTGGAAACGAACGAGCAATTGTAGCAACGAAACTATTTGTTAAACGAATCACTGATTATATTGGATCTTATTGTGTTTCTTTAGGCGGAGTTGACGCTATTGTCTTTACAGCAGGAATTGGAGAAAACGATGCTAGAGTACGTAAAGCGGTCATGAATCGCTTAGCATTCTTAGGAATAGATGTAGATGAAGCTGCCAATCAACAACGAGGACAAGAAACAGTGATTTCAACACCAGATTCAAAGATTAAAGTACTAGTTATTCCTACAAATGAAGAATTAATGATCGCTAAAGATACATACGCTTTTGTTAAATAATTGATTAAAGGAATAAATTTTCCATATACTAAAACGGGACTCTGTAATAGAGCCCCGTTTTAGTTTAGGATGTGGTATAATTTAGATACATGTTATAGAAGAGGTGACAGAATGTTACAAGAAATTTGGAGTCAAATTGTGCAATACGATAAAATTATTATTCATCGCCACGTCAGTCCCGATCCAGATGCAATAGGTTCCCAAGTTGGACTAGCAACGATCATCAAACATAACTACCCAGAGAAGTGGGTGAGAACTGTTGGTTTTAAGGAGCCTTCACTTTTATGGATGGGGCAAATGGATGATGTGTTTGATGAAGAATATGAAGGAGCTTTGATCTTAATCATGGACACTGCTAATGCTTCACGCATTGATGATAATCGTTATCCACTTGGATCCATGACAATTAAAATAGATCATCATCCCAATGTAGATGAATACGCAGACTTTAATTATACTGATACATTAGCTGCAGCCACATGTGAGATAGTTGTTCAGTTGTTTGAAGCGAACAAGCATAATCATCACTTGGAACTCCCAATCGAAGCAGCAGAATTATTGTATGCCGGTATTATTTCAGATAGCGGTCGCTTTTTATATGACAGTACGACGATTTCAACGTTGCAATGTGCGATGTTACTTTATGATTACCAAGTTAATCGTAGTAAGGTTCATGGATTATTGTATAAGCGGGCTTTAAACATAGTTCAAGCAGAAGGCCATGTGTTAAGCCACTTTAAAACGACGAGTAAAGGTGTGGCTTATTATATGATGAGTAAAGCAGAGCAAAAATCTTTTCAGTTAACGACTGGCACTCGTGCATCCTTAGTTAATCTACTAGCAAATATAGAAGGCATACGTGTTTGGGTCAGTTTTTTTGAAAATGAAGACGGACAAATTCGAGCAAATATTCGCTCAAATGGCCCAACCATTAATGATGTTGCTGCTAATTTTAATGGCGGTGGTCATCCACAGGCATCAGGGGCTATGCTATCTTCTTGGGATGAATGCGCGGCAGTTGTGGAAGCCTTAAACGAAGTTGCCTCTAAAGATGAATAGATAGCGTTAGTTTTGAAAGACTAATATTTAGGGTGTTCATCTAAAAAGGCTTCAATGCTTTATGCTTTGGCTTCCCAATAAAATGATGATAATTAAATATGACTAACGTAAAGAGTTTCCAATAAAAATTTTGAGAGCTGATGAATCATGAAACCTGCTAAGTCTCACCTTTATGAAATTCATTTCATCAGTAATATTCTTTGGAGTCGTTTATGATTTTATGATAAGGTTAAGTTTTATTTCTTGGACAAAAGTATTTTAAGAAATGGCAGGGATTCTGATGGCATTTACACATTTACAGTTACGATCAGCTTATACCTTACTAGGTAGTTCAATTAGACTTTCTCAATTAATTGAATTTGCTAAAACTGAACAATTATCCATCTTAGCTTTAGTTGAAGATTCAACGATGCACAGTGCTATTAAATTTTATAGAGCTTGTGAAGAAGCTGGAATAAAACCGTTAATAGGAATGAGTTTAAAAGTAAGAGGTGGATCACTTAATGATGAATGGATTCTTTTAGCAAAAGACGAGCAAGGCTATCAAGCTTTACTAAAATTTGCATCTCTCATTGCCTTAACTGAAGACGGAGTTATGATTGAGAAAATAATTGAAGTAGCTAAGCATCTCATTGTTTGTACCAGTGGTGAACATGGGGTCATAGCTTCTGGGACTCTGGATGATGAGGAAGAGATAATCAAGAATTATTACCAACAGTATTTGAGCCAGTTACCCCATCTATACTTCGGCATAAGCCGCATTAATTCTCGAACTTTTAATATATCACAAGAAATAATTACACTTGCGAAATATTTTCAAATTCCGATTGTGGCCTTAAATGATATTCGTTACCTGCATAAAGAAGAAGCTAATACATTTCATCTTCTACAGGCAATTAAAAAAAATGAACCTTTTAGCCAGTTTTCCAGAGATGATGAAGATCGTTATTTTATGAAAGAAGTCCAGATGAAAGAGCTTTTCAGTGATTGTCCTGAAGCTTTATCCTCAATTTCAGAGATTGCTTCATTGTGTCAATTAAATATTGAATTAAACCGAAAATTGCTCCCTAAGTATCCAACACCTGATCAAGTCTCTGCTAGCGAATATTTAACGGCTTTATGTCAGAAAGGTTTGACTAAGCGTTATAGTCAAACTTTAACGCCTGTTCATTACGAACGCTTAAATTATGAACTATCCATTATTGAGGAAATGGGTTTTTCCGATTATTTCTTAGTCGTTTGGGACTTTGTGAAGTATGCTAAAACAAACCAGATTTTTGTAGGACCAGGTCGGGGATCAGCTGCTGGTTCCTTAGTGGCTTATGTATTGGGGATTACCAATGTCGATCCCATTGAGTATGAGTTGCTATTTGAGCGTTTTTTGAACCCTGAACGGATTACACTGCCAGATATTGACATTGATTTTCAAGATAATCGTCGCGATGAAGTAATTAAATATGTTCAAAAAAAATATGGTGAAAGATGTGTTGTTCAGATTATAACCTTTGGTACTTTTCAATCCCGTTCGGCTTGGCGAGATTTAGCTAGAATTCATGATGTAGAAACAAAGCTTATTAATCAAGTGGCAAAGTTCATTTATTCTGGAAGTACGCTAAAGGCTATTTATGATCAAAGTCAGGATTTAAGAGATTTTTTAAAAGCTTATCCTAAGTTAGAGATGATTTATCAAGAAGCCATAAAGATTGAAAAATTACCGAGACACACTTCAATCCATGCTGCAGGAGTCATTATTAACGACCATGATTTAACGGATTATACAGCGCTGATGGAAGGACCTACAGGAATTTATTTGTCCCAATATGAGGCTGAAGATTTAGAAGCGATTGGCCTGTTAAAGATGGATTTTCTTGGATTAAAAAATCTGACGATGATTCAACAAATCTTAAGCTTAATTAACGATAATAAAGATGCGAGTTTTAATCTCAATCAGATTGAGTTCAATGATGATTCTACCTTTAAGCTCATTTCAAGCGCTCATACAACCGGGGTTTTCCAGTTAGAATCGGAAGGTATGAAGCAAGCTTTAAAGATTGTTCGTCCTACCAGCTTAGAAGATGTGATCGCTTGTAATGCCTTGTTTAGACCAGGTCCCATGGAGAATATCCCTCTGTTTGCAGCTAGAAAAAATAAGGAACAGAAAGTGGAATATTATCACCGTGATTTAATCCCAATTTTAGAAAAAACTTACGGTATTATTGTTTATCAAGAACAGATCATGCAGTTGGCTCATGTTATTTCAGGTTATAGTTTAGGACAAGCCGATGTTTTACGGCGCGCTGTCTCTAAGAAAAATAAAGCCGTCTTACAAAAAGAGGAGCAACATTTTGTAGAAAATGCCACCTTGCGTGGTTATCCAAGAGAAACGGCTGAAGAATTGTACGCTTTAATCTTAAAGTTTGCTAATTACGGTTTTAACAGAAGCCACGCTGTTGCTTATAGTGTTATTGCTTATCAAATGGCTTATTTAAAGGTAAATTATCCTAGCTACTTTATGGCGGTCGCTTTGACTAACGTCATTGGAAGTGAAAGTCACACAGCTCAATATATTAAAGAAGCGAAACATTTAGGTATTATGATATTGCCTCCTTCTGTTAATAAGAGCCAACTGATGTACGGCATTGAAGAGGGGAGCATTCGCTTCAGTTTATTGCCCATTAAAAATATTGGTCTCAATTTGGCTCGGCAATTAATTGAAGAGCGGAAAAAAGGAGAGTATGATTCGTTTTATGATTTTGTGACCCGAACGAAAGAGTTTATGAATCAACGGACTTATGAAAGCTTGATCGATGTGGGAGCGTTCGATGAGTTTGGTTATAATCGGGCTACTTTGCATCAAAATTTAATAGCGATTCTCGATTTTTCTAAATACGATGGGGGTCTTTTTAAGTCAGAATTTGAAATTAATAATGTTAGTCATGATTTTGAACAATCAGAAATAATGAAGCGAGAGAAAGAAATGCTGGGGTTTTACTTAAACTCCCACCCGATTTCTTTTATGAGAAAAAAAATTTATGATAAAGGATGGGTTTTACCAAGTGATTTGTTAACTTCAAATAATAGTACGGTCACTTGTGTGGGTCTTGTTGAAAAAGTAAGGCAAATACGGGATAAAAATGGAAATCTAATGGGATTTATGGAAATATCAGATGAAAGTAGTACCGTGACGGTTACTGTTTTTGCAAAGTTGTACCAGAGTCAGTATCGTTCATTAGTGGGGCAGATTATCGGGATTCAAGGACGATTGTCAATGAGAAATAATGAAAAAAATCTTAATCTAATGAAAATAATATCGCTTTCTTGAGTGAAAGAAATAGGAAAACATTTATAATTGTCATAAATACTGTTATAATATTGAAGAATAATCTTCATGAATTGACAGAATAAATTTAGTAGTTTGAGGTGAACATCTATGGTGAAAAGAATTGGTGTGTTAACCAGTGGTGGAGATGCACCAGGTATGAATGCTGCCATTCGCTCAATTGTTAGATCTGGTATTGCAAATCAAATTGAAGTTTTTGGTATTTATAATGGTTATGCTGGATTAGTTAAAGGTGATATTAAACAATTAACTAATGCTGATGTTGGAGGTATTATTAATCGTGGCGGAACTTTTCTCGGTTCAGCTCGCCTTCCAGAATTTAAAAATGTTGAAGTTCGGCAATTAGGAATCGAACAATTAATGAAGCACGGAATTGAAGCACTTGTTGTCATCGGTGGTGATGGGTCTTATATGGGTGCAAAAAAATTAACAGAGATGGGCATTAACTGTATAGCTTTACCTGGAACGATCGATAATGATATTGTCAGCAGTGATTTTACTATTGGCTTTGATACGGCTCTTAACACGGTGATTGATGCCATTGATCGCTTGCGCGATACGTCAGCTTCTCACGCGCGTTGTAGTGTGGTTGAAATAATGGGACGCCATTGTGGAGACTTGACGGTTTGGAGCTCAATCGCTAGTGGGGCAGAAGAACTGATTATTCCTGAAAAAGGTATTGATATGGGTGAAATCATTGCGCAAATTGAAGAAGGTAAAAAGCGGAAAAAGAAACATTTTATTATTGCCTTGGCAGAATTAATGACTGATGCTAATGAATTAGCAAAAGAGGTAGAAAGACGTACAGGTGTTGAAACGAGAGCAACAGTATTAGGCCATATTCAGCGCGGTGGATCGCCATCGGCAGCTGATCGCGTATTAGCAAGTCGAATGGGTGGCTATGCCTTAGATTTAATTCTAGCAGGTGAAGGTGGACGCTGTGTTGGAATCCGTAATAATCAGCTAACTCACTTTGATATTTTAGAAGCCCTTGACCTACCACCTACTTTTGATGAGGAACTGTATAAATTAGCGAGGAAGTTATCTTAAGCTGATAATTAAATAAAAAACAAAAAAAGGAGCGAATAGCAAATGAAGCAAACATTCAAGAATACAAAAATGATTTGTACAATCGGACCAAAATCGGAATCAAAGGAAATGCTATCTAAACTAGTTGATGCAGGGATGAACTGCGTTCGTTGTAACTTTTCACATGGTGATCATGCAGAACAAAGAGCACGCATGGAACTAGTTCGGGAAATCAACAAAGAAAAAGGAACGCATGTTGCGGTTCTTTTAGATACTAAAGGCCCAGAAATCCGCACTCACTTATTTGAAAATGGTGGTGTAGACTTAGTTGCTGGTCAATCAATTCGCATAGCGATGAACGAAGTTTTGGGTACCAGTGAAAAATTTTCTATTAGCTATCCAGGATTAATTAAAGATGTAAAAGTAGGAGGAGCTATTTTAGTTGATGATGGTTACGTAGAATTAACAATTAATGAAATTGATCAGACAAACCAAGAGATTGTTTGTACCGTTAAGAATTCAGTTTATATTAAAGATCGACGTGGAATTAATGTACCTGGTGCTATGTTAAACATGCCTTTTATTTCAGATAAAGATCGCGCTGATATTATTTTAGGGTGTGAAATGCAAGTCGATTATCTGGCAGCTTCATTCGTGCGCCGTGCGGAAGATGTGCTAGCGATTCGTGAAATTTTTGCTGAACATGGAAATACTCATACGCAAATTATTTCCAAGATTGAAAACCAAGAAGGTGTAGATAACCTCGATTCAATTATTGCTGTGTCCGATGGAATTATGGTTGCTCGCGGTGATTTAGGCGTGGAGGTTCCAGCAGAAGAAGTCCCATTAATTCAAAAAGATATTATCGCTAAATGTAATGCTGCTGGAAAAATAGTTGTGACTGCAACGCAAATGTTAGAATCTATGCAAAGCAACCCGCGTCCAACTCGTGCAGAAGTTTCAGATGTGGCAAACGCAGTATTAGATGGAACGGATGCAGTTATGCTGTCAGGTGAGTCTGCTGCCGGTAAATATCCTTATGAGTCAGTTGAGACAATGGCTCGCATTGCTCGTCGTACTGAGCAAGCGTTGGATCATGAAGAATTAATTGCTCGTGCTATGGCATCCTCTACTCGTGATGTGTCTTCTGCCGTTGCTTTATCGGTAGCAGATTCTGTTGAAGACTTAGCTGCTCAAGCTGTTATTGCTTGTACGACATCAGGGGCAACCGCTCGTGCTATTTCAAAATATCGTCCATCTGCGCCTGTTATTGCTGCTACTTCATCGGAGCAGACAGCGACTTCATTAGCGTTATACTGGGGTGTGCAACCTGTTGTTGTAGATGGAGCAACGACGGCTGATGATTTATTAGTTAAAGCAGCTCATGTAGCTGAAGAGATTATTGGGTTAGAATCCGGTGAAATTGCAGTGGTAACAGCTGGGTTACCTGCAGGTGAAGGAAATACTAATTTAATGAAGATTCATGAAGTGAAGTAAATGAAAGCTATAAAAAAAGTTGGATATATATCCAACTTTTTTTATGGTTATTGATGAAATTGTTGAACCAGTTCACAGACATCTTTTCCACACTGAAGTCCATGTTCATGATGACAGACTACATTTTTTTCTGGTTCTTTACAAATCATATAATCGTGATGAGTATGACAGTGGTGAATATTTTTTATAGCTACTGGAATAATATGTTCAATTCGTTGATGGTGGTGAAACTCATTCGGTGGACAATGAACAGTGGGTTCAACAACTTGGTGAACTGTTCCATGATGATGACCACCCATTGGCATTCCTCCCATGGAATGAGATCCCCACGGCATGTCACACATTGGCTGAGCGCCTCCCCACGGCATTCCTCCCATTGGCTGAGCTGTATTATATGGCATATCCACAGGCTGTGCACCCCATGATACGTTACCCATGGTGTTAGGACCCCATGGCATATCCACAGGTTGTGCACCCCATGATACGTCACCCATGATGTT
>Ga0153980_1000645_pt1 | contig 15588 bp, 10 predicted proteins | sample TSGA064MetaG_FD_104722 | JGI IMG/M metagenome (GOLD analysis project Ga0153980, IMG submission 104722) | Attine ant fungus gardens microbial communities from Georgia, USA - TSGA064 MetaG | ecosystem: Host-associated > Fungi > Mycelium > Unclassified | place: USA: Georgia, Magnolia Springs State... | reverse complement strand
GTATATTTTGCTTGAGATTGAACTGTTGATTGGGATTCTGCTATAGATTTAAGTTTCCCATTTTCATTAAGCTTTTTTCCCTGAATTTCTTTCGTTTTCGATTTCAACTTGGATTTAGACTTATCCTCAGTCATAACTTTAGATTTAGAAATCTGTATTTTAGGTTCTGTCGCTTTTGTTACTGTTTTAGCCCCCGCTTTTGGAGTAACCTTAGGATTCATGATTACCGTCTTTTTTACCAAAGACATTCCGCATTTAGGACAATCTCCAGGTTTTGAAGATACCACTTCAGCGTGCATCGGACAGGTGTAATGTATTTTTGTCGTTTGAGCAAAACTGAAAACAGAAAACAAGAGCATCAGAAACATTATCAATTTTTTCATAATATTTCGAAGTTGTAACATTGTACCGCTTCATTACTTTATCAAAAGATAAATTGACATGAAGCGATACAACCTGTTAGTTTAAAGAGAGATAGGTGAATTATTTAATCGTGGACTTTACACTTCCGCAAGAAAGCATAGAACTTCCGTAGTAAGGATTTACAATCTTTTCTTCATTGCTCAGCCAACTTGCATCTGCCATTGGACAATACTGTACGAATATAGGTTTCTCTGAAAGTTTGAATTTTTTAGCCAACGCAATCATATTGTCAGAAAGGTTGGAAAAAGTTTCTCTTTGAGCATCAATACTTCTGGCGTCAGAAATAACGGTGGCATCTTTTCTTAATGTATTTAAGTTTCCTTCTGTCAATACTTTTAAATCGATGGCTGAAGCCGTTTTAATAAATTCTGTGGCAGCTTTTGATGTTTTGTCTGCATCATCTGAAGCCAACGCTGATTTAATCGTAAGATAATTTTGATATAATTTTGAAACCTGAGCATCAGATTTAGACTGAGCAGCAATGGAAATCATTGAAAATAAAGAAAATACTGCTGTAATGATATATTTTTTCATTGTTTTAAATTTTAGAATTAATAAAGAATAATTTGAAGCCGCAAGAGCGCGACAGGTCCTGTCGTCATTAATGACATCACTATCAGACGACTGACGAATTCTAAATTCTAAAATTACAATGATTCAGATAGATGGGAACCGGCCTGTATTCAGGTGGTGCATTGATTTGTATCTGTGTAGATTTTGTAGCAGAAAAAGACCGGTCTGCAAAGAAAAAATGATGATTGGGAGCTTCCGGAAGGTGTGGTAAAAAATTTATGGTCAGCAGATCCGTCTTTTGGGAGTTATCTACTTTTACCACTTTAATTTCTGTCTTACAACAGTCCTTTTTAGTTTTAACCCCGCATTTACTGCAAAGATCATCCATTTTCTGGCTTACAGAAGCCACTTCTTTCATACAGTAATGAATACTAAAAGCTGCCCCGGAAGAAAATCCGAAGTAGAAAATAGAGAATAGTATGGCAAGAATCTTTTTCATTGGCTTGTACAAAGGTAAAAATATCTTTGAGACCCTTGTTATAAAATTCTATATTCTTGTTATAGAATTCAGGAATAAAAAAACTCCTGAACGTATTCAGGAGTCTTGTGTTGTTGTAAATATTGTATTTATTATAATTTAAATTCTAATTTTACATTGAAGAAACGCCCGGTAAGGTTAACCGGAACCGGGATCATTGTATTTGAATTATAATTGGTAATCCACTGGTTTGAAACTCTATTCGTTATATTAAATGCATTGAAAACCTGTACTCCTAATGTAAGCTCTTCAAAATTACCCCAGAATCCGTATCTGTTTTTCTTATCTTTTGAGTCAATAAATACTTTTGAAAGTCCGATATCTACTCTTTTATAAGCCGGCAATGTGGCCTGATACTGATAAGGATCTGTGAAAACAGCCGCTCCATTCGGAAGTCCCATTGCATAGACTAACGTAAGGTTTACACGCATGGAAGGAAATTGCGGCATATAATCCTGATAAAATGCAGAAAATCTGAACCTTTGATCCGTAGGTCTTGGAATATTTCCTCTCCCATCAATATTTTCGAACGTCCTTGCATAACTTGCAGATAACCAGGAATCAACTCCTGGTACAAATTCACCAAACAATCTGGTATCAATACCATAAGCATATCCTGTAGCATTATTCTGTCCGGAATAACGGATCCTTACATTATCCATGTAATACGGAATCAGGTCGTCCATTTTCTTATAATACAACTCTGTTGTTAACTTAAATGGTCTGTCGTACATCTGAAATTCATAGTCATTCGCAAGAATTAACTGGATCGAACGCTGAGACTTGATATTGGAATTAAAATTACCATCAAGGTCCTTGATTTCTTTGTAGAAAGGTGCCTGATAGTAAATCCCACCCGAAACTTTAAAGAGCATGTCGCTTTCCCAATCCGGTTTTATCGCAAACTGAACTCTTGGTGAGAATATGGTTTCTTTATTAAAACTCCAGTTTGACACTCTCGCTCCGGCATTTAAAAATACTTTACTGGCTCCCCAGTAAAATTTCTGAGAATACTGAGCATATGCTGATAATCTGGTAGGTTCAATACTATTTTTTCCGGCAATATGATAAAAGAGATCAAGATCTCCAGGTGTGCCGAATCTTGGATCATTTACAGGCAGCGGAAGACTGTATCCTGCAGAATCTACCACCTTCCATTCGTTGGTAAGATCTTTCAGGTTTTCTTTTTCATATTTAAAACCTACTTCAATGTCTGTATTGACATTGGGTGAAAAATGGGCTCTGAACTGTGTTCCATAGGTTCTTACGAACAAATCATTTCTGGCCTGTTCTATTTGTCCACCACCATCGTATGTGGCAACCGGATTATTGGTTACTGGATCAAAAGTCTGAATTTCATAGCTTGATGCTATTGAATAATATTCTTTTTCTCTGTTCTGATAGGAAAAAGTATCCAATGTAAACCTCCATTTGTCAGATGGTTTATAGTTCATTGAAAAAGTTCCCATCATATTCTTATACATATCATCTTCTCTACCTCCATAGCCTATATTTACGGTCATTGGCTGTAAAGTACTCCCAAAATTCACTGTTTTTTGTTTGGGAATCATCTCATAATCATTCTTAGAATAGTATCCTATAAAAGAAAGAGAGAATTTATCGTTGATATGATAATTGATATAGGATTGAAAATCCCAGTACGTCGGATTAAAATCTGTATCCTCATTCAGCGTATTCAGGACAAGATTGGTATTTCTGTATCGACCGGAAAATAATGCGGTTAATTTTTTATTTTTTGAGGCTAGACCGGCGGTTAATCTGCCTCCCACTAAACTCGCCTCGCCTGAAACTTCAAATTTTTCAGGTTCACGGTAGTAAATATTCAGGGCAGAAGACATTTTATCTCCATATTTAGCTTCAAATCCTCCTGCTGAAAAGTTAACCGAAGATACCATATCCGGATTAATGATACTCATTCCTTCCTGCTGGGAATTCCTGATCAGGAAAGGTCTGTAGATTTCAATATCATTAATGTAGATAAGGTTTTCATCATAGTTTCCACCACGAACCATATATTGGGACGAAAGTTCGGTATTGGAGTTTACGGAAGGAAGTGTTTTTAAAAGTCCTTCAATCCCGCCACCAATAGTCGCTACATTTTTAGCATCTTTCGCTGAAATCCTGACATTGGTAATGTCATTCGTTCTTCCGACTGCTTTTTTCTGGAAAACGACTTCCTCAATATCGGTTACTTTTGCTGCGGTATCTCTTTTTTTATTTTGAGAGAAAATAAGCATGGGAACCATAAGGCTCAACGGTAAAACTAGTTTTTTCAAAAGAAATATTTTAAGAATTTCTAAAAATAGGTATTTTTTAACAATTACAAAATCGATTCTCTGATTCTTGTTAATTTTTGTAACAAATCTTCCAATAAATCTAATCTTAACATGTTGGCACCGTCTGATAAAGCCGTTTCAGGGGTTGGATGGGTTTCAATAAAGATTCCGTCTGCTCCTACTGCAATTCCTGCTTTGGCAATGGTTTCTATAAGATCCGGTCTTCCACCTGTAACGCCTGAACTCTGGTTAGGCTGTTGTAAAGAATGGGTAACATCCAAAATTACTGGAGCATATTCCCTCATGGTAGGAATTCCTCTGTAATCTACGATCAGATCTGTATATCCGAAAGAATTTCCTCTTTCAATAATCGCTACTTTCGGATTATTGGAATCGGTAATTTTCTGTACTGCAAATTTCATGGATTCCGGAGAAAGGAACTGGCCTTTTTTCAGAGAAACACATTTTCCAGTGGCTGCAGCAGCAATCAAAAGATCGGTCTGACGTACCAAAAATGCAGGAATCTGTAATACATCAACGTACTGTGCTGCCAACGCCGCATGTTCGTTCTCGTGAATATCTGTAGTCGTAGGAATATTAAAAGTTTCTCCTACTTTTTTAAGGATCTCCAGTGATTTTTCTTCACCAATAGTGGTAAACGAATCTACACGGCTTCTGTTGGCTTTTTTGAAACTTCCTTTGAAAATGTAAGGAATATTATATTTATTGGTAAGTTCAATTACTTTCTCGGCTATTCTAAGGGCCATATCTTCGCCTTCAATAATGCAAGGTCCTGCGATAAGAAAGAAATTTTTTGAATCTTTGTGGTGGATATTATCTAAATACTGAATCATTTTATTATAATTAAAAAGTTCAGTAAAAATACTTATAAAGTTTCAGAATCGGAAATTATTTGAAAGGAATAGATGGTTGCTGATCAGATAGAAGATTTCAGATGCCAGATATCAGACTTTAGACTCAGCTTATTATTATATATTGTAAAAAAATAATACATAATCATCTGCAACATCAGTACAATCTGCTAGAAACATCATTAAATATATATATTGTTTAAGAACTTTATGAGCCCATTTTCTTCAAAACTTTTTCAAAAGTATTGATATTCCGGCTGGTGAATTGGTCTTTTAATTTTTTTCTGCCTAAAATCTTTCCAAAAGAAGAATCCAACGTATTTCCTTTCGGTACCTGCCAGTAAAAGATGCCATTGACAATGGCTGCTTTTTCATTTTCGGTTTTTGAAGCTTTTTCAAACTCATCCATGAGAATATTTTCTACTCCGTCTGATCCTACAAAAGCATAGGTATGAAAATCTTCATTTTTATCAAAAGGATTTCCAGACCAAAAAGCTTCTGTTTCATCATGGGATTTTACAAATAAAAAAGCTTCGTAAGAAAAACGGTCTGACATCGCTTTTTCAAGGATCTTTTTTAAATCTGTTACATTTTGATCGGAAGAGAAAATGATATTTCCTGAAGCCAGCACAGAGCCAACATCCTGCATTCCAGTTTCTTTAAAGACCTGACATACATCTGCCATCTTCATATTGGTTCCTTTTACATTGACGCCGCGGAGAAAAGCACAGTATTTCATGGGATGGTTTTTGGTGTTTAGTGTTTGGTGTTTGGTGTTTGGTGTTTGGTGTTTGGTGAAAGTACTAATCTTTAAATCTTTAAATTCTTACATATTTTAATGTTTAATCTCTTACCCTCTCATACAGATTATAATCCGTTCCGGAAGGCTTTAGAATATATATTTTTTCCAGTATTTTATTGTTGCTCTTCAAATGGTCTTTTACCCTGAATTCTTTTAACAGTTTATAATGAATCTGGTAGTATTCTGCATCTTCCCCTTTAAATAAATTATTATAGGAAAGCAGATATTTCGGTTTTCTTTTTTCTACTGTATTGATCCAATAGTGTTTCTTATCCTTTATGGCTTCTTCCTGGATCTGTTTGTCTACAAGTCCTACTTCATCTATTGTTTTTAATCCTGAAAAATAAGGTACATAGCCTGCCGGTTCAAGTAAAATCCACTGATTTTTATCTTTTTCATAGGTATTTAAAAAGAGTCCTATCGTTCTTCGGTAGTTCCACTCCCCGTTTCCTGTTGCAATGGAATGAATGGTCTGGAAAGCCAGCATCGGAAGGATATAAAAAACGGCAAGCGAAGAAATCCACCAGTTTCTTTTTTCTTTCTGCTCCAGGACAAAAATAAGAACCGGAACGAAAAGCAGAAGCTGCGGAACCCAATAATACCAATCAAAAAGGCTTTTTTGAGAAAGAAAAATAATCTGTTTTGCCCATCCAAAGATAAAAATCATCCATAAGAAATAGTTTCTCCTGTCTCTCTGCCTGATTAGATAGATAAAACATACAATTTCGAAAATCAATACAACAACAGTAACTATATTAAAGTTCCCGGGAAGCTTCAGCATTCCCCAGAAATTTCCAAAACTTATGATGAAATAATTCAGGTTTTGCTGAAAGGTAAAAGAATGATCATACAGCAGTTTTTTAGCAACAATGGTATTATTCACTAATTCTCCAAAATAGAACCAGTTGAACGCCACCGTCGTTAAAACACCCAGAATACCTCCTAAAACATAGCTCCATCTGATTTTTTTATTCCAAAAAAGATCCACTAAAAATACAATTCCGAGGAAAATTACGGTATCAATTCTTGTAAATAATATCAAAATCGGAAGGACGATAAAGGCCCATTTTTTCTGCTGATGGAAACCATAATAGAGCAAAGCCATTTCTAAAAAGAAAAGAATCCCATATTCCATTCCAAGAATAGAAATCTTAATGCCCGGAGGCAGAATTCCCAGTAAAAATATAAAAATAGCCTTATGCCATGGATTTTTTAATACCAAATTCGACAGGAATAGCGTTCCAATAGTAAAAAGAATAGAATTGAAGATTAAAAGAGGTTCAATGAAATGTTCTTTCCCAAAAATCAAATTGAAAAAATAAGAAACGAAGACATACAAATGGGTGGTAGAGGCCGAAATTTTAGTATCTCCATTAAAGCCTATTACGCCATAATCCAATAGGTTTTGCGCTACCCGCCAGGTAATAAAAGCATCTTCCTGAATATAATGGGTTAATAAAAAAAGGAGCTTGAACAGTACCGTTATTACAACGGCATAGATAGGGAATCTGCTAATTCTGGTTTCGGACATTGTGCATTTTTAATTTCACAAATATAATCTTAAAATTTATGAATCCCAATACAAAAAAAGCGGAACCGAAGTTCCGCTTTTTGTCATTTATTATTGTGTGACTTTAATAATTGCTGTGGTGATCTGACTTTCTTTTTCTTTCGAATAAGTGGAATCAAAAGGTTCCATAATATCAAATAAATATTGGTAGAAAGGAGTGATCTTTTGAATGTTTTCAGATTCTTTTCTTGCTTTTTCTTTACCCATCTGCTGAAGATCCTTTATAAAAACATTAAACTTTTTGTCGATCGGCTCAATGGATTTTACCAGATAATCGTAAGCTTTTTCCTTTTGTCCTATCTTATTGTAAGCATCTGTAACCGCTGAAACTACCAGTGAGTATTCCATAGGTTTCGTTCTCATCTGTCTTCTCAGATAGCTTTGATCTGATGCAGAAAGACTCAGGTAGTAATCGTACTCGTCAAAAATACCTTTTTTAAGAACTTCTGCCAGTTTCAATCCTTTTTGTTCCTGTCCGGCAACGATGTATCCGTACACCATAGAGCTTAATGAACGTGGGTCATTGTATTTTTCCGCAGGAATTTCTTTAGCAGCGAGATCCAGTAATTCAATCGCTTTCGCTTTCTGTCCGCTTACAGCAAGGGCTGCTGCAGCTCTGCTCGCAGAACTTCTATAGCTGATGATGTTTGAAGTGGCTGTTTCATCGAAATGAGCATTCAGATCTTTAAAATTACCCCATCTGTAGTTTTTCACTACATTATAAAGAGAGTTCGGATCTACTCTTCCCATATCACCATCTGCACTTGGAGGGGTATGGATAGGCACCAATCTGTAGCTGAAACCGTCAAACTGAAGGTATTCATTCAGATAGAAAATGTTTTCGCTGTCATACACTCCTCCTGAAGAGAAGTTTACCGGACGTTTCCAGTCGAAGTTCGCCAATAAATCCATCATGATCAGATTATTTTTATATAAGGTATTTCCTTTATAATTAATCATAATTTGGTTCGCCACATTCGGAAGATCTGCCTGGTTGATAATTCCGGCCCGTAAGGCATTATCCTTATTTACTGGTAAAATGAATTTATTAACAGGAAGAATATTATATTTTTCAAATTTCTCTTCTCCAAAATACATTTTCAGAAGTTCATCTTTGGCAGGAGACTTATATTTAATGAAATTAATAGCCTCTTTCAACGACATTGAATCCTGAGTAAGGTATTTTTTGAATTCAGCAAATTCCGTTTCCGGAGCTCCCTGCTCTTTAAGCATAGAGAACACACCCTGCCAATCTTCTTTCTTCATCATATAGATCTGATCATTCACACCATCTCTGTAATCTTCATGAGTCAGCTGGCTTGGAATTCCCTGTGCATTGTATGTTCTTCTTTTCACCTGATCCAAATTCCACGGAGTTGAAGCTAACGTAAAGTTAACCACCTTCACATCATCTCTGAATCTTTCTGTCTCCTGAATTGCCCAAACAGGGTAAGTGTCATTATCTCCGTAAACGAACAGGATTCCGTCTTTCGGTAATGATTTTAACATTGAATATGCATAATCATACGCCGTATATCTATTGCTTCTATCATGTACATTATAGTTCTGGAAGCCCATCATAAAAGGTACTCCCAACAAAACTACTCCTGCAGCGATATTTGCCCCGTTTGATTTTATTTTAGATTGGAGGAACCACAGAATTGCTCCGGCTCCCATCCCGATCCATATTGCAAATGCATAGAATGAGCCAACCATTGCATAATCTCTTTCTCTTGGTTCAAAAGGTTTTACTCCAGTATAGAAGACAATCCCTACACTTGTTATAATGAATAAAGACAATATCGCATAAAATCTTCCAAAATCTCTGTTCAGCTGGAAGAAAAATCCTATTAATCCTAGTAATAATGGTAAGAAAAAGAAGGCAACCGTACTTTCATTTTTGAATTTAGCCGGCATTTTTTCCTGATTCCCCCACAAAGCATCATCAATGAAAGAAATTCCGGAAATCCAGTTTCCTTTTGTGCTTTCCATATTTCCTTCAAGGTCATTCTGTCTTCCGACAAAATTCCACATCAGGTATCTTACAAAATAATATCCGTTCTGGAACGTAATGAAATAATCCATATTCTGAGCCAGTGAAGGCTTCTGAACATTGATCAGGTTATAAGGTTTTACCTTTAAATAATCTGCTGCGGTAATTGTTTTATCTTCATACTTACCTCTCAGCTCTTCAAAGATCTGCTTAGCCTGAGGATTATCAGCAACTTCTTCATTACCGTAATTAAAGGTAAAATCCGGTGCCCCATACATAGAGATATAATTAGCCATTACATCTTTATCCTCATTAAACATCCTTGGCATTAAACTGATCTGAGACTTACTGAAAACATAATTGAAACGGTCTCCTGTTTTTCTGTAGGTTCCTGTTTTCTCATCTTTTTCGTAGATATCGCCACTTTTCTCAGTCTTGAAACTTCCGTCTTCATTTTTTTCAATTCCGTTCGCATCAAGGAAAGCCGTATAGTTCTGTCCGTAAATAGTAGGCCAGTCGCCATACTGGGCTCTGTTATAATAGTCAAGCATACCGATAGCGGTATCAGGATCGTTAAGGTTCATCGGAGGATTGGCATTCGCTCTGATAGGAATTACCATCCAGCAAGAGAAACCGATCATCATGTATACTACAGATAATGCAGCAGTCTGGTATAAATTTCTTTTGGCTCTTCTTGCATATTTAATCATGAAATAACAGATCGCCACCATTAAAATAAAGGCTACAATCGTTCCTGAATGGAAAGGAAGTCCAAGACCATTCACAAAGAATATTTCCAGTCTTCCGAACATTGTCATGATTAAAGGGAAAATAATTTTGAAAACAATAATCAAAATTCCCAGTGTAATAAGGTTTGCCCAAATAAAGTTTTTCCAGGTAAACGTATAATTTCTTGCATAATATACTAAACAAACTGCAGGAATAGCAAGCATACACATCATATGTACCCCAACAGAAAGTCCTAAAATGAAGAAAATAAGAATAATCCATCTTTCATTATCCGGCGCCTGATATTCATTTTCCCACTTCGTGATCAACCAGACCAGCAAGGCAATAAACATCGATGCCATTGAATATACCTCTCCTTCTACAGCAGAAAACCAGAATGTATCCGAGAATGTGAAGCATAAAGCGCCCACTGCACCGGCAAATAAGATCGAAATCTCCTGGTGTATGGTAACTTCTTCAAAATCTTTGTTCAGGAGCCTTCTTACAAAATGAGTAATCGTCCAAAACAAAAATAAAATAGTAAGCGCGCTGAATAACGCAGACATCGCATTGATTACGATAGAATAATTTTCACCTTTCCCCAAAGCAAAAATGGCTGCCACGGCACCCACAATCTGGAATAAAGCCGCTCCGGGAGCATGCGTTACCTCTAACTTTACTGCTGAAGAAATGTACTCGCCACAGTCCCAAAAACTGAAATTGGGTTCTATCGTCGACAAGTACGTGAAAAATGCAATGACGAAAATCACCCATCCTAAAGCGGTGTTCCATTGCCTAAAAGTCCAATTTTTCATAGTATTAAATCAATTATGCGAAAATAAGGCTTTTATACCATTTTAGGTTGATTTTAACAAAATTTAAAAAAATTGGCGTGGTATTTGAAACCATAGTACACCGAAGATTGCAAATAAGAAAATGATTTTTGTGTAATCAATGCTTACAAATCAAACAAAAGTTTAGAAATTATTTATTTTTTTGTATTTTTGCGGTCAGATTTTTATTGAAAAATAACAAATAATGAGTAATGTTTACGATAATATCCTTGGCCTAATAGGGAACACTCCTATGGTAAAGCTAAATACTGTTACAAAAGATATTCCTGCAACTGTTTATGCCAAGTTAGAATCATATAATCCTGGACATTCCACTAAAGATAGAATCGCACTTCATATTATAGAAAACGCCGAGAAAAAAGGTTTATTAAAAGAAGACTCAGTAGTTGTAGAAACTACATCCGGGAATACCGGATTTTCTATTGCAATGGTTTGCATCATTAAGGGATATAAATGTATTCTTGCAGTAAGTGATAAAACAAAACCTGAAAAAATCGCTTATCTGAAGGCGTTGGGAGCTGTTGTGTACATATGCCCTGCCAATGTACCCGCAGATGATCCAAGGTCTTACTATGAAGTTGCCAAAAGGATTGCTTCAGAAACACCCAATTCCGTGTACATCAATCAATACTTTAACGAGTTGAACATTGATGCGCACTATCAGTCTACCGGACCGGAAATTTGGGAGCAGACAAAAGGAAAGATCACTCATCTTTTTGCATGCACTGGAACAGGTGGAACGTTGTCAGGATCGGCAAAATTTTTAAAAGAAAAAAATCCCGATATCAAAATAATCGGAGTAGATGCCGACGGTTCTATTTTAAAGAGCTACCACGAAACGGGAGAAATCCATAAGGAAGATGTGCACCCTTACCAGATTGAAGGAATGGGGAAAAATTTAATTCCTGCTGCTCTTCTTTTTGATAAAGTGGATGAATTTGTAAGGGTAAATGATGAGATGTCTGCCTACAGAACGCGTGAAATTGCTTTGAAAGAAGCCATTATGGGAGGTTACACTACAGGAGCCGTTACCCAGGCATTAATACAGTATGCCAATTCTCACGAGTTTTCCAAAGATGATCTCGTTGTCTTAATTTATCCGGATCACGGTTCAAGGTATATCACGAAAGTATATAGCGACAAATGGATGGCCGAACAAGGTTTTGTAAACAACTGCGTTCATAATTATGACGAAGTCTTCAAAACGGAATTCATCAAATAATAATAAATTAATTATACAAATCAAGCCTTTTTTGTAGATCACAAAAGGCTTTTTTACTTAAAAATCACTAATAAAATGTTAGATATTTTTGAAAGAATAAAACAAAATCCAGGACCTCTTGGTCAGTTTGCAGATTATGCTGAAGGATATTTTGTTTTTCCAAAACTGGAAGGTCCTATTGGTCCAAGAATGAAATTTCAAGGTAAGGATGTAATTTTCTGGAGTGCCAATGACTATTTAGGATTGTGTAATCATCCGGAAGTGCTGGAAGCTGATGCAAAAGCGGCTGCAGAATTCGGAATGTTTTATCCTATGGGCGCAAGAGCAATGTCCGGTGAAACACAACAACACCAGCAACTGGAAAAAGAATTAGCAGAATTCACTCAAAAAGAAGCTGCTTATTTATTAAACTTTGGATACCAGGGAATGGTTTCGGCTATTGATGCTTTGGTAACCAGACATGATGTAATTGTATATGATGCTGATTCTCATGCTTGTATTGTGGACGGAGTTCGTCTTCATATGGGTAAGAGCTTTACATTCAAACACAATGATATTGAAAGTTTAGAGAAAAACTTAGCCAGAGCAACCAAAGTAGCAGAAGAAAACGGAGGTGGAATTTTGGTGATTACGGAAGGAGTTTTCGGAATGAGAGGAATGCAGGGGAAACTTAAAGAAATCTGTGATCTGAAATCAAAATTCAATTTCAGATTATTGGTGGATGATGCTCATGGATTCGGAACGTTAGGTAAAACCGGTGCAGGAGCTGGTGAAGAACAGGGATGTCAGGATCAGATCGATGTTTACTTCTCTACTTTTGCCAAATCTATGGCTGGTTTCGGAGCTTTTCTTTCAGGAGATGAAACCATCATCAGATTTTTAAAATACAATCTTCGTTCTCAGATTTTTGCTAAATCTTTAACAATGCCAATGGTAATCGGAGGTTTAAAAAGACTGGAACTGTTGAGAACACGCCCGGAAATTAAAGCTAAATTGTGGGAAAACGTGTACAAACTTCAAAACGGATTGAAAGAAAGAGGATACAATATTGGAAATACCAATACTTGTGTAACTCCTGTTTTTATTGAAGGAACAACGATTGAAGCTACCCTTTTAGCGAAAGATTTAAGAGAGAATTACGGAGTTTTCACTTCGGTGGTAGTATATCCGGTAATTCCAAAAGGAATGATCTTATTAAGATTGATCCCGACGGCTTCGCATACTGATTCAGAAATTAATGAAACACTGGCTGCTTTTGACGGCATCCGTGAAAAATTAACTTCCGGACATTATACAGAAATGGAAAAACAAATGAATATCGAGTACAAACAAATGTAATACTTGATACCGTCATATCATAAAAAAACCACTGATGTATTTTCAGTGGTTTTTTATAAAATAAATAGTCAATGAAGTTCAAAGGGTATGCATTAGGTATTATATCTGCTATTTCGTATGGCCTGATTCCTATTTTTATTTTACCAATCAAACAGTCTCATTTCTCATTGGATGTCACTTTATTTTATCGTTTTTTATTTTCAGCATTGATGGTTGGGGGTTACCTACTCTATTCTAAAGAAAGTTTTGCCTTAAATAAAAAAGAAGCTTTAATATTGGCTTGCCTGGGAATTTGTTATGCACTTTCTTCCGAATTTTTATTTTTAGGATATGATTTTCTCAGTGCCGGAATTGCGTCAACAGTGTTGTTCATATACCCTATCATTGTCGCATTAATCATGTTTTTTGTGTATAAAGAAAAACTGACGTCACTCTCTGTTATTTCTTTGCTGTTTGCTTTTGCAGGAGTCATTGTGCTTTGCTTACAGGGTACCGGATTTCAAATCAACTTTAAAGGGCTGGGCATTGTCATGTTGAGTTCCCTTTTCTATGCATTGTACATGGTGATCGTCAATAAATCCAATATGAAGATTTCGGGATTTAAGCTGGCATTTTATTCCATGCTTACCACTTCGGTATTTTTTATGATCAAGGCATATTTCGGAAATGATTCATTTGTAATTCCTTCTATACCCATTTTCTTCAATTTTGTTACTTTTGCATTTCTGACCACTCTTATTTCAAGTGTATGTTTAGTGTATGCCGTTCAATATATCGGCCCTACACCGGCTTCCATTTTAGGCGCATTAGAGCCTGTGGTTGCAGTGATGATAAGTGTCCTGATATTCCATGAAGCATTTACCAGTAATCTGTTTGCAGGGATTGTATTCATTCTTTTCGGAGTTATTCTGAATGTTATTTCAGACAGCCGAAAATTGAAAAAAAATTAAAATTGCTTATTGGTAAACCGTTTTATTATCTTCTATTATAATTAAAAAACTTCTCTTTTGAAAGATCTTCTTCTTATCACTCCTCCTTTTACCCAGCTTAATACCCCTTATCCGGCAACAGCTTACATAAAAGGTTTTCTGAATACCAAACATATTTCCAGCCATCAGATCGATCTGGGGATTGAAGTTATTTTGGAATTATTTTCAAAAGAGGGCATTCAAAAAATATTCAGCAAAGAAATTGATCTTCAGACGATTTCTGAAAATTCCCAGCGTATTTATGCATTGAGAGAGGAATATATAAAAACGATTGACCAGGTTATTCTTTTCCTGCAGACTAAAAATCCTACACTGGCCAGACAGATTTGCAGCATGAACTTTTTACCGGAAGCCTCCCGTTTCAATCAGCTTGATGATATGGAATATGCATTCGGAAATATGGGACTTCAGGATAAGGCAAAACATCTTGCCACCTTATATCTGGAAGATCTTTCGGATTATATCGTTGAAAATGTTGATTCTGATTTTGGATTCAGCAGATATGCGGAACGATTAGGGAAAAGTGCCAATTCTTTTGATGAATTATATCTGAAACTGTTGGGAGACGAATCATTTATTGATGTAATTTCCTTACAAATCTTACAGGAAAACCTGAAAACCGTGCAACCCAAACTGGTTTGTTTTTCGATTCCTTTTCCGGGAAATTTATATGCTGCTTTCAGATGTGCAAAATTTATTAAGGAGCATTATCCACACATAAAAATCGCAATGGGCGGCGGTTTTCCGAATACTGAATTAAGAGAAGTAAAAGATGTCAGAGTATTTGAGTTCTTTGATTTTATTACATTAGATGACGGTGAACTTCCGATAGAATTGCTTCATGAAAATATGGAACAGCCTGAAAATGCTGCCTATAAAAGAACTCTTCTTTTAGAAAACGGATCGGTTACCTATAAAAATAATACGACAAGGCACGACTATAAACAGGCTGATATCGGAACTCCCGATTATACAGATTTACAGCTTGAAAACTATATTTCCGTCATAGAAATTGCCAATCCTATGCACAGTTTATGGAGCGACGGAAGATGGAATAAACTGACGATGGCCCACGGATGCTATTGGGGTAAATGTACTTTTTGCGACATTTCTTTAGATTATATTAAAATTTACGAACCTATTTCAGCGAAAATCCTTGTGGACAGGATGGAAGAACTGATCGCCACTACAGGAGAAACGGGATTCCATTTTGTAGATGAAGCAGCCCCGCCCGCTTTGATGAGAGAAGTTGCTTTGGAGATTTTACGGAGAAATCTGGTAGTTACCTGGTGGACCAATATCCGCTTTGAAAAAAGTTTTACGCGGGATTTATGTTTTTTATTAAAAATATCAGGTTGCGTAGCTGTTTCCGGAGGACTTGAAGTGGCAAGCGACAGACTGCTAAAACTGATCGAAAAAGGAGTGTCTGTGGAACAGGTAGCCCAGGT
>Ga0153980_1000644_pt1 | contig 15639 bp, 10 predicted proteins | sample TSGA064MetaG_FD_104722 | JGI IMG/M metagenome (GOLD analysis project Ga0153980, IMG submission 104722) | Attine ant fungus gardens microbial communities from Georgia, USA - TSGA064 MetaG | ecosystem: Host-associated > Fungi > Mycelium > Unclassified | place: USA: Georgia, Magnolia Springs State... | reverse complement strand
TGATCACTACCTATTGTTCTACATATAGAAGTGCTATTGTTCTTGAAATAGAGATAACCTAACCATCTTAGGGCAGTCCTTTGTTCTATTCAAGAACAGATGATAATCTATAAGTAAAGATCAATGTTATGTGCAAATATTGAGGACCTTGTATCTCCATGGGATCTTATTGCCTCTGGATCTATTTATAGCCTAAAGAAGAGTATTGAAGAGAGCTTCATGATGGTCATTGAAACAAATGATTACATTAAGTGGTTCCCGAGATATTGTCTATTTAGTGTCTGGTAACTTGGTGATCATTGACTAATCTGCTGATAACTTGGTGAATACTGATTACTTTGAGACATTTTTGGTACTGTTTGAAAGGTCTTCTTAAGGGCTTTTGGTGGCCATTTAGATCATTGAAATCAGTTAAGTATTCCCAGAGTTATGGTCCAAATGAAGTTTGTGATACAAAGTAGGCCAGATAGAGAGACCATTATGCTTGCCTGCAGTTCAGCTTCCTTGTGGTCATGAAATACTCCAAATTCTTGTGGTCCATCCAGATTTGTACCAGATGAGCAGCACCTTCCAGGAAATGTCTTTACTCCTCTAGGGTATAGATGATAGCTAGTATCTCCTTGTTATAGATCTCATAATTCTGTTCCACTGGGGACAGGGATTTGCTATAGAAGGCTACAGGCCTCCATTTGCTGTTCATAGTGGACTGCTGGGACAGAACTGCACCTGTAGTGAAGTCTGAACTGTCTACCTTAATCTAGAAGATATCATAAACTTCATTCAGATTATAACTCTGGAAATACTTGACTGATTTCAACAATCTAGATGGTCACTAAAAGCTCTTAAGAAGACCTTTCAAATGGTACCAAAAATGTCTCAAAGTAATCAGTATTCACCGAGTTATCAGCAGATTAGTTAGTGATTACCAAGTCACCAGACACTAAATTGCCAATATTTCAGGAACCACTTAATATAATTGTTTGCTTCAATGACCATTGTGAAGCTCTTTTCAATGCACTTCTTTCGGCTATAAATAGATTCCATGGAGATACAAGGTCCTCAATGTTTGTATATAACATTAATCTTTACCCATAGATTATCATCTATCCTTGAATAGAACAAAGGACTGCCCTAAGATGGTTAGGTTATCTCTATTTCAAGAACAATAGTACTCCTATATGTAGAACAATAGGTAGTGATCATGTAGTAGGCTGTCCTTGTGCACAGACCACCACAATCATATATTTAAGGACTCTATGTCTGAGAATAAACCTCAGACTTAACAATATCTTTTGCTACTTGTCTAACTTTGCTTTTTTGAGTACTTTGATTATCAAATCAAGCAATTACAAATCAGTAAGTGGCCATTTGTGATAAAAGAGCTTCACATCCTATAGAGAAACTAATACTGGAGCAGTTATCATAGCTATTTTGAGGGCTTTAAAGACAGTTTGCTTACTGTTTCTCTAGTTTCAAGCCTTGTTGGCTCAAGTAAGATTGAAAAGGGGGTGTGCTATGGTTGAGAAGTCCTATATGAACTGCTTATAGAAGTTAATGAACCTTAAGAAGACCTGAATATCAGTTTGCAACTCTGGAGTTGGCTACTCCTGAACTTCTGCGACCTTGACTAGGTCTATAGATACCTTGTTCTTGGACACTACCAATCCTAAGTACTTGATCCATTCCTTCTGAAACTTACACTTCTCAGGATGTTGTCATGACATAGCCAAATGGCCAAGTTATTATTTATATTTCTTTTCTTTTCTTTTCATTTAATTAGGAAATCAATAGATGTACAAGAGAGAATAACTCAAAAGAGATGTATAGGACTTTATAAATAGAAGTAAATACAGAATGTGTATAAGTAGTATATAATAATCTAATAGGAACTCTATTGAGTTCTCCTTATCAACCTAGATGTTACCGAGGAACAGTGAATGTTCTTAGTGGTCACCCTAGATGGATGTTCAGGAAGAACTCGATAGAGTTCTTTGTTGGATTGCAGCCCTACTTATACTATTACTACAGTGGCTGTACCCTAGAGTTCCATGGTCACATGTCCTTTCCAGAATGTTCCATGGTCACCTGACCTTGTCACATGACTTGGCTCACTAAGACCCTATCCTGTTTATGTCTTTGTTCCGTTGTGTTATCGAGGTTCTCATAACACTATGTCTTATATAATCCTTCCCATATTGTATTCTTGAGTATTTCCCATCAAGTTGATGAATGCATGAGAAATAGTTTCTTTCTTGGGAGTTATCTTATGATACAGCTCCCTCTTCAAGTTTTCTTGTTCTGAGAAATTTTTCCATTATTTCTAGTTTTTCTTCTATCTTTTTTCCTTTTGCCTTTCATATTCCTTATTTGACTACCTCTATAGTATCTTTGCTATAAACCTTCCTGGGAGTTCCCTTAAGAACTTCTTTTCATTGTCTTTTTTCTGTTACTTTACTTCTTTAGCTTCTTCTCTATACTCCCTTTCAAACTCTTCAACCAGCTCCTTTACATTCTTCAGGTTTTTCCTACTTTCCCAAGTATCTCCCTCTGCCATATACCCTTTCTATCATACTAAGAACTTTTCCTTCTTTCTAACTATTCTTTTGTTTAGTATTTTTTCCACTTCAAATTTCTTTTCTTCTTCAATGATAACTAGTTTTGGTAGGGTTTTTTTTTGTCCTTCCACCTGGGATCTGTACAACCATACTCAACTTATGTTAACTACAGGGTGTATTTTAATAGAACTAGGTAGTTCTAATTCTATAGTATTAGTTGAAACAATTCCCTTGACCTTGTAAGGCCCCACAAACTGCTCTATTAACTTTTCTGACTTCCTTCCTACCATCTACTACTTGAGATCCTTCATACTTAATAGTATTAAGTCCCTGACTTTATACTCTTCTCCTTTACCTTGCTTTCTGTCTGCATACTTCTTTATCTTCTCCTGTACCTTCTCTAATGTTACTTTTGTCTCTTTCTGGATTCTTTTTATTTTTTTCACAAACTTCCCTGCTGCCTCAAACTTTCTCTTTCTTTTTCCCTTGAATTCCATTTGTGGATCCTGACCATAGTTTGTCTTAAAGGGAAATACTTTTGTAGCTGAATAAATTTTGTTATTATATGCAAATTTGGCAGTTCCCAACCAGTCTGGCCACTGCTCCTGTCTATAATTGATAAAGACCCTCAGATATTGTTCTAGCTCATAATTGATCCTCTTTATTTGCCTATTTATTTGGGAATGATAGACTATTGATAGTTTTGTCTGGATCCCCAATAACTTGTTCAATTCCTTCATCATTCCTGCCACAAACTACACCCTTCTGTTTGATATGATGCTTTCTAGAAGACCATGTAATTTCTAGATACAATCTCTAAATAACCTAGCAAGCTCTTCTGCCAATGTTTTCTCCATAGTTACTATAAAATGTGCTATTTTACTGAAACAGTTGCAAACTACTAGAATTCCATTATAACCCTAAGCCAAAGGTAGTTTGGTGATGAAGTCTGCTGAAATATGACTATGGTTTCTCTGGAATCACATTGGGCATTAGTTTTCCTGCTGGGGCTTCACTTCTATTCTTGTAATATTAACAAGCATTATATCTATCCATATATTTTCCTACTTCTTTTGTAACTCCCAGCCACTAGTAGTTCCTTGTCACTAGTTCTGTTGTTTTCCATCTCCTACTATGTTCCTCTACTGGTGTATTATGATACAACTGTATTACCTTCTCCCTTAATTCCCTCTCTAGTATATAGATTTGTCCTTCTTTCATAATTACTCCTTTCTCTATTGTCCACTCTTCCTCCCTTAATGTTTTCATCTCTGTCTTCTTTAGCTCCTCTACTGCTTTGACTACTCTTTCATCTCCTTCCTGTACTTTTCTAATTTTATTTCTTAGGTTGTTTTCTTCCAGTCTCTTCAATACCTCTTTTACCAGTTTGTCATGTCCTTCCTCAGTGTTTGTGGCTACTATTATATTATCAATGAAGGTTGCCATGTTTTTTTGATTAATCATATCTTGGAACAGGTCATTCATTATAGTTTAAAAGATGGTCGGGGAGTTTGTCAGACCAAAATACATAACTGTTGGTTTATATGCCCTGACATATGTCATGAATACGGTCTTCCACTCATTGCCTTCCTTGATCCTTATATTGTTGTATTCCTATCTGAGATCAAGTTTTGTAAATACCTTCTTTCCTACCCTATCTAGGATATCTACAATTAGGGGTAAAGAATACCTATTTTTTACTGTCCACTAATTTACATAATGATAATCTTGTACCATTCTTCTTTTTCATTCTTCTTTGCTACAAAATGGACTGGTGAGGTCTGTGGTGATTTTGATAGCCAAATATATTCCTTTTGTAGTTGATCCTCCATAAGTGCTTGTACCTCCTCTCTTTTTTCCCTCAACAACAAATATACTTTCCTCTTTCTGGGCACAAACTCCTCTTTTAATTCTATTGCATGATCCTATGGTTTTCAGATAGATATTCTTTCTGATTTCTCCTTTCTAAATACTTTCTTTTACTTCCAGAATCTCCTAGGTACTAATTCTTCCACTGTCTTTCCTTCCTCTATCTTTCTCACCTGCCTTCTCTTCTGTGTTTCTTGCTTTCTCTTTCCATATATTGGTAGATATTGTGTCATTTTGACCTCCTCTTTTTCCCAGTCTATCTCTAGGTTATAAGCCACTAGCCAGAGTATACCTAATATTACTTCTGTCTTCCCCAGGTTATATATATCCATTTACACTTACTCAATATGCTCTTTAAAGAACATGTTGCACTCCATCTGGTGAGTGATTGCTTCCCCAATGTTTGCTGTTCCATCTACATTCCTTACTAGCAAGGGGATTTTTAACTTCTCTAGTTTAAATCCCTTCTCTTTTGTGAACTTGGTATCCATAAACAGACCTATCATCCCATTGTCTAACAGAGCCTTCACTACTATTTCTTTGTGATTCTCTAGCTTTTCTAACTCTACTTTCATCTACACTTTTCTTAGCGGTTGTAGTATATGCTGCATGTCTCTTGCTCTCTCAGTGTTGTTGTGACAATTCAATTTATTTCCCAGTTTTTCTGGGTGCAATACACTGTACAAATTATTGGAGACTAGCTAGAAGCTCACTGTTCTTTATTGTCTTTTGCTAACTCTTGTGGTATTTCTACTACTCTCTCCTTTCTTTGCCAACAGTTTTTGGCCATATAGCCTCACTTCCCATATACATAGTATGTTCTATCTCCCTCTCTTCCTTTATCAACATCCATTACATTGGGGTCTCTTTTTAGCCCCTATCCTCTACACAATCTGTCTCTCTCTTCCTTTATATAATCCTTCCCCAATGTCTTTCCTAGGCTGTGTATTTTCCTATGAGCATACCACATTCCTCCCTAATATTCTTTTTTCTACTCTATTTTGTCTCTGATTTCTGTCTAGTCTCACTGCTCTCTTCTACCATTCCTCTATTGTACTGGGGGGACTCTCTGCCTCTGCCAACTTTCTCCTCAGTGCTCTACTTAATCCTCTTTTGAACTCTTCAATAAGGGGCCACCCCTCATAACCACTCCTTCTTGCTACCTTTTTGAATTCCTGGACATACTTGTTGCAGGTCCTTCTCTCTTGCTTGATTGTTCTCAGCTGCTCTATCTTCCTCTCCTCCTTTGCTATTTCTCTAAATTCATTTCTCATCTTGCTAAACAATTCCTCTACTGTTTCTACTTCCAACTCTCCCTTTGATAGCTCATCCAGTAGGTTGTCTTTCCATGCCTCCACCACTTCCCCCTGCATATAAGATAGCATCTAGGCTATCTTTGTCACTTCTGGCTTCTCTGTTATCTTCATGCTGGGATATAAGTGAGCTGTATTGATAAATGTACTCACTTTCTCCATCTTCCCACTAAACAAAGGAGATTTTGCTATCTTTACTCTTGCTCCTCCATTCTGCTGCAAAAGAGTAGTCACCTACTGCTGCAGGCCAGCTATTAGGGAAAGGAGTTGCTCTTTCCAAGTGAGAGATATAGGTTGTAGTATAGGAGCAGCAGGTTGCTCTGCAGGTTGTTGTTGTTGAGACATATATAGCAGTGGTGGTAATAGTGATAGTAATGGTGGTGATAATAATTTCTCGTAGAAGAATAAGTAGTCTTCTTTGTCTGAACTTATGACTAGTTACCAACTAGAAGGGTAAAACAATATTATCCCTAAAGAGGGAATCTCTAAGCTAGATAGGCCTTTAAGAGGTTACTGTCATTCTCTTGTGTAGACTGGTCACAATAGACTAGTAGCACAGAGCTGATAGTGAAAAGCTATATATAAGCCCATTTGGTATGGAGGTCAGGTCTCAGGCAGGGACACGAGTTTTGTTTAGGCCTTTTATCCACTGTCTCTAACTAACAGTAAAGTTCTCTTTACAGCTAGGGCCTGCTATCCAAGATGCTTGTGAGCACTGTACTCACTAGCAAAAATAATGAGAGAGTGAGTAGAATAGAGAGTGTTAAGGCTATGAGGTGTAGGGTCAACAATAGCTATCAAGTTCTTATGTTAGCATATAGTCATGAGGACTTAGAGCTCAACCAAGGTAGTTGTTCAGGAAAAACTCGATAAAGTTCCTTATTAGATTGCCCTAGATACTTATACAAATATTAGATGGTCTGTACATCTACCTTCCACAATCACATGACCCTTACTAAGAACTATCTATATCTTACATAATCCTTCCCACACTATTTATATCTTTCCCACATTGTATTCTTGAGTGTTTCCCATCAAGTTGATGAATATATAAGAAATAGTTTCCTTCTTGGGAGTTGTCTTATAACAAACCATCTTATAACAACCTGGTTCAATATACCTTGAAATTTCTATTATTAAGTTCAAGATCATAATATAGAGTTGAGATTGCCCTTAGTATAAGGGCAACTAGAGTGGAGTAGACTCTAGGAGAATTCTTAGAGTTTAGGATAAGGCTTCTGGGGACATACTCTACACCATATATATTACTACAGTTTGTCCATCCCTGATCCTACAGTTTTATCAGTCAGGGTCAGAAGTTGCCAAGTTAAGCTAGAGGCAATTAAATATTATATAGTAATATTTAATTAGGCACAGGGTCACTCTAGGAGGTTAGTCTAGTGTTCTAGAAGTGGCATTGGTAGGGTCCTCCCATATGTCCCTTCATAGCCTATCTAGCAGACATAGTACAAGAAAGGGGGTTTGTGACAGCAATCCAACTTTGCATCCAATACCTGTACAATTTTGTATTCCAATTTCCCTTTGACAACAATTAGAGGGAGTGGGAGATTGGTATGATTTAGAATATCACTTGTGGTAGCTGGTTCCAGTTGTGAAATATAAAACACTGGGTGAATCATATGAAGGTAGTGTGAAAGTTTGACTTAATACAAGTATATGCTTGGTCTACCTGTCACTTTGAAAGGTCCTAAATACTTTTCTGATAATTTTCAGATGGATCTTGTAGTTTTAATGTACTTTGCTAGAATGAATATAAAGTCATCAGCTTTAATAGAGAGAGGTTTGGCCCTGCAAGCATTACTCTGTACTTGATAATATGTCTGAGCCTTAGTTAGTGTCTGTTTTAGTTTGGAGTATATAGATTCTAGATTGCTAGAGAAGGTCCTTGCAGATTTGGATGAAAGGTTGTCTAAGGATTGGGTTTGTAGCTGAGGATAGTAACTGTTAGCATGAAGTTATGAAGACTTAGGCTCAACCAAGATAGTTGTTTAGGAAGAACTCAATAAAGTTCTCTGTTGGATTACTCTAGCTACTTATACAAATGTCTGTTGATCTATGCACTTGTCTTCTGCAATCACATGACCCTTACTAATAACTATACATATCTTACATAATCCTTTCTATGCTATTTATATCTTTTCTGTGTTATATTCCTGGATATTTTCTATTAGATCAATAAATACACAAGAAATAGTTTCTTTTTTAGGGATTGTCTCATAATAGTAATCTTTATTAGCAAAAAAGAGAAAGACACTAGTAGAGGCTGAGAGAGCATTATTGAACATGAATTTGGCTAAAGAAAGTAGTCAGGCCCAGTTTGTTTGCTAGTAGTTATAGTATATGCATAGGTATTGTTCTAATATTTGATTTGTTCTCTCTATTTGGCCATTGGCTTCTGGATGGTGACCTGAAGTGAAGTGGAGCTTGATGTTTAAGGAGTTAGCTAGTGATCTAAAGAAGCTTGAGATAAATTCTAGTCCTTGATTAAAAGTAATATGGGAAGAGGCACTATATTTAGAAAAAACATGTTTAACAAAGATGTAAGGGCAACTAGAGCAGAGTAGACTCTAGGAGAAACCTCAGAGAATAGGATGAGGCTCCTGGAGAGTAATCTATACTATATATACAACTCTCCTAGTTACAGACTATCTCAGCAATCAGGGATGAGAATGTAGGAGTAGGCAACTAATTAAATATGAGGTAATTGGAACTTAATTAGTTGTAGGGTCACTCCAGTATACTACCACTAGTATGTTAGGAGTAAGGTTTGGTATGGTCCCCTTATATTTATCCTCCCTCTAAGATTGCTATATCTTGAAGCAATCAGTCCAGGTCAAAAAATGACATCAAAGTCTGTTCTCTGGATGTATCTTGGGGCTACTAGATGCTTGTAGTAGAATTCAGCTACCAAGTTGGGTACTGAAACATTGGAGATGGATTTCCAAGAGTTATGCTTTTTGCTATATCCTTTCTATTTGACTAGAAACTAGAACCTTCTCTAGTGCCAGCAACTATCAAGTATCTTTTCTACTTTCTACTCCTCTTCTCCATCTACTATAATCAGCAGAGGTGGGGGGTTCAGTCTTTGTCCCAAAACTGGGTTGTTTAGAACAGTGGAGAGTTTTACCACATTAAATATAGGGTGGAGTTTTTTCATCACCAGGGATAGCTTTAGTTAATAGACCATAGGTTCTACTCATTTTTTTATTATAAAAGGTCTGAGTCTTTGGTGTGATAACTTGGTAGAGGGGCATGTAGTCTTGATATTTGAGATATCTAGAAATACCTTGTCTCTGGGGTTAAACACAGGGGCAGGAGTTCTTCTCTGGTTATAGTAGTGTACCATATTTTCTTGTACTTTTTGGATTATAGACTTTGTCTCCTTGATAGCTATCCTCATTTGCTCTATGAACTCATTGATAGTTTCTAGTCTAGAAGGTCACTGCCTTGGCTCAAAGCCCATCTGGGGGTTCCAACCTATGTCAAGCAGAAAAGGTGTTTGTTGGGTCGAGGTATGGACATAGTTATTGTATTAGAACTTAGCCAGAGGTAAAAGGTCATACTAATTATCCTAATGCTCATTAATGAAGATTTGGAGGTACTGGTCCAATTCTTGGTTGACACACTGTTTGTTTGTCTATTTGTAGGTGCTAGACTGTAGAGAAGACCAACTATATACTAGTAACCTATAGAGTTCTCTTGTGAACAGAGCCACAAACTGGAGTCCATGATCCAAGACAATATATTGAGGTAGTTCATGCAGCTTCCAGACATAATGGAGAAACAACTATGCTGCTTCTTTTGTAGTCACTGTTGTGTGTGTTAGAATGCAGTGTACTCTTTTGGACACTGAGTCTACTACTGTCATAACTGTGTCGTAGCTAGCAGATTCAGAGAGTTCTACAACAAAGTTGATGCTAAGCATACCCTAATGTATTCTAGGAACTGGGAGAGGATACAACTCACCTACTGGAGAGTATTTCATAGGCTTGGTATGCAAGCATAGATTGCAAGTGCTGACATATTGGCCTATATACCTTGATATCTGGGGCCACCAGTAGTTTTGTGATACCAATTCTAGCATCTTCCAATGTCTGGGGTATCCTACTATCTTAGAATTGTGATACAAGAAGATGATCTGTTTTCTCAGTTCTAGATTCCAGGGTACATATATTTTGCCTTGAAATTGGAGTAGGCTATCTATGTTAGACCACTTTAAGAAGTGTAATAATTTATTGGTGGACTGTCGTAGTTCTAAGACAGTTTTAGTGATGGGTTCTTTTAAGTCTCTGTTTTGGTTACTATGCAGGATATCAGAAAGCACTTTCTGTTCTTTCCCTTTGAGTTCGATCCCCTCCAATACCTAGACAGCAAAGAATTTGGGTCAGAGAAGTGTGACATCTTTATTGTCACCAGCTCCAGTTCTGTGATCTGGCCTTCAGGACAGAGCATCAGGCTTTCCCATGGATTGTCTAGAATAGTGGTAGAGAGCAAAGTTGAAGTGAGTGAGATATAAGGACTAATGAGCTTAACAACAGTTGAGTTTCTTGGCTATTATAAAGTACTCAAGGTTCTTGTAGTCTGTCCAAATCTCTATAGAGTGGGCTGCTCCTTTGAGAAAATGTCTTCACTCTTCTAGGACTTGAATAATAACCAGTATTTCCTTGTCGTGGATCTCGTAATTCTGTTCCACCAGGGATAATGACTTGTTGTAGAAGGCTACTGGGTGCCACTTTCCATCTGTAGATGAATGCTATGATAAAACTACTCTAGTAGTAAAGTCGGAACTGTCTATCTCAATCCTAAAGAGATCCAAGTCTTGTGATAATACCAGCACCAGAGTAGAGGTTACCACTTGCTTGAGAGTGTCAAAGACCTTGCACTCCTTATCTGTCCAGGTCCATGCTTGGTCAGCTTAGGTCAAGTCAAAGAGAGAGCATACTATAGTCAAGAAGTCCTATATAAATTGTCTATAGAAGTTGACAAACCCTAGGAAGACCTGGACATCAGTCTTGTTCTCCAGGGTTGGCCATTTGCAGACTCCAGCAACCTTGATAGGGTCCATGGAAATCTTATTTTCTAAGATAACTAAACCTAAGTACTCGATTTGCTCCTTCTAGAAACTGCATTTCTCCAGATAAAGGAATAGCTTGTGTTTTACCAAGATCTCAAGTATCCTTCAGATGGCTCTTGTATGTTTTTCCATGTCTTAGTAAAGATAAGAATATTGTCTAGGTAAACAACTACAATTCCTTCTGCTATAAGGTCCTGGAAGATGTCATTTATCATTGTTTGGAAAGTAGCTGGACTGTTAGTTATATCAAAGAATATTACCAAGGGTTCAAACAGCTTGCAGTTGGTATAGAATGCAGCCTTCCATTCATCTCTGGGCTTGATACACATGTTATTGAAGCCCCAGCAGATATTGAGCTTGGTGAGGTACTTGGCTTTATGGAGCTGTAACACAAGTTTGGAGATCAGGGGAAGGGGGTACTTGTTCTTGATTATCATGGTATTAAGAGACCAGTAGTCTTGGACCAGGCAGAGTGAACCATTCTTTTTCTTGATGAAGAAGATAGAGGTAGTCATAGAAGATTTGGAGGATCAAATCTATCCAGTATACAAGTTTTTTTTGAAGAAGGCATCTAGCTCTTTTTGTTCCATAGGAGACAGAGGTTACACCTTGGATGACTTGGATTCTAACCTAAGGAGAAGTTCAATAGTGTGATCTCAGCAACAATGCTCTAGCAGGACATTAAAGTTCTCTTTTGTGAACACTGTTTTGAATCCCTTGGCATAGTCAGGCATAAAAGTAGAGCTTGCTTGAGTCTTCATACTACAACAGGCTCTCTCAGCCAGGCATTATGAAGCAGTGGTGGTAGCTCAGAGTTTCTCTTATTCTGGGACAAGCAAAAGTCAGGTTATAAATAGATGATTCTCTAGTTTCTAGTCTCTTTTGTCTATTCCACTAGGTATCTCTCCTTTTTCCTTGACAAGTTCTAGTATGGAACTGCTCTGACAGATGTTCATAGCTCAGACTATGCTGTTTCTTTTTCAAGGTATACTCATTTTACAGTACTCAATATTCTTTGCATTATGATGGACACTGGATCATAAGTACTTCTCCCTTCTACTAGTTGATCTCTAGGTTATTGTAAGAGAACTCTACCAATACTACCCTTGGAACTTTAGACTGATCTTCTGGAGTGACCCTGTACCTAATTGAAGCAACCCTGTATCTAATTAAATATTACTATGTAATATTTAATTGTTTTAGCTTGACTTGGCAACTCCTGACCCTGCCAGATATGACTATAGGATCAGGGACATATAACTGTAGTAGTATATATATTGTAGAGTATACCCCCAGGAGCCTTATTCTAAACTCTAAGGATTCTCCTGGAGGTAAGTTGTAATATACTTAGAAGCTGTAATATTACTAAGGATTCTCATAGAGTCTGCTCTGCTCTAGTCACCCTTATAGTAGTTTAGGATCTCCTAACAGAGCCTTGGAAGAATATAGTGGGCAGCCTCTCCCAGGACAGCCTCCTCTACCTTTATTTGACTCTCTGAAACTACTCCATTCTGTGCAAATGTCACATGCAGATACATCCTAGACTGTGGCTAACATTCTGGCCTATCTACAGCATCATTTGCAAGAAGTCACTGAACAACAGAACAACTTGGAAAATAATATCAACAATGCCCTCTATGCCCTAACTGCTCAACTACAACAGCTCATGCAGTTGGTTTCAAACCCTCAGTCTCCAGCTCCAGCCACACTCCACTTTCTAGTGCCTATACCACCAACATCCCCTCTGGCAGCCACAAGGTCATGAGCTCATCTAAAACTCTTATTCCCTTCCAACTTCCATAAAAAGTGGAACTCTGGTTAGGCCTTTCTCAACTCCTGTACCTTATATATACAACTGGCCCTAGAGAAATTTAGCTATAAGAAAGAAAAAGTCCTATGGACATTGACATTCTTCAAGGGAGGTCAGGCTGCAAAGTAGTCCAAGAACCTCTTCAGACAGAAATTGGATACTAGCATATTCTCTATCTAGACCTGGGCTGACTTCAATCAGCACTTTTGTACCTAGTTTTTTCTAGTGAATGTAAAAGTAGATGTGATGTTATACTGCCAATGAATTTTCTATAGAAATGTAATATAGGATACATTTTATACCCCTGAATTTAGTATCTGAGTTCACTCTAGAAAGTAGTTTGGATAAGATTCAAATAAAAATATATAGGCTTATACTTGATTTATTAGCTGCTCTTACCCATTTTCTGTTTTTATCTCCATGTCAATATATATATTTATTCTCTCCCTGAACATCTCAATAACATCAAAGTTACCTTTGATATAGCATATAGTAACTACAATATATAGTAGAGCAAGAGATAATGTAAATTGTTGATGATATTATTGTAATATAACATAGTAGTGGTATATTAGTGACATATTTGTGACAGGATGCTATAAGTGTTATTATACTGCCAGCAAAATTTCTATAGAAAAGTAACATGGAATATACTTTATACCCCTGGGTTCACTATCTGAATTCACCCTAGAAACCTCCTACAAGCCCCAGATGTAACCCAAGAATGGGTATCTCTACTGAACAGCTATCAAGCTGTTATATGCTAGAACAGTATATACCTTGGGAAGCAAGAATAATGAGCTAGCATCTTGTTTTTCAGAGACAGACTATTTCTGGTAATATCTTAGAACTTAGATATCTCATCTTATCTTTGGAATGTAGTATAATTTCAATCTAGAGTGGACTTGGACTAATATAATACCAAGATGACAAGTTAAAAGTCTATCAACAGCTTGGGATCCCATCACTGTTGGACTCAGCTAAGAAGTGAATATCATATAAGACAATAATGGCATTGAGAGCCATCACATGTAATAGAAGTAGTTTCTAGACTGTGTTTTGGGGTAAGAGATAGCTGATTAGCCAGATAGAAAAAGTAAGTAGAAGAAGAAGTATAGAAGTGGAGTAGGATTATATGGTTATATCTGATGGCCATAGAGGGATAGGAGACAATGTTTGTCATAGCCATATAGCAATGTCAGTAGAAGAGAAGTAAGAGAGGCTAGAAGAAAAAGAAGTTTCTCTTTTTATTCATTTTCTAATTGAGTCTCAGACGTTTGTAACTTTAATATATATCTTAGAGTAGAGAGTAGAGACAGTGCCTTCTTGGCCCTTGCCTTTATTTTGGAAGCTCTAAAGGTCATTGAATGTAATTTTTTTGAGCATATAAGAGATAATCTTAGTGAAAGGTTGAGTTGGTAGTATTGTTACTTTGTATTCTACTTGGTCTAGAGAACAAGGGATAAGAATAACTCAGACGACCTTTGGTAGGGTAGCAAGCTAGAAAAGCCTGGCTAGTTATTCACTCAGACTGTATCACATCTATAAGGTTCAGTACTAGGGGTATAGATGAGGGCTTGGTTGAGACTGGTAAGGTCTATGAGTGGTATACTAATTACACTTGCTAGTGAGCTTGTTACAGTACATAAAGGTTAGTACCTTAGGGGCATTATACCAGATGTGATCTAGATTGATCTCACAATCATTTTGACTATTTTTATATTACAGATAAACTGTGTTTCTTTCTTTTAATTTTTTTTTGATACCTCTACTATTTATTTATCTCTACAAACTCTTTAGCATGCAATTAAGAACTGTCACTGTCTTTTTTCTACTTGCTTGTCACAGTAAAAACCTCTTTTGCTCCTTTCAGTATAGTAGAGGGTACTGTAATTTCTCTATATCTGTAGGTAACTGGACACTCTTGAGTACCAAAGATCTTAAGTTCTAAATAAAGAGAAGACATTCAGAAAAATTGATAGAGCAATTTGTGGGTCCTTATAAGATAAAAAGAATTATATTAACAAACACAATTGAACTAGAGTTACCAAGTACAATAAAAATACATCTAGTAGTAAATGTTAGTAAAGTACATATATATAAAGATTAAGTAGAGGAGCAGAAAAAGAAATGGTCTCTCTCAGTAATAATCAAAGGAGAAGAAGAATATAAGATGGAAAAATATTAAATAAAAAGAAGTTTAGAGAAAAGAATAGGTACCTAGTGTGATGGAAGGGATATACAACAGAAGAAGATACTTGGGAACCAAAAGAAAACTTAGAGAATACAAGAGACCTAGTAGAAAGATTTGAAAAAGAGTACGGAGAGAAGTTAAGACAGGCAAGAAAAAAAGACCATAGAGAGTTTCATAGAAGAGAATTACCAGGGAGGTATATAGCAAAAATGTTGTATGGATGGGATAATAAGAGATTTGATCAGGAATATTGGGGATGATTGAAAAGAAATTAGAAATGTTAAAAAGGAGTACAAAGAAGAAGAACATTGGAAATAATTCAGGAAAAAGATGAACAAGAAATAGAGAGACCAAGAATAGAAGAGTGGAATGAAGAAGATAAAATAAACAACCTACAAGACCCATACAATGAATTGTAAAGTCCCTAGGATAAGGACCTTTAAGAGAGGAGTACTATTATAAATTGTCTTAACTATCACAAATAGCCACTTACTGATTTGTGATTGGTTGATTTGATAATCAAAGTGTTCAAAAAAGTGAAGTTAGACAAGCAGCAAAAGATGTTATTAAGTCTGAGGTTTATTCTCAGACATACAGTTCTTAAATATATGATTGTGGTGGTCTGTGCACCAGAACAGCCTACTACATGATCACTACCTATTGTTCTACATATAGGAGTACTATTGTTCTTGAAATAGAGATAACCTAACCATCTTAGGGCAGTCCTTTGTTCTATTCAAGGACAGATGATAATCTATGAGTAAAGATCAGTGTCATGTACAAACATTGAGGACCTTGTATCT
>Ga0153980_1000640_pt1 | contig 15666 bp, 16 predicted proteins | sample TSGA064MetaG_FD_104722 | JGI IMG/M metagenome (GOLD analysis project Ga0153980, IMG submission 104722) | Attine ant fungus gardens microbial communities from Georgia, USA - TSGA064 MetaG | ecosystem: Host-associated > Fungi > Mycelium > Unclassified | place: USA: Georgia, Magnolia Springs State... | reverse complement strand
TGCACCGCGATCGGCAAGATAGCCGCTGGCGGTAAAGTCGGGAAGATCGGAGTGCGAACTGCAGCCTGCTAACAGCAGCAGCATGGCGAAAGAGAGGGTGCGTTTGCAAAGGGATAGTTTCATGACGAAAAGAGTATCACAACCCTGGCGCCAGCAAAGAGGCTTCAGCAGGGGAAAACACAGTGAAGGCTGAAATGAGGATAAACAAAAGGGGCGAATCCGCCCCCCTGTTTAAACTCTTCACCGTTAGACGATTACTTAACAGCGTCTTTCAGTGCTTTACCAGATACAAATGCCGGTACGTTTGCAGCAGCAATTTTGATCTCTTTGCCAGTCTGCGGGTTGCGGCCAGTACGCTCAGCACGGTGGTTAACTTTAAAGGTACCAAAACCAACCAGTTGTACAGCATCACCTTCTTTCAGAGACTCAGTAATCGCAGCCAGGGTGGATTCCAGAGCAGCTTTAGCCTGGGTCTTAGACAGGTCCGCTTTGTCCGCAATTACATCAATCAGTTGAGTCTTGTTCATAAGTTATCCTTACAGTGTATTTATCGCTTGCTAAGCATCGAGTGCGAGGGAAAAACCAGTTTCTGGCACTCTCCTGCATACACGCACCGATAGCCACATTTTTCAGCCCCCCAAATGTAGACCAGACTGGGGGCGAATGTGAAGCCTTAAGGCGCTACAAATCAGGCCTGAAGTCACGTTTTATCGTCTTACTGCTGAAAATTTATACCGATATTGCTGATCCCCGATTCCCGCAGGTCAGAACGCAGTCCTTTTATCAGTTCGAGATCCCTTTCCTCACAGGCGCTGAGCAGGCGAAAAATTTCCCACTGGATGTCCCATTCCTCTTCGACGGCGGGATTCGCTTTTAGCTCTTCATCGGTCATTTCGCGTTCGGCCTGGGTCATTTCCAGCATCGCAACGCTGGTGACAGATGCCTCGCTAACGGCAATTGCGTGCGCCAGCGTTTCGCCACTCAGGCGAGAGTGCAGCAGTTCGCTTAATGCCACGCAGGCATCGATAGCAGGATAAACGCCGTAAAGGTCGTAATCCTCAGCGACCGGAATCGCCTCTTCCAGCTTTTCCAGCTGCGAGTCGAAATTAACTTTGGCATCCTTCACGACCAGCGTTTCCCATATCAGATCGAGAATACGGCGATAAAGCTGGCCGTCGCCAAAGCCGGTCTGCTGGCAAAACGCCCAGTAATTGGGATACATGCGCTCACACAGGCAGGCCATAAAAGTAACGTGCTGCCAGCTTTCCAGCTTTTCGAGCCGCAGGTGAATCGGATTACGTAACATGTTGGGATCTCATAAACAAAATTGCGCGGCCTGCAGTGTAACCGAAAAGCGGACGCCTCACACCGTTATAGCGGGATGCCAAGCCGCGCAAAAGCGGGCCGGTTTGATGCCACTGCGTCGGCCCAGCGCGTCGGTTCGGGTAGACGATAGCCTTGCAGACAGGTTTCGACCCACTGCAGCGCCGTATCGACGCTGACGCGATGGCCCGGCGAGATAAAGAGTGGGTTACAACGCTTCTTACTGCGCAGTACCCAGCCAATCTGCTCACCTTTGTCGATCAAAGGTTGCCGGGAACCCGGCTCCTCGTCCAGAGGCTCAAACTTGCCGCACAGGCGCCGCTTGGCCACGCCGATGGTCGGCACGTCCACCAGCATACCAAAATGGCTGGCAACACCCAGGCGGCGTGGATGCGCAATGCCCTGGCCGTCAACGAACAGCAGATCGGGCTTTTGTTCCAGCAGCTCCCACGCGGCCAGCAAGGCGGGATATTCACGAAACGACAGGAAGCCGGGTATATAGGGCATGGTTGTGGCTATTCGCGCAACGCGATGTTCAATCATCTTTAGCGACGGATATTCCAGAACCACTAGCGCGGCGCGTGTTACCTCGCCACCCTGTTCAAATCCTACGTCCGCCCCTGCAATGTAGCGCGGCGGCATTACGTCAAAATCATCAGCGCGTACCACTTCTGCCGCACGCGTTGTCTGTTCCTGCTTTAATGCCTGTATATCCATAACTAATCCTGGTGATACTGTGGTGACAGTTTGTGAACGGCCTCCACAAAAGCACCCGCGTGTTCTGGTGGCACATCCTGATGAATGCCGTGGCCCAGGTTGAACACGTGGCCCGTGCCGTTGCCGAAGCCCTGAAGTATGCCCGCAACTTCTTGTTCAATACGGGCAGGAGAAGCATAGAGCATAGAAGGATCCATGTTGCCCTGCAGCGCCACTTTATGACCAACGCGACGGCGCGCTTCGCCGATATCGGTGGTCCAGTCCAGACCCAGCGCGTCACAGCCGGTTTCCGCCATCGCTTCCAGCCACTGCCCGCCGCCCTTGGTAAACAGCGTCACGGGAACGCGGCGACCGTCGTTTTCACGCAGCAGGCCGTCAACGATTTTGTGCATGTAGTGCAGCGAGAATTCCAGGTAATCGCGCCCGGTCAGCACGCCACCCCAGGTATCGAAAATCATCACCGACTGCGCGCCAGCGCGGATCTGCGCGTTCAGGTAGAGCGTGACGCTGTCCGCCAGCTTGTCCAGCATCAGATGCAGCGTTGCCGGCTCGGCGTACATCATCTTTTTCAGTTTGGTAAAGGCTTTGCTGCTGCCGCCTTCCACCATATAGGTTGCCAGCGTCCACGGACTGCCGGAGAAGCCAATCAGCGGCACCTGGCCCTGCAAATTCTTGCGGATAGTGCGCACCGCGTTCATCACGTAGCCCAGCTCCTGTTCGGGATCGAACACGGGCAGCTTTTCTACGTCGGCGCGGCAGGTAACCGGCGAGGAGAAGCGCGGGCCTTCGCCAGCTTCAAAATAGAGTCCCAGCCCCATCGCATCAGGGATGGTCAAAATATCGGAGAAGAGGATCGCCGCATCCAGCGCATAGCGCCGCAGCGGTTGCAGCGTAACTTCACAGGCCAGCTCGGCATTTTTACACAGCGACATAAAGTCGCCGGCCTGCGCGCGCGTGGCTTTATACTCTGGCAAATAGCGTCCGGCCTGGCGCATCATCCATACGGGCGTAACGTCTACCGGCTGACGCAGCAGAGCACGCAAATAACGATCGTTCTTCAGTTCACTCATCTTCAGGACTCTTTTTCATTCAGACGCACAGTATATCAGTTATTCCGCCTCGGCGCGGCAGAGCGCAACCGTGTCTTCAATCAGCCGACGGGCCACGGTTCCGGCTGGCGGCAGCTGCGGCAGGGCGTCAAAGCGATACCAGTTAGCGTCCAGCAGCTCTTTAGGATCGATAACGATTTCGCCGCTCTCAAAGTCGGCCATAAAAGCCATCATCAGCGACTGCGGGAAAGGCCAGGGCTGCGAGGTAACGTAGCGCAGATTTTTGACTTTAATACCGCTCTCTTCCATCACTTCCCGTGCAACGGTCTGCTCCAGCGTTTCGCCCACTTCAACAAAGCCCGCCAGCACCGTATAAATGCCGTTGCGATGGCGAGTATGCTGAGCAAGCAAAATTTCATCACCGCGACGAATGGCCACGATGATGCAAGGAGAAATTTGCGGATAATAGCGCTGGCGGCAGTGGCTGCACAGGCAGGCCCATTCCGTTTTGCTACGGTGCATGGTATGCCCGCAGTAGCCACACCACTTGTGCGCACGATAGAATTCCGCCAGCTGGACGCCGCGTCCCGCAAGCTGAAACAGAACGGCATCCTGATCAAGAAGTTGTCGTAACGAGGCCATTCCCTCGGGGCGATTTTCACACACCAGCCGTACCGGTTCGCCTTGCCATTCTCCGATAAGCGATGCGGTTCGGCCCGTCAGGTCTAAATCTTGTGCAGTACCGTACGGTAATTGACCTTTCGGCAACCAAAGTTTCTGTTCATGGCTGACAACCCACCAGCCAGCGTCTACGCTTGAAATCTCAAGTTCCATAAATTGCTCATCCTCACTTCACGTACTACCGGATCGGGATAGACAGTTAAAAATAACACTTTTGGAGTCACTCATGCTTGACCAGCTGGAAGTTCTGACCTCACGCGTAGGCGGATGTAGCGAACTCGTAGATTTTTGTCTTCACTCACGCAAGCAGTTATTAGTTGCTTATTATCAAATGGTTGGCATTAAGCCTAACAAGGAATCGCTGACCACGCTCGACGAAAATGCGCTGGATAACTTTTGTCAAAGCCTGGTAGATTATTTGTCAACCGGCCACTTTACGGCGTATGAACGTTTTATTCAGGAGATGGAAGGCACTGAGCAGCTGGCGAAAGCCGCGCTAATCTATCCGTCTTTGCAGGGAAATACCGAGCACATTATGAGTATTTATGATGCTCATCTGGAAAATGCTATCGACCACGATAACTACCTGGAGTTTCAACAGGCGCTCTCCATGGTTGGCGAAGCGCTGGAAGCCCGTTTTACGCTTGAAGATAAGTTTATCCAGCTGGCGCTGGAGAAGTTTGCAACCACCCCGGCCGCCAACGATGCCGCGATGGCTCGTCCTGCCTGAAAAGTTATAAACTTGTAAAATCCTTGAGCTTTCCATAAAGCCCCTTTATGCTGAATGGGCAATCACCTAGCGATTGCCTGGCAACAGCCAGAATTCTTCTTGTCGGAGTGCCCTTTGGGGCTGAGACCGTTTATTCGGGATCCGCGGAACCTGACCAGGTTAGTACCTGCGTAGGGAACAAGAGTAAAGATTCAAGTCGGGGCTTTGACTGCCCGCGCTTACTCCTCCGAACTCCGGACAAGCAAATTTCCCTTATATCAGGAACTTGCTATGTCTACCCATACCAAACCCACTCGCCGCGAACAGCGTGCCGAAGCCCAGCAGTTTATCGACTCTTTACAGGGCGCCGCTTTTCCCAATTCAAAACGCATTTACCTGACCGGCTCGCGGCCCGATTTACGTGTGCCAATGCGCGAGATCCAGCTCAGCCCCACGATGACCGGCAGCAAAGATAATCCGCAGTTCACCGAGAACGAGCCGGTGCCGGTTTATGATACGGCTGGCCCTTATGGCGATCCTGAAGCCACCATTGACGTTCACGCCGGACTCGCCAGGCTGCGAGAAGCGTGGATAACCGAGCGCGGCGATACGCAGCCGATAGAAAAACTCAGCTCGGTTTATACCCAGCAGCGACTGGCCGACGAAGGGCTGGATCATCTGCGTTTCGATAACCTGCCTTGCCCGAGGCGCGCGCTGGCCGGACGCTGCGTTACCCAGCTGCACTATGCCCGCCTTGGCGTCATTACGCCGGAAATGGAATTTATCGCACTGCGTGAAAACATGGGTCGCGAACGTATCCGTAGCGAAGTGTTGTTACAGCAGCACCCGGGAGAAGCTTTTGGTGCCCATCTGCCGGAAAATATCACCGCTGAGTTTGTCCGTCAGGAAGTGGCCGCCGGACGTGCCATTATTCCGGCCAATATTAATCACCCCGAATCGGAGCCGATGATCATTGGCCGCAATTTTCTGGTGAAGATTAACGCCAACATCGGCAACTCTGCGGTCAGCTCCTCCATCGAAGAAGAAGTTGAAAAACTGGTCTGGTCGGCACGCTGGGGCGCAGATACGGTAATGGACCTTTCCACCGGCCGTAATATCCATGAAACGCGCGAGTGGATTTTGCGTAATAGTCCGGTGCCAATCGGCACGGTTCCCATCTATCAGGCGCTGGAGAAGGTAAACGGCGTGGCGGAAAATCTTAACTGGGATGTCTTCCGCGATACGCTGCTGGAGCAGGCTGAGCAAGGCGTGGATTACTTTACTATCCATGCTGGCGTTCTGCTGCGCTACGTGCCAATGACCGCCAAACGCCTGACCGGCATCGTCTCGCGCGGCGGTTCGATTATGGCGAAATGGTGCCTCTCCCATCATCGTGAAAGCTTCCTGTACGAACATTTCCGCGAAATCTGTGAAATCTGTGCCGCTTACGACGTCTCGCTGTCGCTGGGCGATGGCCTGCGCCCCGGCTCGATTCAGGATGCCAATGACGAAGCCCAGTTTGCCGAGCTAAGAACGCTGGGCGAGCTGACAAAAATCGCCTGGGAATATGACGTCCAGGTGATGATTGAAGGGCCAGGCCATGTGCCGATGCAGATGATCCGTCGCAACATGACCGAACAGCTGGAACACTGTCACGAAGCGCCTTTTTATACGCTTGGCCCGCTAACCACGGATATCGCGCCGGGTTATGACCATTTTACCTCCGGGATTGGCGCAGCGATGATCGGCTGGTTTGGCTGCGCCATGCTCTGCTACGTCACGCCAAAAGAGCATCTTGGTTTGCCTGACAAAGAAGACGTTAAGCAGGGGTTAATCACCTATAAAATTGCGGCGCATGCGGCTGACCTGGCGAAAGGCCATCCTGGCGCACAAATCCGCGATAACGCCATGTCGAAAGCGCGGTTTGAATTCCGCTGGGAAGATCAGTTTAACCTGGCGCTCGACCCCCATACCGCTCGCGCCTATCACGACGAAACGCTACCGCAGGAATCCGGCAAGGTCGCCCATTTCTGCTCAATGTGTGGCCCTAAATTCTGCTCGATGAAGATCTCTCAGGAGGTGCGCGAATACGCGGCCAAACAGGAAGAAGCCCAGCCCATCGAAATTGGCATGAAGGAGATGTCGCGGGCGTTCCGCAGCCGCGGCGGTGAGCTTTATCATTCTGCCGATAGCCTGAACACAGAGGAGAACGTATGAGTCGCGGTGCCTTTCCCCTGACTAAGGAAAAACTGGGCCTTTATCCGGTAGTGGATACGGTGGAATGGATTGAGCGCCTGTTAGAAGCAGGTGTACGTACCCTTCAGCTGCGTATTAAGGATCTGCCGGAGAAAGCTGTCGAGCAGGATATCGCCGCCGCTATCGCGCTGGGCAAACGTTATAACGCCCGGCTGTTCATTAATGACTACTGGCGGCTGGCGATCAAACACCAGGCTTATGGCGTGCATCTCGGTCAGGAGGATCTGGATATTGCCGATCTGGATGCGATTTATCATGCCGGACTGCGTCTGGGCCTTTCCACGCATGACGACGCAGAGCTGGATCGCGCGCTGGCCGAACGCCCTTCCTACATTGCGCTGGGCCACGTTTTTCCTACCCAAACCAAAGAGATGCCTTCTTCACCTCAGGGACTCCATGAGCTGAAGCGGCACGTTGCGCGCCTGGCGGGCGTTTCTACCGTCGCCATTGGCGGAATTTCTCTGGAAAAAGCGCCTGACGTGCTGGCAACCGGCGTCGGCAGCATCGCCGTGGTCAGCGCTATTACCAAAGCCGCAGACTGGCGCGCGGCCACGGCACAGCTGCTGGCGCTGGCCGGGACAGGAGATGCCCATGCTTAACGACAGCGAATTTATGCGCTACAGCCGCCAGCTGCTGCTGGAAGAGTTTGGCGTAGAGGGTCAGGAAAAGCTCCGGGCAGCCAGCGTGCTGCTTGTTGGCCTGGGAGGGTTAGGCTCACCCGCCGCGGCTTACCTTGCCGCAGCGGGCGTGGGAAAACTGCTGCTGGCCGATGACGATAAGCTTCATATCAGTAACTTACAGCGGCAGACCCTGTATGACAGCAACAAGATCGGACAGCCAAAAGCCGACCTGGCGAAAGAGCGTTTACAGGCGCTCAATCCGCAGGTTGAGTTTATTGCGCTTAAGCAACGTATGGATGCCAGCGCCTTACGGGAAGCGGTGCAGTGGGTCGATCTGGTACTGGATTGCAGCGATAACATGCAAACGCGTCATGCCGTTAATGCTGCCTGCGTAGCAAGTAATACGCCGTTGATCAGCGCCAGCGCCGTGGGTCTGGGCGGTCAGCTGCTGGTGATTACGCCGCCGTTCCATCATGGTTGTTATTGCTGTCTGTGGCCGGATGAGATCGAACCGCAGCGCAATTGCCGCACGGCGGGCGTACTTGGGCCAGTGGTAGGCGTAATGGGAACGCTTCAGGCGCTGGAAGCGTTGAAAATGCTGGCGGGTCAGCCGTCGACGCTTGATGGCAAGCTCCGACTGTTTGATGGTAAGCAGCAAACGTGGCGCACGCTTAATCTTGAACGTAGTCCGGGCTGTCCGATTTGCGGAGGCGACCGTGAACGTCATCATTAATGATGAAGCGCATACGCTTGTCCCGCCCCTGACGCTGGCCGACCTGTTGACGCAGCTTTCCTGTCAGCAGGCCGGTACGGCGCTGGCCGTCAACCAACAGATTGTGTCGCGCGATCGCTGGTCCACTTATCCCTTACAGGAAGGCGATGAACTGGTGATTTTCCAGGCTATCGCCGGAGGCTGAGTATGTTGCAGATTGCTGATAAAACCTTTTCTTCCCGGCTGTTTACCGGCACGGGCAAATTTTCCAGCCCGTCCGTCATGCTCGCGGCGTTAAAAGAATCCGGCACGCAGCTGGTTACCATGGCCATGAAGCGCGTGGACTTACGCGGTGGCGATGACGGTATCCTGCGGCCTCTCCAGCAGCTGGGCGTACAGCTTTTGCCTAACACTTCAGGTGCCAAAACGGCGGAAGAAGCCGTGTTTGCTGCACGTCTGGCACGCGAAGCGCTGGGAACCCACTGGGTTAAACTGGAAATTCATCCCGACGTTCGCTATCTGCTGCCCGATGGTATCGAAACGCTGAAGGCGGCCGAAACGCTGGTCAGAGAGGGCTTCACCGTGCTTCCCTATTGCCACGCTGACCCGGTGCTGTGTAAAAGGCTGGAGGAAGTTGGCTGCGCCGCCGTCATGCCGCTTGGTGCGCCTATCGGCAGTAATCAGGGCCTGAAAACCCGCGATCTGCTGGCGATAATCATTGAGCAGTCTGGCGTACCTGTGGTGATCGATGCCGGGATCGGCGCGCCCAGCCATGCCAGCGAAGCGTTAGAAATGGGCGCTGACGCGGTGCTGGTTAATACCGCTATGGCTTCAGCACGCGATCCGGTGCAGATGGCACGCGCTTTTCGTTTGGCGGTTGAGGCGGGTAGCCTGGCGTGCGAAAGCGGACTCGGCAGTCAACAGCAGCGGGCTATTGCCACCAGCCCGCTAACCAGTTTTCTGCAAAGCGGAGCAACAGCATGAAGAGTTTTGTGACGCAATGGGAAACGCTGGAGTGGGACGACATTCGGCTACGGATCAACAGCAAAACCTCTGCTGACGTGGAGCGGGCGCTTAATGCCCCTAAGGTTGGCCGCGAGGAGCTAATGGCGCTGCTTTCCCCGGCCGCGCAGGCATGGCTTGAACCGATGGCGCGCAAAGCGCAGCTGCTGACGCGACAGCGCTTTGGCCACGCCGTTAACCTTTTCGTCCCGCTTTATCTTTCTAATCTGTGCGCCAATGACTGCACCTACTGCGGCTTTTCTATGAGCAATCGCATTAAGCGTAAGACGCTGGACGCGCAGGAAATTGAGCGTGAGTGCCGGGCGATACGGGCAATGGGCTTCGATCAGCTGCTGCTGGTCACCGGCGAGCATCAGAGTAAGGTTGGGATGAACTACTTTCGTCAGCACCTTCCCGCGATCCGTTCTCACTTTAGCTCGCTAATGATGGAAGTTCAGCCACTGGGTGAAGAAGAGTATGCCGAGCTGAAGACGCTGGGGCTGGACGGCGTGCTGGTCTATCAGGAAACCTATCATTCTGCGGTTTACGGCCAGCATCACTTAAAGGGTAACAAGCAGGATTTCTTTTTCCGCCTGGAAACGCCGGACAGGCTGGGGCGCGCGGGTATCGATAAAATTGGTCTTGGTGCGCTGATTGGCCTCTCGGACAGCTGGCGCACCGACTGTTATATGATGGCAGAACACCTGCTCTGGCTGCAAAAAACGTACTGGCAAAGCCGCTATTCCGTTGCTTTTCCGCGGCTGCGTCCCTGTGCTGGCGGCATCCAGCCGGCTTCGCTGATGGATGAAGCCCAACTGGTGCAGGTTATCTGCGCGTTTCGGCTTTTTGCACCAGAAGTAGAACAGTCATTATCAACACGTGAATCACCGCAGTTCCGTGACAAAGTGGTGCCGCTGGCGATCAATACGGTTAGCGCCTTTTCAAAAACGCAGCCGGGCGGCTATGCTGACGGACAAAGCGAGCTGGAACAGTTTTCTCCGCACGATAACCGTCGTCCACAGCAGGTCGCCGAGGCGCTTATCCAGGCCGGCATGCAGCCGGTCTGGAAAGACTGGGACAGCTGGCTGGGCAGAGCACCGGCTACTTAAGCGTTACCGGCGCGCGGCCAGGCATCTCGGCTATCGATGTGTCTGGCTGCTTTTGCGGCGCGTTGGCAAACAGGACCTCGCCCAGCAGACTGTCTTTATTGATTACGCCATACTTCAGGTTAGTGCTGAGATATTTACGATCGAGCCCGGTCAGCTTGATAATCGGCGGCAATACCTCAGGTAATTTATCGACCATTATCATTCGACTTAGCTGAACGGCGTCCCAACTGACCAGCCGCTGATAGTAGATAGCGTTCGCCTCGCATTTCCTTAAGTAAAAATTGTACTGATTATATTCACGCAGCGCCTGCTGCTGAGTGATATTCAAAATAAGATATTGTGGATTGGTGATCTTCTGGGCAATCTCTTTGTAATTCGGCAGCTGTTGTAATCGATTGAACATGGCTGCCGCGCCTTCCTCGATAATAGGTTTAAAATAGCGCAGCCAGTTTTCAATAAAATGGTTCTTTTCAGGCACCGCCATAAACCACGTTTCAATAACTGGATAACGTTGATCAACGGTTGATACTTCACGATAAAAGGCGATCATGTCATAGCGGTTATCTTCGTTAACCGCTAAAAACGCATCCAGCGGCTGATTAAGTATGATGCTGGCGTCCATCCAGACGCCACCGTATTTATACAGCAGCTCAAGGCGAATAACGTCGCTACGGTGTGCCACCAGCAGATCCTGACGTGTAAACGTTAGCTCCGGCAGATACTGTGACAGGTTGCTGTCGTTCACCACGTTCACCGTCCAGGCTGGATTTTCACGTGCCACCTTATTGACGAAGCTCTGAATTTCAACGGGTACCAGGGTTCCAGCCCAAAACATCCAGACTTTTTTTGGAATAGTATTTAATTGCTTATTATGAATAACGATATTCAGATCGTGTTCAAGAGCTGGATTATATTCCGCCATTTTTCTGCGCCTGGCTAACGCTTTTTCAATACGTAAACGCAGCGACACCGCATTTTTTAAAACGGGAAGCGCAAGCGCTTTTAGCTTGTTTTTATTCATAATTACCTCAAAAAGCGGCTGGCATAATTGAATAAAAAGCAGCGCGCCATTTACCGCAGAGTGGCAGAAGATTTTTATAAAATTAGCAGGGGAGTGAAATAACCACAACAGCCAAAATGCCTGGCAAATAAGTTTAAGATAAAGCTCAAGGAGATATTTAAATTTATAAGGCGTTTTATATCCAGCTTACTCCAGTTGGAACTATTATTATTTAATAATATTCGGACCATCTGAAAATCAATGTAGCGATATCGATACTTTTTAATTTATTGAGATAAGCGGCAAGACTATAAAAAATCTTCGGCACGGCTTCCACAAACGGTCTCTTTTTCTGACCGGATCTGTTAACAGGCGTAGAGTTGGTGCTGGCGTTATCAGCTAGCGCCCAGGCCCGGAACCGCCTTCCCTTTTCCCGGGCCTGCCTCACCTTACCGCTTGCTCAGAAAGGCTTGCTTCCATCGCCTCCTCTATCATCTTGCCCAGCAGCTTCAGCGCTTCTTCTGTTTGTTCTGTAAAAGGTAACCCGTAGTTCAGCCGTAAGCAGTTGTCATACTTGCCGGAAGCGGAAAACATTGAGCCTACGGCAATCTGAATTCGATGCTTACGCATTTGCTTATCCAGCCATGTCGTGTCCACGGTTTCCGGTAGCTCTATCCACAGCAGGTAACCCCCCTGTGGACGAGTCACACAGACGCCACAAGGGAAATGCTGTAATACACAGGCGGTAAAAACGTCCAGGCTGCGCTGGTAACACTGCCTCATTCGCCGAAGATGCGCGTGGTAAAATCCCTGACGGACAAACTCTGCTACGGCAAGTTGCGTGTGCTGGACGGTGGCCCCCGTGACGATATATTTCATGTGCAGTACGCGGTCCAGATAACGCCCGGGACTAACCCAGCCTACGCGAAGGCCCGGGGCCAGCGTTTTGGAAAAAGAGCTGCACAGCAGGACGCGACCTTCCTGATCGAATGATTTTATGGTGCAGGGCCGTGGATATTGCCACGCCAGCTCGCCATAAACATCATCTTCAATAATGGCGATATTAAAGCGTTGCGCCAGCGACAGTAGTGCGCGCTTGCGCGCTTCCGGCATAATAAACCCCAGTGGATTATTACAGTTGGGCACTACAATGGCCGCCTTAATCGGCCACTGCTCCAGCGCCAGCTCCAGCGCTTCAAGGCTGATACCCGTTTGTGAGTCTGTCGGGATTTCAATAACCTTAACGCCAAAGCCGCGAAGGGTCTGCATGATGCCGTGATAGGCAGGCGACTCGACCGCTACGATATCGCCAGGCTGGCAAACCGCACGTACAGAGACCGAGAGCGCTTCCTGGCAGCCGTTAGTGATAACAATTTCTTCCGGCATCAGCTGGCAGCCGCTGTCGATAGCCAGACGCGCTATCTGTTCCCTCAGCTCATACACGCCATAAATGTCGTCGTAATCCAGCATTGCTGCATCCTGCTGCTGCCCGATGCGGGTGATAATTTTCCATAGCGGCTTGAGGGTAGGCTGCGTCAAATCAGGTCTGCCGTAGCCAAGCCGAAAAAGACCTTTCTCCTGTCGCGTGCTCAGCATCGCCAGGACTTCGTCCCACTGAGTGACATCCACCGGCTGTTGAACCGGGCGCGTTAAAGCAGGTAAAGGGTGCCCCAGCTTATGCGGCGTCACAAAATAGCCAGAACGAGGCTGGGGCGTAATCAGCCGCTGCTCTTCCAGCAGATAATAAGCCTGCTGTACCGTACTGATACTGACGCCATGCTCTTTGCTTAGCGCTCTGACTGATGGCAGCCGTTCGCCACAGAGATAAAGCCCCTGGTTGATTCTCTCCGCCAATAACTTAGCCAGATGCTCGTAACGTGTCATCGCTTCCTGTCTCTTTCAGGTAGAAAACCAGTACAGATCCTAAGGTAGATCGCCATTCAGAACTACTATCGCGCAGACTGTATGTTAAATAAAAGTGATTATTGCATCTGTCTCACTGATTTCTTTCCGCGCAGAATAAACCTACGGCGGAACAATGGGAGGCAGGCATGGAATTCAATGAAAACAAGGGCGGAAAACCTTTTAGCGCATCACCTTTTGTATTGATGTTCAGGTTACCGCGGCGATTGTGGCTGGCCTGGCGGCACCGGGTGCAGAGCCAAAAAGTATTAGCACGACTGAGCGATGCACAGCTAAAAGATATTGGGCTGACCAGCGAAGACGTAAAGAGATTCAGATAATCAGGACCAGTAATAACCGGATAATGCAGGGCAGGCAGAAATAAAAAACCCCGTCAGAACGGGGTTTTTTATTTCAAAACAGAATTGCCGTCCCGTTTTGAACTGTACAACTTAAAGTGCAAAAGCAAGCCAGTCGATGGTTAATATATAGACAGCAAAAGTAAAAGACCAGCTATTTTTTGTGGTGAAGTCTTTAGAGGTTATTAACGCTACTAAGATCACGAAATTGCCGTGATATTCTAATAAATACAATAATTTAATGCGTAAAATATCGCATATTGTTGATGAAGATATGCCGCTCGGTCTTACAGTTGTTATTGTGGCGGCGGGACCATCTCACCTGTTGCCGCAGGCCACCGGAGTAAGGAGAAGGGTTCTGCTATACCGTGAACGCAAGCCAGTCAATGTGCTTGTTTCGTTTGTAGCGTTCCGGTGGGCCATAAACGATAGCGGTTCCTGAGAAAGGAATCTCCCATGCAAAGACGCTATTTTTTTCTGTTGGTTGCGTTATTCATGGTACTGATGCTGAGCGGGAAAGGAAGCTGGCAGGTACACGTGTCAGATATCCATATCTTGTTCAACGTGCATCAGAACAGGTAAGGCCGTAAGCCGCTCTTCGGAGCGGCTTTTTTAATATCTGCGGCCAGCAATAAACGTAGCGTATTTTTTGCTCTGTATCCTTAAATTGCAGGTATAAAAAAACCCCACCGAGGTGGGGTTTTTACGGTCAGCAAAAACGGCGATTAATCGTCGTTTCCACCCAGACCCGCGTTCAGCAGTTCCGCCAGGCTGGCAGAAGCTTCGTCTGCGGTCACCTGAGGCACAACCGGCGCTTCGCCTGCCGCTTTACGACGCATACGATCCTGGTGATAAGCGTAACCGGTACCGGCTGGGATCAGACGGCCAACGATAACGTTCTCTTTCAGGCCGCGCAGTTCGTCGCGTTTGCCCGCAACGGCTGCTTCGGTCAGTACGCGCGTCGTTTCCTGGAAGGATGCAGCCGAGATAAAGGACTCGGTTGCCAGCGACGCTTTGGTGATACCCAGCAGATCGCGCATATAGGTTGCCGCGATTTTGCCGTTGGCTTCCAGCTCACGGTTAGAAATCTTAACGCGTGAAACTTCAACCTGCTCGCCGTCCAGGAAGTCGGAGCTGCCTGCGCTTTCGATGGTTGCTTTACGCAGCATCTGACGAACGATGACTTCGATGTGCTTATCGTTAATCTTAACGCCCTGCAGGCGGTAAACTTCCTGCACTTCGTTAGTGATATAACGGGTCACCGCATGCACGCCACGCAGACGCAGAATGTCATGTGGAGACTCTGGGCCATCGGAAACCACGTCACCACGCTCCACGCGCTCACCTTCGAACACGTTCAGCTGACGCCATTTCGGAATCATCTCTTCGTACGGATCGCTACCGTCTACTGGCGTAATGACCAGACGACGTTTGCCTTTGGTCTCTTTACCGAAGGAGATAATACCGCTGATCTCCGCCAGGATTGCTGGCTCTTTCGGACGACGCGCTTCGAACAGGTCAGCAACGCGTGGCAGACCACCGGTGATGTCCTTGGTACCGCCAGATTCCTGCGGAACACGAGCCAGGGTATCACCCGAGCTGATCTTCACGCCATCTTCCAGCTGCACAATCGCTTTACCCGGCAGGAAGTACTGAGCAGGCATATCGGAGCCTGGGATCATTACATCGTTACCGTTAGCATCAACGATTTTCAGCGCAGGTCGCAGATCTTTACCGCCGGAAGTACGTTCTGCACTGTCCAGGATCACCAGAGAAGAAAGACCGGTCAGGTCATCCGTCTGGCGGGTAATGGTCTGGCCGTCAATCATGTCGGTGAAGCGAATGAAACCGCTCACTTCGGTGATTACCGGCATGGTGTGCGGATCCCAGTTTGCTACGGTTTCGCCCGCTGCAACCTGCTCGCCGTCGCCTTTCGCCATGGTAGAACCGTAAGGAACCTTATAGCTCTCTTTGGTACGACCGAATTCATCGATCATTTTCAGCTCGGTGTTACGCGAGGTGACAACCAGTTTGCCAGCGGAGTTGGTAACCGACTTGGCGTTAGAGAGTTTAATGGTACCTTTGTTCTTCACCTGGATGCTGGATTCGGCTGCCGCACGCGATGCCGCACCACCGATGTGGAACGTACGCATGGTCAGCTGAGTACCCGGCTCACCGATGGACTGTGCTGCGATAACGCCGATGGCCTCACCTTTGTTGATGATGT
>Ga0153980_1000638_pt1 | contig 15699 bp, 16 predicted proteins | sample TSGA064MetaG_FD_104722 | JGI IMG/M metagenome (GOLD analysis project Ga0153980, IMG submission 104722) | Attine ant fungus gardens microbial communities from Georgia, USA - TSGA064 MetaG | ecosystem: Host-associated > Fungi > Mycelium > Unclassified | place: USA: Georgia, Magnolia Springs State... | reverse complement strand
TTAGCAGGTTGCAGCTCCAGCAACGAATTGACCTCTGGTGGCCAGAACGTACGCTTTGTTGAAGATAAACCAGGTTCTGAATGCCAGCTGTTAGGTACCGCAAGCGGCACGCAGAGCAACTGGCTGTCCGGACAGAATGGTGACGAAGGCGGCTCCATGCGCGGCGCGGCAAACGCCCTGCGTAACAAGGCCGCAGAGATGGGTGGCAACGTCATTTACGGCGTCAGCAGCCCGACGCAGAATCTGCTGTCCAGCTTTGTGCCGACCGATAGCCAAATGAACGGCCAGGTTTATAAGTGCCCGAACTGATTTAACCGGTGCCTCTCTTGCCTAAATTGAGGCACCCTCTTGATCTCTTTTTATTGCTTGCTGAGTTGCGCCTGAGTTTGCTGGTAGAACGCATGCAAAGGACGCAGACACTCCTCCAGCGTCATCATTCTTCCTGGCTGAGAAGGGATGATTTGGCTAAAAATCTGGCTGGGCTGGCGCTGGGTATGCACTTCTTTCAGCTTTGGGCTTCTCTCAATTAAGCGCATTACAACGATATTTTCCTGCTCTGATGGATGAGCGGCGTTGGTTTTAATCACTGCGCCGGAGATGATTTTTCGCCCTTCCTCCGTGTCACAACAGTACAACACGCCGAGATAATGGGAAAACAGATTGAGCTTCCATTCATCCTGAAGATACTGCTGATAATCAACGTTGCTGGTATTCGTTAAATCCACCGCATAAAGCATCAGGCCTTCCAGCGAGGAAGTTAAATAATTAATCAGATCGCTATCACCCGTGTGTTTAAGAGACTGCTGAATGCCCACCAGCAGCGCTTCAACTTGCATATCATCAATACGCAGCGTAGCAATTTGTTCATTTTGCAGCACCAGAATGAGCGTTGACCAGGTGTCGCCGGGTTTTAACGTTATCGACATAATACGTCTTTCCGGATTAGGGTGCTGTACTTCAGGTATATCGATCGCCGGTGTATTTTCTATAAGGCGTTCATTAAAGGCCACCAGTTCATTCTTATAACTTTCACCTTCAGCATTTAAGCGCTGCAGGACGATGGCCATTCTGTGCTGCAGAACTAACAGGAGATCCGCAAGAATCGGCGCCTGAAGATAATAAGACTGACAGAGTTGATTACTCAGTTTGACTTTGAGCATTAAAGCCAAAAATTTGTCATCATATTTAATAGATGCGGTATTAAAACCAATAAATGTTCCTTGCATACGGATCTCCTTTTCCTGGTGGTTACGCTGGTGCCTGCATATGGAGCTGTGACATATCAATGATGCGATCGGCTGAGGCAATGGTGGATGGCCGATGGGCAACAATGATTCGGGTAATGCTTAAACCAGAGATAGACTGGTTAATGACCGATTCATTTTTCAGGTCGAGATGGCTGGTGGCTTCATCCATAAACAGAATGCTGGGTTTTCGATAGAGCGCGCGAGCGATTAAAATTCTCTGTTTTTGTCCACCAGAGATACCTAAGCCAAGCTCGCCGACAATCGTTTCGTACCCCATCGGCATTTTCATGATTTCATCATGGATATTACATCTGCGTGCGCACTCAACGATAAAGTCCATATCGGCATTATCTTCAAAGCCGCTGATATTATCGATAAGCGAGCCTGAGAAAAGGCGGTCCTCCTGAAGGACGCAGGCCGTTCCGAGACGAAAGTTATTGATGCCAATTTTTTGAATATCAAGGTTATCCGCTATCACGTCACCGCTGGTGGGCGCTAACAGACCGCACATGACTTTCAGCAGCGTGGTCTTACCGACGCCGGAAGGGCCAACCAGTGCGATGGATTCGCCGGGTTCAACGGTAATATTTAAATTAGAAAAAATAGGTTGTGAGAACGGATCGTACTGATAGCTGAGATTCTTCACTTCTAATTTCACGCCAGTATTTTCTGCAAAAACCCGGCGTGCAGGCAGCTCTTTTTCCGGCTCGCTAAATACAATTTCTGAAAGACGCTCATTATGTAACGACAGCATTCGCAGCTGCATGACCAGGTCGATCAAGCTTGATGCGCGCTGGGAGAATTGCCCACGATAGGCGTTAAAAGCCATAAACATACCGAGGGTCATATTGTTATCAATGACCATGATCGCGCCCAGCCAGAGTACGGCGACCTGATCGATGGAGGTAATAAAAGTATTAATACCGCCAAACATCATATCGAAGCGAGTCTGTTTGATACCGGCATTGCAGGCGTCAATGTTGATATTTAACCAGTGCTGAGAACGACGCTCTTTTAAGTTCAGCGCTTTAATGGTGGAAATACCGTATAGGGACTCCATAAAGTGCGAGCTGGAGCGTGCGCCCTTGATAACCTGCTCTTCGGCAACGCGACGGTAGAAGCTGTAGGTGGCAAAACGCATGATGGCATAGCATAAGGTGAATCCAACCACGACCCAAACCAGCCAGCCGCCGTACAGCGTTAACATAACCAGCAGGCCAATCGTCATGATTGAGTCGATAATGCCGGTAACAATGCTATTGGTGAAGGTGGAACGGATAGTATCCAGCGACGAAAAACGAGACTGAATATCCCCTAAATGACGTTTTTCAAAAAAGGATAACGGCAGGCTCGTCAGATGATCGAACAGCGTGGTTTTCCATTGGATGTTCGTCAGCGTATTTAGCGTTAATGAGGTCCACGCTCGCAGCATACTAATAAAGGTGCGGAAAAGCGTGAAGAAGACCAGGCCGATACAGATAACCGAAAGCAGGCTCTGGTCGTGCGCCATGATGACATGGTCAGTCACCAGCTGCGTACCGATAGGTAATAGCAGGCCGATAGCTTCAACCACTACCGAAAAGGCAAAGATTTTTAGCAGGACCGATTTAAGTCCCACAATATTGCGCATCAGGTCTAATAGACGCAGGCGTGATTTTGCCTGTTCTTGCTGAAAGTTTTGGTCCGGCCATAGTTCCAGCGCAACGCCGGTAAAGTTATTGGACATTTCCTGGATACCAATAACCCGCTTACCCAGCGCCGGATCGTGAACAATAAAGCTGTTTTTACGTACCTTAGTGAGCACGACGTAATGATTCATTCCCCAGTGGATAATACAGGGTAGCTTCAGCTGCTTGATTTCATCCAGATCCAGAGAGAGGGCCCGGCTTTTCAGACCGGCATGTTCCGCCGTTTTGCTCAGCGACATGAGCGTAACGCCCTGAGAAGGGCTACCGTAACGATGGCGGAAGTTGAACAGGTCGATATTAAGCCCGTAAAAGCCGCAAACCATTGCCAGACAGGCGATACCGCATTCGGCGGCTTCCGACTGTAAAATAACCGGCGTTTTATGACGGAATGAGAAATTAAGCTTATCGGTAATGGTTTTAAACAGTTCTTTATTCATCGATCGGGCCACTCACGCTTTGCGTCATCTTATAGAAAGGAGTAAACATCCACATGTAAAGCGGGCGTTCTTCAAGGAAAACTACCGCCTGAGCCTTCAGACCGTTAGAGAGCGTGAGCGTTTTTCCATTGTAGCTAAAGGTCTTGTCCTTGATTTTTATAATTGCTTTATAGAGCGCTAATTCCTGCTGATTAGTGCCGTTGCTGACATTGGTATATTCTGCCATCTCCTGACGTGACGCCGGGACCGAGGAAATAGAAACAACCTTACCTGGAAATTGGCCAAATTTATCGGCAGGGAAAGCATCATAGCGAATATTAATGGTGTCGCCGGGTTTCACGTAGGGGATGGTATTATTGGGTAACCAGAGGATCAGATAATACTCAATATCACCGGTAGGTTTGATCTGCGCCAGGCTGCTGCCGTTCTCTACCATCTGCCCTTTAGTCACGGCCAGCGATTCAATCTTACCGTTGGTCGTTGCTTTAATAATCAGATTACCGTTAGCGTTCGATTCTACCAGCTGATTTTTATAATCATTGATTTGGTTATGCTGGCTGGAGATCTGATTATCAAAGTCTGCTGCTTTGGTAATTTTATCGCTGCTGGTTTGCGTGAGCTGAGATTCCAGCTGCATCTTTTGGGTCACCAGGGATTGATAGGCGCTTTGCTGTTGAAAATATAGCGAGTGCTGATAGTTATACTGATCTTTAGTTATCAGACCATCCTTTAAGTATTTATCATAGCTGGCCAGGTTGGTATGCATTTTGTTTAAGCCTACCTGAGTATTAGCCAGCATACGGTTGGTTTCCGTTAACGAGGCGCTGGTGGTTTTAATCTGTTTTTCAAGAGCAGCGAGCGTTTCAGCCTTATTACGCGTCAGTTTGCTTATAATATCTTCGGCGTTAGCAATCTTTTCATTGATAACTTCAATCTGAGCCGCGCTAACGTTGCCACCGATCGTATTACGTGAAACGTCAAGTTCATAAAGCGGTTGGCCTTTTTTGACAATGTCTCCCACCTTTACATGCAGATTCACAACAAAACCCTGCTGTGGGGCAAAGACGTTAACGGAGTGGGGGAGCGTAATGACCTCTCCGCGTACATCAATACGCTGGGTAAAGGTGCAAAATATGAGTGAAAGCACAATGGCAATAAGAAAAATAAATGCCAGAAGAGTGACTAGCCACGCGGGAATGCCTGCTAATAATAATGCCTTTCCTTTCCAGTGGATTTTTTTGTACTCAATCGCTTCCTTGCGATAGATTGATTTTTTCATAATTATTTTGTTTTTTTAGGTGGAAGTAAGGCCCATTAATAATGGGCCTTAAAGTATAAAGTTTTTTTTAATTGTTAAATCTTAATGGCTCCATGGGATAAATGTACCGTCAATGACGCTCTGGAAGGCATCAACAACAACTTGCAGGGTTGTGTCCCAGCCAGCCGCGATCGCCCCAGATGCCCCCGCTACCCCACCAACAATAGCTCCCCAAACTAATCCCACCCCATTTCCAATGAGGCCAAAACCTAACAGACCACCATTAGCACCAGATTGAGTCCCACCAATTAAGGTACCAAATGAACCGCCAACTATACCTCCGAGCACACCAGCCGCAATAGCTTCAACTGCATTACATGCAAATGAGCTAATCGTTGATTGAATTGAAGAAAAATCCCAAGAGTAGCCGCCAGAGATTTCTTCCATTTCAAAAACAGTTAATTGTTTCATAGTTTTCCTTGGTTATATAATATGTCAGATTGTTCCGCTCTCTGCATGAACATATTTTTCACGCAAATGTACATTGAAATTATATTATAAGTCAAAAAAATAAAAACTTGCCTTAGAGGATAATTTCGAGGGATGATTTTAATTAAAAAAAATATTTTTCCAAGCCATTTTAGTATAATTCATGTTGAATTTTAGCTCTTCATCTAATAATTATCTTAAATCACATAGAGTTTCGGTTGTGAAGTAAATAAAGTGTTTGCGGGCTAATGTGTTTATTGGTGTTGATATAAAGGCTGTGATATAAAAGCTGTGATGTAAAAGTAAGGTTAATATATTTCGCAGGTTGTGTTTGGTTATCTGCATGATATTTAACTCTACCTCAAAAGACCTCATTGTTGGCTCTGTCAAATGAAGATGATAGCGCCAACAATAATTTTTAATGGTTACTCTTCCTGTAGAATGATTTCAAATATAGCTCGAACGCTACCTGGTGTTATGGTGTTAGATAGTTTGTAATAGTCCGCAGTGAAGGTAAGCGACTGGCTCTTTTTCACACTGGCAATAGTGTAGTTTTTATAATCAAAAAAGGTGATAGGGCTGGAACCCTGTTTAATTATGAAACCAACATCTTTGGCTCCTCCGATAGTATCAGGGATGGAGTTTAGCAGTACGCCATCTTTTGATGCTGAGTTCTCGGTTATAGGGTTAAACCAGTAGGTATATTTGGTTCCAACGGATGAGTCAGGGCAGGTAATGTCAAGCGTAAAGTCTTTTTGCTTGCCAGTTACCCCGCCCTGAGTGATAGCTTTAAGCTGCGATGCTTCTATATTAGATAGATTGACCGTGCTCCCACCTCGTGGATTTATATTGCAGGTTGTTTCCCTGTAAGTGAAAGGGCCGAGTTTGATGTTGGCTTGGGCAAGTCGGGCAATTGATGAATTAGCATTGACCTGATTGACGCTTCCTGCACGATAGGACACCGAAATCTCTTTTTTTCCTGAGAAGCTCGTATCAATATTGTCCCTGGTTTTTATCAGCCAGACGGTTAGTTGTTTCACGCCGGGATCGCTAAGGCCATAGGCAGAAACAGTACCTAACGTGGCCGGAACGGGGCGGCCGTTGGCGCCGGCAATTGCTTCCGAAATTTCAAAACCAATACCCGGTATCCCTGTTTCATAAACCGGTCCACCGAGCACACCGGTCACGCCTGCCGCCAGATTGACGCTGGGCGTGGCGATAATGGCGTAAATATCATTTGCCTTGCAGTTATAAAAAGTTTTTGCATTGGCAATCGCTCCGCCTACCGTTCTTACTGCCAGTACGCTACCGGGCGCCAGGCTTGAATCGGATAAAATTTTAGCTGGGCTGAATGTAACATTGAATGCAGCATCAGTTCCGTTGTAATTACAGTCAGCCATTACTGTCTGATTAAGTAAAAGTAAACTAATAAAAAGGAGTATTTTTTTCATAGTCTGTATTCATCCCTGTTACTGGCAAACCGCAGTGGCCTGAGCAATACCTTCGTTTACCGCAGCCAGGCTATAAGACGCTTTACACTGCTGCCCGCTCTTTGATCCCCACTGTGCATAGACTTCACCGTTATCTTTCAGGCCGGACAAATAGACCATACCACCATCAGAAACGATGCTGGCCTGGGCGTTTTTATCCGTAGTCAACGTTACTGTGGCGCCATAAGGAACGTTTTCACCCGACGCTCTCTTGAGAATAAGGAACGCGCGGCGGCCAATATTGCCCGCGAAGTTTGCCCGTACCACGGCTGCACGGGTTGGCACCACTTTCTGCGTCGTATTTGGCAATTCCATATTATCTCCCAAAGTCGTGCTATCTAAGGTCACGCTGGTTCGATGGTATGGCGTAACGTAAGGAATAATCGCGTAGCCGCGGTAGTCCGTTTCGATCGTCGCGTCGTTTTCCAGACGGACGTGTTTCAGGCCGGGCGCCTTAACCAATACGGCGGTTTCAGACCAATTTCCTGACCTAATGTTATTCCGTCAGCATGAACCAGCACACCGCCGCTCAGGCCGTAGTTAATTAACTGACTATTTTTGGCATAGCTGTAGCCGGCGTTAGCCGAACCCATGGAACCACGATAGTTGCCGTAGACGCCGCCGCTGGCATCTTCACGATTGCTGTAGCCCTGCTGGACGTTCCAGTCCAGGTTATGGTTTTCCAGCGCGACGCCACTCAGAGAAACATACTGATCGGTTGAACCCGGACTGCTGTTGGTCACGTTATAGGTCGCATAGGCATTAGGTAACCAATCGCTTAAAGGAATGGAAATATTAAATGAAACAACATGGTCATCCTCAACGTGACGGCTGGAACCATTATTTCCCCAGCTATAGCGGCTATAGCTATAGCCAGCGTAATAGTTAAAGCGGCGGAACCCGCCGTTATAGCCAATATTCAGTGAGTTATTGCGGCGGTTGCTATCCCAATAATCCTCAAAAATACCGGATACAGAAAGGTTACCCAGCCCTGAACCCAGGCTCTGGCTCACGGTAATATTGGTTCTGTTACGCAGCGAGTGTGGCGTATATCCGCCGTAGCTGTTGTTATAGGTATTCATCACATCAGTTAGCGTATTGTACCCGGAGGTCGAATAGCGGTAGCCGGCTACGGTAATATTGGTGCCGGTTTCAAGAATATTTTTACCGTAGCGAATGCGCCATGACTGGCCGGACGTTTTCTCTTCATCTTTCTTTTTAGACCATGCAGCCGTTACATCGGCGGAAACCGCGCCAATATCGCCGAGGTTTTGCCCGGCGCCAAAAGCGAGCGCCTGGTAATTGGCCGCCGCCTGTACGCCCGTATAGAGAGTGGTATTGCTTAATACGCCGTAGCTGATCGTTGCTTGCGTAAAGGGTTTCTCGTCAACGTTGCCATCGTAGGGACGATATTTCCCGCTGGTAATCTCATACTCCATCTGGCCTTCCCGGAGCATTAATGGCAGAGAAGCGTAGGGCACCACGAAGTTTTGTCGGGAGCCATCGGACTCCTCGACGGTGACGTAAAGGTCACCGTTGCCGCCGGTTGAGTAGAGATCGGTAATTTCGAAAGCGCCCGGAGCGACAAAAGCCTGGTAAATTTGGTAGCCATTCTGCTTGATGACGATACGCGCATTGGTTCGGGCAATACCGCGAACGATGGGCGCGAATCCGCGCAGGCTTTCAGGAATCATGTCCGTGTCGGTTGCCAGCTGAATCCCGGTGAACGGCACGCTGTCAAAGATGCTCGACAGCGAGCTGCTTTCGCCCATGACTAAAGTACTTTTTAACGGGACAATACTCCGCTGTGCATAGAGATATACAGAATCCCAGTCGCTCTTTGCCCCCGCTGACTTATTCCATGTACTCAGATTGCGCAGGCGCCATGGCCCGAGGTTCAGGCCGGATTGTAAGTTAAGATTGTAATACTCATTATTGGCTTCATAGTCTTTGCCTGAACTAAACTGATAGTTGGTCAGTAAGGCATTAATACCGTCGTCAAACTCATCGGGGGAAACGAAGCCCTGCGCGATAGTGGACAGTGCCGCCTGCGGTATGGATACCAGCAGCTGTTGAGTATTGAAGTTAAAATCGGTGGTGAAATCAGGAATGACATGAGTATCTGCGCAGCCATCCGCATCTTCTTTTAAGCCAGGAAAAGCGTCTGCACGCAAACCATAGCTGGTTAATTTAGCAATGCTTAAACAGGGAACTAATTTCAACGTATCTGTTGTGGGATCTTTTTTTTCCACAAACCGGATATCAGCCGTTTCTTGCAGACTGTTATTTAAAATAACGTCAATGCGATACTCCCCTGGAGCCTGGGCATCGCGGGTGGCGTAGAGGGATAAGTCCGGTATTGAAGAGGGGTCGCTCTGACCGACAGATTTTATAAATGCGGGGTCAAAAAAATCACGAGCTAAAGCATTGGCGCATAAACCGAGAGCTAGCGCAGGAACAAGAACGAAAAATGTGTGGGAGGCTCCGGATAGCGCGCCTTCCCTTTTTTTTATTGAAATAGACATACTTTTCACCCTGGCCAATCAAAAAAGAATTTAAATCGATGATGTGTGGGCAGAACCCGAGCCTCCGTTATCAGTGGCGACCTTCCACTCGATTTCTGAACCATTTATACCTGCAGGCAAAGTAAATTCTTTGCTGGAAAAAGCATCAATGTTATTGACTGAGCTGCTAATATCTCTGCCGTTTATTTTTATCGACTTAAAATAAATGAAAAAGGGTGTCGGATTCTTTAGCGTTATCTTATTACCGGACTTATGCCACTGCAGATTTTTAGCTTCGGTATTAATATTCATATCCTGAATGGCGCGAGGGCGATAGATAAGACGCATTCTATGGCGCACCGCCAGCTGCAGCTTGTTTTTGTCAGCTTCACTGTCGCTGGTTGGCGGAATAGACATTACGTTAAAGAAGTAGACAGTTTCACGATCCTGAGGGGCTTTAGAGATATACGCGTTAGGAAAAATACGTACCGTGTTGGTTTGCTTGCCCTCCAGGCGGAAAAGCGGGGGAGTCACCATAAAAAAGCTATCTTTCATTCCTTCAGACGCTTCGACCCAGGATTTAATTAAATAAGGCGTGTCATCTTTGTTTTCAATGTTCGTACTGATTTCTCGCGAACCTTCTTTATAAAGATGGCGGGTTGAATCAACCACGACTCCGCTCTGGGCCACAAAGCTGACAGAAATAAAAGAAATTGCAGCTAATCTTAATAATGACTTCAGCATAATTCATTCCCTGAATAAAAAAATAACGGGGCCTGCCTGAGGCAAACCCCGTTGTACTTATTAGTAGCTAATAGTAAAGGTGGCTACACCTTTAACTGCACCATCGGTAACGCCGTTTGCAGTTTTAACGTATGCAGCTTTATAACGCAGGTAAGACGGGGTACCCGCGGTATAAGCAACAACTTTTGGAGTCGTACCGGTGAAGCTTACGCGAGTGCCGTCGGTGTTTACTACGGTAACCGCAGCGTTAGTTGCCGGGCTGGCAGCCGTGTTAGTCAGCACGTTGTCCTGGCCGCTGATATAGTCGCCGGTTACGGTCACGTTGATGTTACCGGTGTAATTAGTTGCACCTTTCTGGCAATCTTCGATTTTGTACTCAATGTCTTTTGCAGTTGACATATACGGAGTGTTAACTGCCATTGCGTCCAGTACAGATGCTTTAACATCGTCCAGAGTTAAAGAACCGCCGGAAATCATAGCGGACGGCGTTACGTTACAGGATTCGCCGGTGTCGGTAACGTTACCCAGAATAGTCAGAGAAGAACTGTTCCCTGCCGCGAAAGCCTGAGCACTCAGAACTGCAGAAGCAGCAACCATTACAGCTACAATTGTTTTTTTCATTTATTTAATCCATTTATAGATACTAAAGTCCTGAATAGCGTCAAGACGAAGATGTTAATTAGTCTGATAGGTAATAACTAACATTCTGCTATGTCTGCCCGATCGCTATCGTTATCATTCTCCTGCCGCCGCATTTTGTATACCTGGTATACATAGAGCGTAATGTGCCGGAGCGGTGACAAATCTAAGTGCAGGACTGATAAAATGCATGTGAATTCTGTTTGAATTTAAACTCTGTTTATTGAAGGTTGCAATTTCACAAGCAGATTTCGTAGATAATAATGAGTGTGCCTGGAAGGTATAGTTGTAAATCAGTCTTCCCTTTGGTTCAAATATCATGATAATCTTATCTTTGCTCTGGGAAGAGCTGGGATTTTTCTTTGAAATTATCTAATCTGGCAGGCTTAAAGGGATGTACTGTGATAGCTAAAGATGAATTTGAATTTAATTCATCTTTATTTCATATGGAATGGTGAGGGAGGAAAGGGATTATGATATTCAATGAATATATCATTAACAATGAAGTTATTTTTAATGTAAATATGAATGAGCTGCAGCCCGTAGGGGACAATGGTGAGAGCGTGACGCTGAACGCGCCGACTGCACGCTGCCTGCAACTTTTACTGGAAAGTAATGGGAAAATTATATCCCGAGAAGAGTTTCTGGATAGTGTCTGGAAAACCAGAGGGGTTGTCGTTTCGCAGAATACTTTTTATCAAAACATATCATTGTTAAGAAAGTCGTTAGTGAAAGCAGGATTATCGCAAGATATTATTGTTACAGTCAGACAGCGCGGGTTTGTTCTCGCGGCAGGATCAAATATTGCCTCATTCTTACGCTCGGAAGAAAAGGCACCGGAAAATTCTGAAAATGTGCAGGTTACCGCAAGCACCTCTTCGCCTCCGATTGAGAAAAATGTGATGAATAATTCCGCTGTCCGCGAAGATGCGCAAAAAAGTTACACAGACGATAAAGCAACAGTATTTAAATTACCCGGGTGGATTTTGCCTCTGTTATTGGTGATGACCGCAGCAAACATCCTTTCTCTTTTTTTGTAAGTAATAATGAATGGATTAACCGCTTGCTTTTATATTCGCTTTACTCTCTCCTGGAAGAATAACTACTGGTTCTATGAAAATTATAAAGCATCAGTATTTATACGCCAGTAAGTAATAGCACCAGGTAGTCTGCCAGGCAGTGCCCGGCAGACGGATTCGCTATCGTTGCTTCAATCCTAAGTCCAGGGGCGTCTTGCTTGGTTCTCCGCCGATTTCCCGTGCAAGTTTAGGGACTAAATAGCCGGAGACCAGCGTGAGTAGTTCACGCATGATTGCCCGGGCCTCTTCGTCACTGACCATGAAATGCGCCGCTCCCTGCACTCTATCCAGAACGTGCAGGTAATAAGGCATAACCCCGGCATCGAACAACGCATTGCTCAGATCGGCGAGCGTGCGCGCATCATCGTTCACCCCGCGTAACAGTACGCTCTGATTGAGTAAGGTGACGCCAGCCATACGCAGGCTCTTCATTGCTCTACGAAACGCGGTATCAATCTCGTTGGCATGGTTAATATGGTTCACCAGCAGCACCTGCAACGAAGATGCAGAGATGCGCGCAACCAGGGTATCGGTAATCCGCGCAGGGATCACAATGGGTAACCGGCTGTGGATACGCAGGCGTTTAATATGTGGAATGGATTCCAACTGGGTAAGCAGCCAGTCCAGTTCATGGTCCTTCGCCATCAACGGGTCACCGCCGGAAAAAATAATTTCATCCAGCTCTGGATGAGCCGCGATGTATTCCATAGCCTTCTGCCAGTTGCGCTTCGTACCCTGGTTTTCCGCGTACGGGAAGTGCCGACGGAAACAATATCGACAATTTACCGCGCAGCCGCCTTTCACCAACAGTAAAGCGCGGTTGCTGTATTTATGCAGCAGACCTGGCACAACGCTATGCTGTTCTTCCAGCGGATCGGTGGAGTATCCTGGAGCATGAATAAACTCCTCCTGGGAGGTAAGTACCTGACGGAGAAGAGGATCGTTTGGATTTCCTGGTTCCATACGAGCAATAAATGCCCGTGGGACACGCAGTGCGAACAGGCGCTTAGCGTCGCGTCCTGCCAATAGATTCGCATCAGCGTCTACATTTAAAAGCTGCAGCAGTTCATCGGGACTGGTCACAACATCGGCAAGTTGCGTTAACCAATCTTCTCTGGATGGGGTATTTAGGGTTACAATATGCGCCATTTTGTGGCTTAGCTACCAATTAACAAAGTTTCAGAGGGCCTTATGGCGACTTACTATAGCAACGATTTTCGTGCCGGTCTTAAAATCATGATGGACGGCGAACCTTATGCAGTTGAAGCCAGTGAATTCGTTAAACCGGGCAAAGGTCAGGCTTTTGCGCGCGTTAAGCTGCGCCGCCTGCTGACCGGTACCCGCGTAGAGAAAACCTTCAAGTCTACAGATTCTGCTGAAGGCGCAGACGTTGTCGATATGAACCTGACTTATCTGTACAACGACGGTGAGTTCTGGCACTTCATGAACAACTCGACGTTTGAACAGCTGGCCGCAGATTCTAAAGCCGTTGGTGATAATGCTAAATGGCTGCTGGATCAGGCTGAATGTATCGTTACTCTGTGGAACGGTCAGCCGATCTCCGTTACCCCGCCGAACTTTGTTGAGCTGGAAATCGTTGAAACCGATCCAGGTCTGAAAGGCGATACTGCTGGCACCGGCGGTAAACCGGCTACCCTGTCCACTGGCGCAGTGGTTAAAGTTCCTCTGTTCGTTCAGATTGGCGAAGTCATCAAAGTGGATACTCGCTCTGGCGAATACGTATCCCGCGTGAAGTAATCGATGCGCTGAGACGGTTGGCGCAGCCTTTCGCTGCGCCCTCTACCGGCGTAACTGCAGGCAGGGAAGATGGCTCATAAATTAACGCTCCCGGTATTATTATTTCTTAGCTGCGCCCTTCTGTCCGGATGCAATACGGCTCGCGGCGTGGGTGAGGATATCCAAAGCCTGGGTCATGCTATTTCTCACGCTGCCAGCTAACCTGATTTCATCAGGAAATCCTCATTCATAATCCATTTCTGTTCCTGACTTAATATCTTAAGCCTCTTTTTCTCCGAAAAAACGTTGAGATTCCCTCATCCTGAACCAGGTTGTCTATGCTTATAAGGCACGATAACTAAAACTGGTAAATTAAGGATAACATCATGGTAAAAAAAGCGATTGCAGCGGTCTTTACGGTTTTGGTCCTCTCCTCAGCATTGACCGGATGTAACACCACGCGCGGTGTCGGTCAGGATATTTCAGATGGCGGCGATGCGATTTCTGGCGCTGCAACCAAAGCTCAGCAATAGACCATGGCGGTACGGCCGTGGTCGTACCGTTCTTCCTCTCTTTAGCGACATCGTGTATTATTTCCGCGGATTATCATCTACCTTGCGGGACGACCCGTAAGCGTTCCACATCTGGGGACGGCCCCATCAAAGGAGCCTTATGTCCTGGTTAATTCTGTTTATCGCGGGGCTGCTGGAAGTTGTCTGGGCAGTCGGCCTGAAGTATACCCATGGTTTTAGTCGGCTTGTGCCGAGCGTAATTACGATTGCCGCCATGGTTATCAGTATGGCGCTTTTATCATGGGCGATGAAAACGCTGCCCGTGGGAACGGCTTACGCCGTCTGGACCGGTATTGGCGCGGTTGGCGCAGCGGTCACGGGGATTATCCTGCTAGGAGAATCCGCCAGCCCGATGCGCATTGCCAGCCTGGCATGTATTGTCATTGGCATCATTGGCCTGAAAATGAGCGCTCATTAATAGCGTTGATTGACCCAGATGAGCTTGCTCACGTCAAATCCCTGCCGGCTGGCGATATCCAGCATCTGCTGCTTCACTTCCGGCGGGATTTTCGGCGCACGCGCCAGTAGCCAGAGATAGTCGCGATCTGGCCCACAAACCAGCGCATAGCGATAATCCTTATCCAGTGAAATGACGTTATAGCCGCCATAGAAAGGGCCGAAAAATGAGACCTTCAGCGCGGCGCGCGTGGGATCGCCGGTAAAGTAAGCGACGCCGTCGGTTTTCTGCCACATACCCCGGTCGGGGTTATATCCCTTGTTTACCACGTTCAGCCCACCATCATCGCGCAGGCTATACGTTGCGGTGACCTTTTCTAAGCCACTCTCAAAATTGTGATCGAAACGGGCGATTTCATACCAGGTACCGAGATAGCGTTGCGTGTCGAATGGGCTGACCACGGTGACGCCGGTAGGCGGCGTCGGCGTGCTACAGGCGATAAGCAGAAATGAAGCGGCAACAACCGCCATGACGGGGAGCAGACGCATAGTTATTTCCTTGCCAGTTTTAAGCTAAGTGTAGATTCAGGCAGGAAAAATGCGGCAGATTTTTCTTGAGAAGAGAGCCCGATAACATCCTGCTACCGGGCTTGCCGCAGTCGAGGTTAAAGCAGCGGTTTAGATGAACAATATTCCGACCAGCGTGACGACGGTCAGAATCGCCGCGAGGCCGTAGAAGACCCACTTACCGTTGGGTACATGAATTTTTAAATCGTGCATCGCATGGTGAATACGATGAAGTCCGCACCATAGCGGCAGCACAATCATCAGAAAAATAAACGCACGGCCAATGAAGCTGTGGGCAAAGCCCAGCACGCGTTCGTAGCTGAAGGCATCTGCGGGCGCAAGGCCCAGCGGCAGCATAATACCTACCAGCAGTACGATGACAGGAGCGACAATTGCTCCCCACATGCCGCCAGCGCCAAACAGCCCCCAGAATACGGGCTCATCAGAACGTTTTGGTTTAGGATTGATCATTCCAGCCTCCTTACCAGAACAGGGCGACAAACAGAATCACTACGGTGACGACCGCGGTGACGATCCAAAGCCCTTTAATCACTGGCTCTGGCCCCATTTTTTCGCCTTTGAGGATAATATTGGCAGCTTTCGGTGCCAGCTCAAACCAGGTCTTGGTATGCAGCAGCGCGGCCGCAAGCGTGATCAGGTTCAGAATCACGACAATCGGATTTTGCAGAAAACCGATATACCCGGCCCAGCTCTCAGCACCGTGCTTCAGCGCGAATAGCCCGTAGATCAGCACGATACTGAACCAGACCGTGGGGACCGCTGTTCCTTCACGCAGCATATAGAAGCGATAAAACGGCAGCTTTTTCCACCAGGTGGACGGCATCGGCCGCA
>Ga0153980_1000637_pt1 | contig 15711 bp, 15 predicted proteins | sample TSGA064MetaG_FD_104722 | JGI IMG/M metagenome (GOLD analysis project Ga0153980, IMG submission 104722) | Attine ant fungus gardens microbial communities from Georgia, USA - TSGA064 MetaG | ecosystem: Host-associated > Fungi > Mycelium > Unclassified | place: USA: Georgia, Magnolia Springs State... | reverse complement strand
TAACTTCTACTATTTTGCTTTCACATGCTAAAAGTTTACGTAACCCTAAAGGATAACTTCTACTATTTTGCTTTCACATGCTAAAAGTTTACGTAACCCTAAAGGATAACTTCTACTATTTTGCTTTCACATGCTAAAAGTTTACGTAACCCTAAAGGATAACTTCTACTATTTAGCTTTCACAAGCTAAAAGTTTACGTAACTATGTGATGGCACAAGCTTGTTTTGTTGGGAGGCATATTGTATATTGAGGATGCTAGTTCAGACTAAGTTTATTTTGCTGCTGCCAACTTTTATAAGACTTATTAGGATTTAAAACTCATTTGCTCTTAATCTAGTTTCCTCATTAGATAGTAACAGTTAGACATTATTTTATCATTAACAATTTCACTTAGTATTCTTTCTGAAAGCTACTAAAATGCATCCTTTCAACTTACGTTACTTTAAAATTAATAACTAAAACTCCTCAATTCTTCTCCACCTTTTATTAAACTATAGTTTGCATATTTTTATTTTCCCCTCATCCTTTTGACTAATAATCAATTTCTCTAATGTTAACTGTTCAAAAGGCTATCGTCTCTAGGGAAACGATAGCCTTTTTTTGATGATTGAGCATCTAAAGGAATAATTCATATAAGATTACGTAGCAAACACACATTTGAAAGATAGTACCAAATATAAAAGCTTCAATTGTCATCATTATCACTCCAATTTTATAAATGATTAGATTCTAGCTTATTATTTGATATTCTTTCTATATTTATTCTCTTTTGTCAATTTTTTATGGTTTTAATTTTTTAATCGTTATTCCTTCCCAGTCGAAAACCATCTCCTTGATTAAAGTAAACATAATAAATTGGCTCTTTCCCTAAAGCCCATACGCCAATATCCTTCTTACCTTTGTTGCTTAAATCAATTATTTCTAAATAAGCGTCAACTGGATTTTCGATGGGTACTCTATAGTACAGTCGTTCTATCTGATATGCTAAATTTATAACTAAAGTTAAGTCTCTTATCGTTGAATCGGTTTCTAATATCCCTAATAAATATAGTTGATTGAGTTCGCCAGTTCCCATTAAGTCAACGGATTTACTATCTAATTCGATCACATTTTTTTTTAAATCTCTTGAGTGAACGCCACTTATGCTATGCTTCATAAACGCTAACCTCCTTTACCTATCTGTCATACTATATGCAAATTTTACGGTTAGCGCGCTAATAAAGTTTAGCTTAGTTTCAGATAACAGCTTGTCATGACGCTAAAATTTTTCCATGCTATTACCTCTACCTCAAAAATAACAGCTACTTGTTTTATGATGTAAAATTTTCAAAATTAGATGGTTTAATTTGATTTGAATGTTTCTGTCTTTAATCGTTATGACTTATGAACATACAAAAAAGGTCCCTTCCTGGAACTTTAATCTTTAGTCAACTGAGTGGGACCGCTTTTTTATAAATACGATTATAGCATTTTGCGCCTACTTTTGAACTCAAAGACAAGGGTGTTAAAGCCTTTCTAAATCTTTGATTTTAGCTGTTTATAAAAAAATTGCACGATAAAAAAGATGAACTTGCTGAAAATCAAGGCAAATGAAGTCAATCCTTTGGTGATCGTTCACTACTAAAAATGCTGCTTTCAATTTCGCTTCTGTTCATCTTTTTTAGATTAACTTGTCTCAAATCCAGCGTCTTCCTATTAAAAATTTGTATTTCACCAGTTCTAAGTTTTTCTGCTAACGTCGCTTTTTCTTAGAGGTCTTTGTACGTCTACCCACCGGTGGCTGGATGCGTTTTTTCTTAACGAGGCTGACCAAAGGATAGGGGTGCCCATGAGCGTTAGGCTCATCTGCATTATCTTCGTGATACGAGCAACTGATTTCTATGGATGGCAGTGAATGACCTTGTTTTGCCGTTCGCTTAAAAGAAGCCGGTTGTTTCCCGCCATTTTTGGGCTCTAATGCCTCTTGAATGAGAGCCATAACGGCCGCTACTGATTGATCTTGATCATCGTCCAACCAAATCTCTATTTCTTCTTCAACAAACCCCTTTTTATGAGAAAGCCCTGCGGGGCTTACTTCTGGTTTGAAATCATCCTGATGATCTGTTAAAGGTGGACTTTGCTTTTTTATATCAACCGGCATCTGCTCTTTAACGATTAGATCTTTATTGACCAGTATGTTTTCTTGTGCTGCTTCTGCTAACAAAGCTTGATTAGATCCACTTGTTTGACTTTGCTGTTGGATTCCTGACTGCTGTTGATTCTTGGCTACGGAAGATATTATCTTATTGCTTTTAGGCTCTAGTAGATTTTGTTTTGGAGTCAAGACATTCCAAGCTACTTCTTTCTTATTTAAAGGAGCTAATGATCTGGCACTTGGGAGCTGCTGCTCTTGCTTCATTAGCCTCTCGAGTTGAGTTAACGCTTTTATCTCTGCTTTGGGAGTTGTTAATTGCGCCTCTTTAAAATGATTCGAGGCGGTCACCTCCCTTTTTTCAGAAAAGTTCCCTCCTTCTTTCATCCTAGAAGTATCATCCTCTTCTAGAAGCAATTCTTCCTCAATTAGCTCCGTGTCCTCTTGGATGATTAAGCGTCGCTCATCTACGACTACAGCTTCATCTAAAACATTAGCGGTTAAAGAGCAGTACCGGATGACAAACTCACACAATTGATCGTCATTAAGTTCAGGGCGGATATTTCTTAAGGTAACATTTTTATAACGGTAATTATTATTCTCATCAGCTCCAACAATAAAGCGAAGCACTATTTTTCTTTTTATCACTATAAACACACTCCTAACAATAAAGCTTTTTTAGTGCAGCCAAAGATATTTTCCATATCATGATCTAGTTTGGCCTCTTCTTTATCATTATTATATGTTTTGAGTAGTGTTTGCGTGCTAGTTTGCAATTTAGTAAAAACAGATCAAGAAAAGGCACCCATTGCAGAGCGTTGAGACTATAAAATAAGAATATAGTCACAAAAGAAGTTAAATTTAAACAAGTGGATCATGACTCATTTTAAAATGTTTTATGCTAATGGGTGCTCACTTGAACCAAATCGCCTAGGACTTGTTGAAGCTTCATTCTTCAGTTAATAAAGTATGAAGCTTTTAAATAAGAAAAATCATCGGGAAACTACTGAATCGCAAACATTAATTCGGCTTCAACAGCAAGCTCACCTTTAACCGTGGCCATTCCTTTTCCGATGCCAATAGCCCCTTTTTGTCTCACAATTTCAATTGATAGCTCAAGACAATCTCCTGGTATGACTTTACGTTTAAAGCGAGCTTTATTAATCCCGGCAAAATAAGCATTTTTACCTTTGTGTTGATCTAGCGCTAAAATGGCGACGGCTCCTACTTGAGCTAAAGCTTCAATCATTAAGACACCTGGCATGACATGCTCTTGGGGAAAATGTCCCAAGAAAAAATGCTCATTTACGGTGACGCATTTTGTTCCCATAGCTTTCACACCTGGCTCTAACTCTTGAATGGTATCAACCAGTAACAGAGGATAACGGTGAGGAATGATTTCTTGAATTTGATTACTAGTTAATTTCATTAGAATCCTCCCACTTTTTTAGGATAATACTTGCATTATGACCACCAAAGCCAAAAGAATTAGACATGGCATAATGAATCTTTTGCTCTCGACCCACATTAGGAACCACATCGAGATCACAATCAGGATCAGGATCCACATAATTAATCGTTGGGGGAATAAATCCTTCTTGTAAGGCTTTAATGGTGATAATGGCTTCAATAGCACCACTAGCCCCAAGTAAGTGTCCAGTTAGGGATTTAGTCGAGCTAACAGCTAACTGGTCGATACAGTCCTTAAACACTGCCTTAATAGCAGCTGTTTCTGTTTTATCATTGAGTAAAGTTGATGTCCCATGAGCATTAATATAATCAATTCTTTCAGGTGCTATTTGACCGTCCTTAAGTGCCAGTTCCATTGCTCTAATGGCTCCGGCTCCAGAAGACTCTGGCGCCGTAATATGAAAGGCATCACAAGTTGTCCCATAGCCAATAATCTCGCCATAAATCTTAGCTTTTCGTGCTAAAGCGTGCTCCAACGATTCTAAGATCAACACGCCACTTCCTTCTCCCATTACAAATCCACTGCGCTTGGCATCAAACGGAATAGAAGCAAGATTTGGATTATTAGATTCAGTTACGGCTTTCATGGCACTAAATCCGGCAATGCCTAAAGGGGTTATGGATGCTTCTGTTCCGCCAGCAATTACGATATCTAAATAGCCGTCTCGAATGTTGCGAAACCCATCACCAATGGCGTTGGTACTTGCTGCGCAAGCGGTGATGACCGATGAACACATCCCCTTTGCATTTAAAGCAATGGCCACATTTCCAGCCGCTAAATTTGCTAGTGCCATCGGAATAAAATGAGGCGAAACCCGACCTGCTCCTCGCTCTAGAAGCTTTTGATGAGAGTTTTCAATCGTTTTTAATCCACCAATCCCCGAGCTGAGGATGACTCCCATCCGCTCATGGTTAAGGGTATCGGGAAAATTAGCCTCTTGATAGGCTTGTTTAGCCGCAATAAGGGCGAATTGCGCAAAACGATCTAATTTACGTAATTCTTGTTTCGATAAGTAATCAAACATATCTAAATCTTTGACTTCAGCTGCTAATTTAACTTGATACTGCTCCGTATTAAAATGAGTGATAAAATCAATTCCACAGCGACTGGCTTTCACGCTTTCCCACATCTTGCTTGTATTATTTCCAATAGGTGACACGGCACCGAGTCCGGTTATAACTACACGACTTTTCATGTTATCCCTCCTAAACTACATGATCATACCGCCATCAACATGAATGACTTGACCCGTTATATAATTCGCTTCTTCACTTGCTAAAAAGCTGACTAAGTTTGCCACATCACTAGGTTTTCCTAGACGTTTAAGCGGTATGTTATTGAGAACTTGTGATTTGATATCATCGCTTAAAACTTCAGTCATATCCGTTTCAATATAACCAGGGGCTACTGCATTTACACAAATATGACGACTTGCTAGTTCTCTAGCAACTGTCTTAGTGAGTCCAATGACTCCTGCTTTACTAGCAGCGTAGTTAACTTGTCCAATATTACCGCCGACTCCGGAAACGGAGGCAATATTAATAATTTTTCCGGCTCGTTGCTTAAACATTATTTTAGAGGCGTACTTCGTACAGTTAAACGTTCCTTTTAAGTTAATATCAATGACTTGATTAAATTCGGCTTCTGACATTCTTAAAATTAAATTATCTTTCGTAATTCCCGCGTTGTTTACTAACACATCAATCCTTTGAAATTGTTCGACGGTCGCTCTTATTAAAGATTCCACTTCACTTCCCATCATGACATTAGCTGAGTAGACTGAAGCCTTAACTCCTAAAGCCATGCATTCTTGTTTCACTTCATTGGCTTTTGCGTGATTACCCATATAATTAATCATCACATCATATCCCTGGCTTGCTAACTTAAGAGCAATCCCACGACCAATTCCCCTTGAACCGCCTGTCACTAATGCTGTTTTATTCATAAATATGCTCCTTTTTTAATGCGACTAATATTTTATTTAAAGAGGCTAAATCTTCTAGATGATAACTCTTTACCTGACGGTTAATTTTTTTTACAAAACCGCTTAAACTTTTTGAAGGGCCTACTTCAATAAAAGTGTCTACCCCGTCTTGTAACATTAAGCGAATGGTTTTCTCAAAATAGACAGAAGTTTGAACTTGTTGCTCTAATAAATCGATAATTGGCTTATTTTGATAGCTCCCTGTCGCATTGAAGACAACTGGAGTTTGCAGCGAGTTAAATGAAACTCGTTCTAACTCTTTACGCAAGTTTAGCCCAGCTTCTTTTAATAATGAGGTGTGAAAAGGACCACTTACTTTCAATGGGATAACTTTTCTTGCCCCTTTAGCCATAGCTAACTGACCCGCTTGTTTAACGGCTTCCTGATGTCCTCCCACCACTAGCTGTCCCGGACAATTATAATTGGCAATTTCTACAATCTCATGGTTGCTAACCTCACGACAAATGGCTGTTAAGCTTTCCTCATCAAGCCCTAATATTGCTGCCATGGATCCGACCTCTGAGGGGACTGCTCGTTCCATTATTTTTCCTCGGGTATAAACTAAGTTAATTGCGGTTTGATCTTCTATTGCTTTGGCATAGGCTAAGGCTGTGTATTCACCTAAGCTAAGTCCCGCACAAACATCGGCATAAATCCCAAATTGATTTAGTAATTTCGCAAATGCAATTTCGGTTGTGACTAAACAAGGTTGTGTATACTGAGTTTTGCCCAAGGCTTCTTCGGGTCCTGCAAAACACAGCTCCTTTAGATTGAAATCTAGTTCAACCTCATCGTATACTTTTTGTACGACAGGAAACTTTTCATATAACTCTTTACCCATTCCCACGTACTGAGACCCTTGCCCTGGAAATAGAAAGGCTATTTTCATCGCTTATCCCTCCATGGCTTCAATGAATTCTTGCATCAGTTCTTCGATTAAAGCTTTCACACTAACTAACTTGTTAATTCGATGGCCATTAACGCCAGTAAAGAAAAGTCCCTCATCGTTGTTATGGCTCACCGCATTAACTAAGGCCTGACTAATACAGTAAGGGGTATTTTTAGGATTACAAGGGATTAAACAATCTGTACAACGCTTAACAGGAACGCGACGATCAGCAATTACTTTAGCAAACTGATTATTAATCGCTCTTCCAGGCATGCCTACTGGGCTTCCAACTAAAGTTATTTCTTCTTTAGTCGCATTTAAATATACCTGCTTGAACGATTCAGGAGCATCGCACTCATGAGTTCCAATAAATCTCGTCCCCATTTGGACACCATCAGCTCCAGCTTTAACATATTGGGCAATATCTTGACCCGTAAAAATACCACCGGCTACAAATATAGGAATCTTTCTTTGAAACCTTTGCTGAAATGGGATGACAACTTTTTTGACTTCAGCTAAAATAGTTGCTAAATTTTGATGTGTTTTTTCAACCAGAGACTGTTTCGTAAAACCTAAATGACCGCCAGCATCAGGTCCTTCAATTACGATGAAATCAGGAACTACGCCATATTTCTTTTCCCAAACCCGACAGATTAGGGAAGCGGCTTTTGCACTAGAAACAATGGGAGCAATAGCCACACGATAGCCTTTCGTAATAGAAGGTAAATTCAAAGGTAATCCTGCTCCTGAAATGATGGCGTCCACTTTGCTTTTTACGGCTTGTTTAATCAGAGGTACATAATCATTTCCGGCTACCATAACATTAACAGCAAGAATTCCCTTATTTTTAGCAATCGTTTTAGCTTTATTTATTTCAATTGCCAACTGCTCTAAATTAGCGACTAAATTATTTTTATAAAAATCTTTTCGTTTAAATCCTGGATTTGCCGCTGAAATGACTCCCATCCCGCCTTGATTCATTACTGAACCTGCTAAATTACCGAGCGAAACCCCGATTCCCATTCCTCCTTGAATAATCGGAATTGAAAGTGTCTTATTACCAATTTTAATAGCTTTCATTAGATAACCTCCCATCTTTGTTGTAAATGGTTCAGTTCAGAATTAGCCTCAGCAAATAATCCTTCTATGATCTCTTTAGCAGGCTTAACCTCTTTGAGCATACCAGCTACTTGGCCAATCATCACTGATCCATCTCTCATATCGCCGTCGAAAACAGCTTTTTTTAAACCACCTAGGGTTAGATGCTCTAACTCTTCCTTACTTTTACCTTCTTTTTCTAAAGCGACATAATTTCTTGACATGGTATTTTTATAAATTCTCACTGGGATGCCAGAGATACGGCCTGTCACAATAGTATCTGTATCTCTAGCTTTCATCACCGTTTCTTTATAATTATCGTGAATGGGACATTCTTTAGCAACAAGTAAACAAGTCCCAACTTGTACTCCTTGAGCCCCTAATGTAATAGCGGCTAATAGCTGTTTACCACTAGCAATGCCTCCGGCTGCAATCACTGGTATTTTCACTTTTTCAACCACTTGAGGAACCAAAGCCATTGTGGTTAATTCGCCAATATGACCACCTGCTTCTGTTCCTTCAACAATAACGGCATCAGCACCTGCTCGCTCCATTCTCGAAGCAAAAGCAACGCTGGGAACGACAGGAATCACAATGATTCCCGCAGTTTTTAACTCTTCTAGATAAATTCCCGGATTACCAGCTCCTGTAGTGACCACAGGAACTTTATACTTAATGATCAGCTTAACCATCTGATCACAGTAAGGATTCATTAGCATTAAATTAACGCCGAATGGTTGAGTTGTCAATTGTTGACATTCTACTAGCGCTTCCTCAAGCATCTCTGGTGTCATGGAGCCTGATGCAATAACCCCTAAAGCCCCGATATTAGAGATGGTTGCCGCAAAACTCGCTGTGGATATATTCGCCATTCCTCCTTGAATTAAAGGATATTTAATCTTTAATAATTTTGCAATTGACATTTTTCTTTCTCCTTTACCACTTAATCAATGAAGCACCCCAGGTTAATCCAGCTCCAAATCCAACTAAAATAATGTTCATCCCAGCCTGTAAAAGACCGATTTCAACCATTTCATCTAAGGCGATGGGAATACTTGCCGCTGAGGTATTTCCATATTCATCTAAATTCATAAAAAATTGCGCTTCGGGAATGGATAAAGTCTTCGCAATTTTTTTTATGATCCGATAGTTGGCTTGATGACACACAATATAGTTAATGTCATTGATGGTTAACCCAGTTTCTGTTAACACTTTTTGAATACTAGCAGTCGCCGCACTAATAGCAAATTTAAAAACATTTTGTCCTTGCATATGAATAAAATAGTCTTGATGATCGGCTTTAAACAAAGGATTAGTGAGAGGGACTCCTCCTGTTATTAAGTCGTGATTGAGGTCGGGCTTAGCTGCACAGTATTCATACAATAAACCTTCTTCTCTAGTGTGTTGCAAAACAACAGCACCGGCTCCATCGCCAAATAAAATACAAGTATCACGATCCTGCCAATCTATGACTTTAGAAATGGTTTCCGCTCCAATGACTAATGCACACTGATAGACTTTACTCAACATTAAATTTTTGGCAATGGTTAACCCGTAAATAAAGCCACTGCAAGCTGCATTAATATCAAAAGCCATAGCTTGTTTAATTCCCAGCTTTTCTTGAACCATACTAGCTACCGACGGTAAAAAAGCATCGGGTGTAAATGTGGCAACGATAATTAAATCGATCTGTTCAGCCTTAACCCCAGCTTTATCCATGGCATTAACCGCTGCTTTAAAAGCTAAGTCAGATGTGTTTTCACTTGTAGAAATATGACGTTTTTTTATCCCTGTTCGAGTGGTGATCCACTCATTATTGGTATCGACTAATTTAGACAAGTCATCATTACTCAAGCTAGTGATTGGAGCAAAGCGACCTGTTCCTGTAATTTTCATGCTTAATTCTCTCCCATTTTTCTAAACTTCTTATAACGATGCTCTAACAACACCTGCTTTTTTTGACTTCTCAATTGGGTTAACTCTTTATAGATGACTTCTTTTAATTGGGTAACCACATAATCGGGCCAGGTGTGAATACCGCCTACAGGTTCCTTCACAATGGTATCAATCATGCCAAATTGATGTAAATCTTGAGCTGTCAGTTTCATTAATTTTGCGGCCTCCCCTGCTCTAGTGGCATCTTTCCATAATATACTGGCAAACCCTTCCGGCGAGAGGACTGAGTAAATACTGTGTTCAAACATCATAATATGATCTGCAACGCTTAAGGCTAAGGCACCTCCACTCCCTCCTTCACCGATCACAATGGCTATAATCGGAACTTTTAGCTCCATAAACAGCATTAAGCATTGGGCGATCGCTTCTGCTTGCCCTCGCTCTTCAGCACCAATCCCCGGATAAGCTCCTGGCGTATCAATAAAAGTAATGACGGGGCGACCAAATTTCTCGGCTTGTTTAGCCAGCCTTTGAACTTTGCGGTAACCTTCTGGATGAGGCATACCAAAATTATGGTTAATATTTTCTTCAACTGTTTTGCCTTTCATTTGAGCAATAACGGTTACTGGTATGTCTCTCAACAATCCGATACCACCAAGAATGGACCGATCATCACCGTAGAGTCGATCTCCGTGCAGTTCAATGAAATTTTTAAACAATCCCTTTAGATAATAGTTAGCATTAGGTCGCAGGGGATGGCGTGCTAAATAAACTTTATCCTCTGGTGTTAAGTTGGCATAAGTCTCTTTTTGAATCTTAGCTATTAACTGCACTAATTCTAATCTGATCTTTTCATTTTGAGGATCAGTTGAATCCAATTGGGACAATTGTTGCTCCAGGCCTTTTATTTGTTTCTCCATCTCTTTTAAGCTCATTCTGTCACCTCAATTCCATGAATCTTGGAAATTTTAGCAATGGTTTCTTTTAAGTCCTGTCGCTTGACGACCAGATCAACAAAGCCTCGTTCTAACAAAAATTCAGAACGCTGAAATCCTTCTGGTAACACTTGATTAATGGTTTGTTCGATCACCCTTGGACCAGCAAAACCAATGAGAGCATTAGGTTCAGCAAGAGTGATATCCCCTAGCATGGCAAAGCTAGCACTAACTCCCCCTGTTGTGGGGTGCGACAAGACTGATATATACAGCAAGCCCGCTTGATGATGGCGCCCAATCGCACCGCTTGTTTTAGCCATTTGCATAAGTGAAAAAATTCCTTCTTGCATTCTGGCACCCCCAGAAGCACTAAAAATAATGAGTGGCAATTTCTTTTTCGTTGCCAGTTCCGTAATGTTCACTATTTTTTCTCCGACAACTTTGCCCATACTTCCCATTAAAAAGTAGCTGTCCATAATGGCAATCGCATATTGATAACCCTTAATTTTACCAATACCTGTGATCACGGCTTCATTTATTTTATTCATTTGCCGATTTTGCTCTAATTTTTGTAAGTAACCAGGCATTCCTAAAGGGTTTAAGCTTTTTTTATAACCAAGCACTTCTTTAAACGTACCTTTATCAACGACTAAATGCAATCGCTCCATCGCTCTAATCCGAAAATGATGCTGACAATGGGGACAAACAAAAGAATTTTTAATCATATCTTCTTTTAGTAAATTTTTTTGACATTCCGAACATTTTTCATATAAGCCATCAGGAATCTCCAATGCTGTAAAGCGATTTTTTTTGGCACGCAAAGCTTTAAAACCTTTTACTTTTTCTTTACGCTCTTTAAACAAGTCGTCCATTTGCTTCCAACTCCTCTAAAAAACAATTTATAAACCCGGTATCAAATGTCCCCTCAACATATTTCAGGTGATAAAAGATAAAGTAGTGCAGTTCGATGTTTGTTTTGACTCCATGAATAATTAACTCCTCAAGGGCACCTCTCATTTTGCGAATACATTCTAAGCGGCTGTGGCCGTGAACAATTAATTTAGCAATCATGGAATCATAAAAGGGAGGAACTGTATAATTCGTGTAAACCGCTGTATCCACTCTAACTCCTAAGCCACCAGGTAAGACTAACGTGTCTATAGTTCCCGCAGACGGTTGAAAACCGTTAAAAGGATCCTCTGCATTAATGCGGCATTCAATGGCATAACCATTGATTTTAATATCTGCTTGTTTGACTGATAACACTTGTCCTGCTGCCACTCTAATTTGCTCTTTCACAATATCAATACCTGTAATCATTTCCGTCACCGGGTGTTCAACTTGAATTCTAGTATTCATTTCGATAAAATAATAATTTTGATCTTTGTCTAATATAAATTCAACGGTTCCAGCATTTTGATATCCCACCACTTTAGCTGCTTTTAAAGCATCAGCCGCCATTTTTTCACGAACCTCCTCACTTAAACAGCGACAAGGGGCTTCTTCAATCATTTTCTGATGATTGCGCTGGATGGAACAATCCCGTTCATAAAGATGAACATAGTTTTGATGCTGATCTCCCATGATTTGAATTTCAATATGCTTAGGATTGATGATGTATTTCTCTAGGTATACTTGATCATCGCCAAATGCTGATTTTGCTTCCGTAATAGCCATTTGATAAGCCGTTTTAAAAGAAGTTTTATCATGAGCCACGCGCATGCCTTTACCGCCACCGCCACTAGATGCTTTAATTAAAACGGGATACCCAATTTGATCAGCACAAGCCAAGCCTTCGTCCATAGAAGCAATTGCCGACTCGCTTCCTGGTACCACAGGTATGCCATGCTTAATCATCGTTTCCCGCGCTTTTGACTTATTACCCATCAACTCAATAATATGAGCACTAGGTCCAATAAAAACTAATTTACACTTTTTGACTAAGCGAGCAAATTTACTATTCTCTGATAAAAAACCGAAACCAGGATGAATGGCATCACAATGAGTTAATAAAGCAGCACTTAAAATATTTTCTATATTCAAGTAACTATCTTTTGGCGCTGGTCCCCCGACACAAATGGCTTCAGTTGCTAGTTTTACATGAAGAGAATTTTCATCAGCTGTTGAATAGATGGCCACTGTTTCTATTTTTAATTCTTTACATGCTCTAATAATTCTAACAGCAATTTCCCCCCGATTAGCAATCAAAATTTTTCTAAACATGGCTACTCACCTATTTCCATAAGAATCTGATCATAAGCGACTACATCGCCGTCGCTGACATGAATGGCAACAATTTTTCCATCTGCTGTTGCTTTAATTTCATTAAGCACTTTCATGGCTTCAATAAGGCAAAGGGTATCACCCTTCTTGACTTGACTTCCGATGGTTACAAATGGGGCACTTTCTGGGCTACTCGCTTGATAAAAAGTTCCCACTAACGGAGCCAATACAGAAATATGATGAGTGTTTACTGGTTGCTCTTCTACTTTTTCTGGTGGCGTTTTATTGACTAATGGCTCATGAACCGTTTGCTGATCAGCTGCTTTATCTAAAGTAAGTTCCACATCCGCCATTTTTAATTTTAATTTCTTAATGGAAGAGGCTTCTAACATATCAATTAATTGTTTAATCTCTTTTAAATCCATGATAACTCCTCCTTTTTTAAAAAAGCTAGGATAAGTCCCTAGCCCTTTTTTGATTCTATAAAGTCGACAATGTTTTTAACGGATACAAAATTTTGTGCTTGTGATTCTTCAATTTTTAAATCAAACTTATCTTCAAGCTCCATGATTAACTCAACAGCATCTAAAGAATCAATTCCTAAATCATCTTTTAGTGAAGACTCTAAAGTCACTTCATCTTCACTGACATTTAATGCTTCAACCATTAACGATTTAATTTCTTCAAACATAATTTTTCCTCCTTGATAAAAAAACTATTCAAATTATATCTAATATTAGTTTGATTGTCAAATTTTTTTATCTTAAAAGTATTAGTTATGTCAGCACAATTTATCAGCCATTTTAAATAATTAATTAAATTTTAGAAACATTTATTGACAAATTAGCCATAATCGCTACAAATTACACCCTCTTTCTTCGCTTATATTTTAACTGTTTTTATTTTGATACTATTATGACGCTTATCAATTGTAATCCCCGTGTCTATATGCTTTTAACGACGGATCATATCACCTTTCATCTATTATTCAATCATATAAAATAATTTTCCCTAATTATGTCATATAGAATGATATTAGAAAAAAATAGCAAGTAAATATTTTAGACCGTAATTAGTCTTTATTAGATAATGATAAGCAGTCGTTCATTTTTTCATGACGATTAAGATTAAATTTAGTTAATTTTTTTCAAAAAAAAGGACTTTCCTTAGGAAAGTCCTACGTTTGTCCTTCTAAAGCTTCCAGAAATTCAATGTGATTACTATATTCAACTTGATCAATAACCCAGCCATAAAATAAAGATAAGAACGGCAGCCTCGTATTTTTAACCATCATAAACTTTATATATTGATTATCCATAGTTTTAATAATCATAGAAGCTTTATTATAAGTTGTTTGACCCTTGACCAACTTAATTTTCATCTGTGTGTACTGATCTATTTTAGCACAACAATGACCGTAATAAAAAAATTCATAACTCGCACTTTTGATAAACTGCTCCGATAAATAGAGCTTATTATTAAAATCGTATTCACCATCTTCATCCCCGACATAATGCCTCATAATGAGGTTGATATGATAAGAGACAATTTCAAGAGGGGTTGGGTGAAACAACATAAAATAACTCAAAATAAATATTCCAATACCTAAAACAGAAAAAAGACTCCAAAACAACCAAACGCGATCGTATAAAACCGGACCTGTTGTGGTTATTCTTATGATAAAAGTCGCTACAATTAAGATATTATAAATGAAAATAATCAAACGATTTATTTGCATAAATGACCGCTCCTTATCTATAAGCTATCTCTATTGCATTATATGAGGAAGCGGCTTTTCTGACCCTAATTCTTTTAGCGTTTTTTATGATCAGCAGCATCTCAAAATCTTATTGAATGAGTAAATTTTAAATTGCCATTCAATTCAAAAAAGAGGATAGAACCTAGCTAAACAGTCATTGATTAAAACAATAAATAAGGAAGTACAATGGCTAAAATGATCCCAATACTAGCAGGGACAAAAGTTCTTTTAATGAGTTTCACAGGAGTCACCCCCATCATCGAAGAAGTAATCACAATGGTGGGAGCTAACGGAGAAAGACTTTTAACAAAATGAGCGGTAAATTGCATAGGAATAGCCAATTGTATAGGGTCAATATTAGCGGCCACAGCAAAGGTAGGAATTAACTCAATAAAAGCATAAAACAAAGCTAAACCACTGCCGCTCATGGTTCCAACTAGTAAGACTAAGAAACAAAAAGCGATGGTGGTTAAAAAACCCCCTCCTTTTACTTCGTTAAGCACTCCGCTCATAGAATCAATAACTCCCAAGGTTCTCAACCCTTCTACGAAGGTTAAAGCCGCTACAACTTGAACCACAACTGTCGTAAAGCCAGTTCCCATTCCGTTAAAAAAGGACTCAATCTTCTCACTTACTTTAGTCATAGAGCCCACACGAATAAGTTCCCCTAACACACTCACAACTAAAGAGAATAAAGTGACTTCAACGATTTCTAACTCAACTTGGTCAAAAAACAAAGTAAAAACAATCATCAAAATCAAAGGAAGCATCGGTAATATAGCATAAAGTTTTGGAACATTTAAAGCCTCGTCCTCTAGTGAAACAGCTGTTATTAACTGTTCATCCGCCTCTTCTCTTTGATCACACCAACGTTGCCATCCGTAATGAACACCTGCTAAAATTATGATAATAGGAATGGAAACACGAGCGTGATAGTGAAACACATAGTCGGTTAAACTCATATCTAAAGCTACGGATGCCAGCACATTATCAATTCCTAAAGGGGTTGGGGCAATGGTTGCAGAAGTTGCAATAACTGCCGCTGTAGCCAAAGGCGAAACGCCTGCTTTCACTAAAATAGGATAAGCGGTAGCCATCAATAAAACTGCTAAACTTGAAGCACTAGGAATGATAAGACATAAAAGATTTCCTATTAAAAAAAAGACTGGCAACAGTAACCCTTTATGTTTTAAGTGCATTAAAGGAGCGCTTAAAACTCGAACCGTCATGGCGTTCGCTCCGATCTCTTTCATATAAGCTGTATAGCCAAAGAGAAGCATGACAATAAAGCTTGCGCCTGCTAACTGACTCGTAAATGTTTGTC
>Ga0153980_1000636_pt1 | contig 15713 bp, 11 predicted proteins | sample TSGA064MetaG_FD_104722 | JGI IMG/M metagenome (GOLD analysis project Ga0153980, IMG submission 104722) | Attine ant fungus gardens microbial communities from Georgia, USA - TSGA064 MetaG | ecosystem: Host-associated > Fungi > Mycelium > Unclassified | place: USA: Georgia, Magnolia Springs State... | reverse complement strand
ATGAAATATATTCACTTCTTAATTATCAAGAGAGCTTACTATATAGGCTGAAAATAAAGTATAAATTATTATTAAAAAAGATTCAATCTAGAGATTGTAAATTCTGATTAAGTTAAGCACATCATACCAAAGTAAAATCTTTTAGCGTTTCATCTTTCATCAGTTGTTGTAAGGGTTCCCCCACTTCCTTACCAACAGTTTCTTTGTAAAGCATAATTTCATTTTCCAGAAAATTAATTCTGGAAATGAAAGCTATTTCTGAATGGTGCTATGTGAAAATTGAACAAATTTTGATCTTTAAATACAAAGCTTCTTAGGGCAATATTCTCTAGAAATTTACTTATATTGATAATTATAATTTGGTTTATTGGTAAAATATCTATTACTGGAACAGCCATTGTGTTTTTGAATGCTTCAGCATTTTTTGTGATCTTTGAAATATATTCGTTTTCGCGAGACTAATATTTTAAGTCCTAGCACAATTTCTACTTCGCTCTGCGAGGCTTTTTTTAATTTATTTTTTTAAGATGAAAACTATGTTATAAAGAATTTAGTATTTAAAAATTATTGTATAGGGATCAGTCGATGAAAAAGTAACATTTTGTACGTTAAGGATAAAATCTATTAATATTTATTATTTTAATAGACCGCCTTAATGACTAAGCTTTTCTTATATAATGAAGCAATTTTCATCTAGGTACGTACGTTATCTATATATGATTAAAGTAATAATTTTCTCCTTTCTAATATTTTCGTCTATATTATTTGCTCAATCTTCGCAATATAATAAACCAATAGACTTTTGGGAGAATCAAAAAAAGGGAACTAATTTTTTTAATGAAGTAGAAAAGCAAGAGCGTTTTAGATCAGCCAAAGAGCTAAATATATCTTTTGCGAGGCTGGCTCCTAATAAATGGCGAATAGGAAATCCTAAAAATAAACTTGGTAATTTTTTAATTGGAGAGCAGGATAATCCCGCTAAAGCTCCAAATGAAGCGGATATTAAGTATTTAAAATCTATAATAGATATTGCTTATAAAGAAAGCATACCTGTAATACTAACTATGCTTAGCCTGCCACATTCAAGATGGTCACAACACAGTAAGGAAGAAAAAGAAGAAAGACAAATTTGGGAAGATTTTAAAGCGCAGGATGATGCTATTATTTTTTGGAAGGAATTAGCAAGAGTATTAAAAGATCATAAAGGAATAGTGGCTTTAAATATAAGAAATGAGCCTTCTCCAGAAATAGCAAAAGGAATTCCGTTCAAGGATTGGTATACTGAAAATTACGAGCAATGGAATGAAAAAATCAAAGGAACTCCACAAGATTTAAATCTTTTTTACAAAAAAGTGGTTTCTGCAATAAGAGAAGTAGATAAAGATATCCCTATCGTTTTAGATTCAGGTTTTTTTGCAACACCTTGGGCATTTAAGATTTTAGATGCTATTAAAGATAAAAATGGCAATAATGATCCCAATATCCTTTATTCTTTTCATTCATATGAACCTTATAATTATGCCAGTCGTCCTAATTGTAATAAAATTGATGGTACAAAAACCGGAGAAACATCTAAAGCCGGTATTGTTGAAAAATGTAAATATAATTATCCCGGAATGATCCCTACAGGAGAGTTATCAGATGCTAAAAGTATCGAGTGGAATAAAGAAACAATGGTTAATTTTTTTAAGCCTGTTAATGATTTCCAAAAAAGGAATAATATCCCTTCCAATCGTATTCTAGCTGGTGAATTTGGAGTTTATAGAACCAATCCCGATGCTGAAAAATACCTAAATGATATGATAGAAATCTTTGATGAAAATAAATGGCATTGGGCTTTTTATAGTTTCAGAGAAGATAATTGGGATCGTATGGATTATGAGTTAGGGACTAAAAAAGTACATTGGACTTACTGGAATACTGTTAAGGAAGGGAAATTCCCCATCAAACTTTATGAAGAAAATAAAAATAATCCTCTTTGGAAGGTAATTACTAATAGCTTAAATAAATAAAAAATTAGTGTTTGATTTTTTATAGAGGCATAGAAGTTCTCATTTTAAATCTCGTAAATACAAAACCTACAAAAAAAAATATTTTATAATTAATCTGATTTAATTAGTCGGTAAATGGCAGCCGGATGAACATCGAATAGTTTGGCAGTTTTTCGTCCCGACTGGATAAGATGTTTTATTTCTTTCTTTGGACTTCTTTTAATTTGGGCTTTCTTACACCAATTCTCCCTTCTTCGCGGGCATGTTCAAGTTCTTTTTTAGTCCGTTCTTTAAGCATCTCCCTTTCAAATTTCCCATATGCAAAATGAACTGTATCCTGTTCAACGTTAAGCCAATTATCAAATACTAATTTTATCGCTTTCAGAGTAGTTTTAAAAAGATCAAATTTCTCTGTACCATAAATAATATTAATTTCCTTCAAATTGAGAGGTTCAGATTTAGAAACAACGAGCTTCATTGTAGGTAGAAATTTTTAGTCTCGCTATATTCGGATGATATTACTACCCTTCTTTAACTAGTAATTATAATATTACTCTTCACTTACTTTTTCATGAAAAGTAAGTACTTCCATTTAAATTATTTACCAAAAGTTTCTATCTACTATTTCATATAATATAAGTATATATAAATTAGCATTTATAATGTTTTAAAATTTAAAATACTTGACATGCCTTGGAAATAGGAAAAAAGAAATAAAATCACAAATCGTCTATGCAAAATCGCTTTTATCTATTCCATCTTATAGAAATAATATTCATTTTTATCAATAAATACTTTTAACTAAAGCTAATCATTCTGGAGTAAGGTTAAATCAAGATGCATATTTAAATTATCCCATAGGTTATCTGATAATTAAAAGTGAATATCATGGATTTAAATAATATTTAAGAGAGATTTATGGCGTTAACCTTTTAGATAAGTAATAGAATCGGTATTTTACAGAGAACTAATTTTATCACTCTATTCTAAGATTTAATTACTTAACATTTTGAAAATCAACCAAGATTTTAATAATTTACACTAAATACTTATGAATAAGAAAACTATAGCAGTAGTAATGGGGGGCTATTCCAACGAATATTTTATTTCTTTAGAAAGTGCTCAGCTAATTTATGAATCTTTAGATAGAAATCTATACACTGTATACAGAGTGGCCATTTTAAAAAATGGCTGGTATTTTTTGGATAATGATGGAAGAAGATATCCAATCAATAAAGAAGATTTTTCAGTTACCCTAGAAAATAACAAAAAATTAAAATTTGATATTTGTTTTAACACTATCCATGGAATCCCTGGTGAAAACGGGGTTATACAGAACTATTGGGATTCTATAGAACAAAAATATACAGGATGCAGTTCTTATCAGAGTGCTTTAACATTCAATAAAAAAGATACTCTTGCTGTATTAGGAGAGTATGGAATTCAGTCAGCAAAGAGCTTTTATTTACGAAAAGGAGAAAAAATAAATGTTGATACAATTGTAGAGCATTTAGGTCTTCCACTTATCGTAAAACCAAACCAATCGGGATCTTCTTTTGGTATTTCAAAAGTGAAAGAAAAACCAGAATTAGTTATAGCCATTGAAAAAGCATTTCAAGAAAGTGATGACGTATTGATCCAACATTTCCTAAATGGAACAGAAATTTCTGTCGGTGTTGTTAATTTTAAAGGAGAGACTATCGTTTTAGGAATTACAGAAATTGTACATAAAAATGATTTTTTTGACTATCAAGCTAAATACGAGGGAGCCTCAGAAGAAATTACTCCTGCGAGAATAAATGAAACTATAAAAAAAAGAGTGGAAGAAACAGCAAAAATTGCCTACGAAGCTCTTGGGATGAGAGGGTTTTCACGAAGTGAATATATTTTAGCAGATGGAAATATCTATATGCTGGAAATGAATACAACCCCCGCCTTTACTCCTACAAGCGTTTTTCCACAACAGGCAATACGCTATGGTATTACTCTAAAGAATCTCTGTGGTTCTCAAGTAGAAGATGTGATAATGAAAAAACAGATCAGCTAAAATAATACAAAATCAATATATTGGACAGACTCTTTAAAAGCTCTTCCTTGGCTATCCTTTCTCTATTGTCACTGCTATCTTAACCCAAAAATAGAATCGTGTCCATTCATGCTTCTGATATAAACTATTAAATAAACATACAGTATGATAAAATCAAAATCTTTAACAAAATTAACCCCGTATCAGGCAACTTTTTATCATGAATGGATGCTCAACCCATCCAGAAGTGATTATAACATCATTCTGGATCAATCTATGTCAGGATCGATAGATATTGAGAGACTAAATGTAAGTTTGGTAAGGTTTGTTAATCATCATTTATTAGCCAATAGTAATGTCATCAATGAATCCGATGAATTATTTTGGAACCATAAGCCACCTTTACCAGAAAACACTCGGATACTTACATTCTTTTCTCAGGAACCAAGCCAGGAAGAGATAGTAAAGTTAGCTTTGTCACCTTTTGATCTAGAAAACGATCAGCTAGTAAGGTTTTACGCAATCAAATTAAATGATGACAGGTATAGAATCATCTATATAACGTCTCATATCCTTGTAGATGGTTTAAGTGCAGATTCTATCTATGGCGAATTGACAAACTATTATAATAATCCTGATTATAAGAGCCCTATTAGCCTTCAAGATCAAATACATTTACATAATGAGTTGAACGATCAATTTGACGATATACTTAATGATGAGAGGAAGATGTCTACTTTTTGGAAACAAAACTTAAAAAATGTAGATAACGTTGGATTTAAGTTTTTGCAAGCTCCTGCCATTTCATCTACTAAAAAAAATTCTATCTCTGCAAATTCAATAAGTGAATTTCGGTTTGAATTTACTAAAGGGACTTTTGAGGATGTGGTAAAGCTAACCCAAACTTATGGGCTTAGCCCTTTTATGTATGGCCAATTAATCCTGGCTATCCTACTGCATAAAATATCAGGAACAGATAATTTCGTGATTCATTACCCTATAGGGATAAAAGAAGGAAAAGATGCTATTTTTGGAGCCCATGTAAACACCCTTTTAAAAGGATACTATTTTACCAAAGAAAGCACCCTTAATGATTTAATTACTCAAAATATAGAATTCATAAATGGGCTAAAAAAAGCAAAAGCAAACTACCTCCCTATTAGAAAGATTATGAAGAGCGTTGCAAAACCTGATCTATTAGAATTTGCATTTGCCCAAACGAACCTTAAAGACATGAGTATTCCTTATGAAGGTGTTTATGACATTATCATTAATAATGAGCTTAATATAGATTTATCTGGAAAAATTGTATTTGAGCAAGAAATCAGAAATAACCAACTCAATTACAGAGTCAAATATGATCATATAGAATTAGACACTCAATTAACAACTAATTTTATAGAAACTTACAAAAGACTATTTACCACTATTCTAGATGATTTACTAAATGATAGAACCGATCGATTGATATCTGATTACGATTTATTAAATGACTATGACTACGAAATGATAGTGAACAATTGGAATAATACAGCAGAGGAATACCATTCAGAATCTACAATCCATGAGTTGTTTGAACATCAGGCTGCACAGACACCTACACATATTGCATTGGTGTGTGAAAATATTAGTTTATCATACTCGGAACTTAATACGAAAGCTAACCAGCTGGCTCATTATTTGTTAGAAGAGTGTAAGATCCAGCCTGACGAATTGATTCCCGTATGTTTTGATCGCTCGGAGAAAATGCTTATTGCCATATTGGGAGTTTTAAAGGCAGGTGGAGCATATGTACCTATAGATCCTAGATATCCGTCAGAGCGAATCGAATATATTCTAGAGGATACAAAGGCACGGTTCGTGCTAACTGAAGAAAATATTGTAGATAAGCTTGCTGAGTGTATCCTAAAATTAAAGAATGATAAAAATCGGACAGACCAGCTTACCGTAGTTAGTTTGAATCAGCCAGCTATGGTCAATAATCTTACAGGGTATCCTAATACAAATCCTTTTACTCAGGTTAAAGCCAGCAATCTAGCGTATGTTATATATACCAGTGGAACCACGGGAACTCCTAAAGGGGTTATGATTGAGCACTTATCTGTGGTGAACTTAATACCGGATTCATATTCTCGGTATCAGCTGGGTAGCGAAGACGTTATCCTTCAGTCTGCCAACTTTGTATTTGACACATCAGTTGAGCAAATATTGTTAGCAATTTTAAATGGAAACACCTTACTGTTGGTTGAAGATAAAAGCTATTTACAAGAAGATGTGTTTATACAAAAGCTTTCAGATCATAATGTTTCCTATATAAACTTCACACCCTCTATCCTAGAGTGTCTGGATATCACTAAAGTTAAAAGCTTACGAACACTCGATTCAGGAGGCGAGCGTTTGAGTCTTGATTTATATAATAAGCTAAAAGATAAGCATTTTAAATTTGTTAACTCGTATGGAGTAACAGAAGCTACAATTACTTCCCTTGTTAATCCCGGAAATGGTACTAATAATATGGGGCGCCCAATTAGAAATACTTCAGTATATGTCTTGGATTCTCATATGCGCGCAGTTCCTATTGGAGCAATAGGAGAACTATATATAGGGGGGGCTGGAGTTGCGCGTGGGTATTTGAATCTTCCTGAACTTACCTCAAAGCGCTTCATCACCAATCCATTCCAAAGTAAGGAAGAAAAAGCAACTAACTATAATAGCCGTATATATAAAACTGGAGATTTGGTACGCTTTCTTCCTGATGGAAATTTAGAATACATTGGGCGTAATGACTCCCAAATCAAACTCCGTGGACAAAGAATAGAACTAGAAGAGATCGAAAACAGTATCCTTACGTATGAAGGAATTTTTCAGACGGCAGTAATAGTAAAAGAGAACGATACAGGGATTAAATATCTTGTAGCCTATTATGTGTCAAGTTATGCCATAGAGAGTGAGAACTTATCAAATTACCTTTCAGGAATACTTCCAGAATATATGGTTCCATCAGCATATACACGTCTGGAAAAGCTCCCTATAACGATAAACGGTAAGTTAGACAGAAACAATCTTCCAGCTCCTTCTTTAACAAGAAAAGATGAATATACAAAACCAACAACATTGCTTCAACAAAAACTCGTTGAAATTTATAGTAAAGTTTTAGGGTTCAATTCACAAATAATCAGTATAAATGATGATTTTTTCAGATTAGGAGGAGACAGTATTATTAGTATTCAACTAGTAAGTAATATAAGAAAACAACTTAACTTCTGCTTAAGCGTAAAAGAGGTATTTATCTACCGAACGGTACTACAGCTTTCTGAATTTATTGAGACCAAAATTTTAGAAGAACCAACTATTTCTCTTACAGAACAAGGAATTCTAAAAGGAGAAGTGCCTCTTCATCCCATTCAGAAATGGTTTTTTCATCAAGTTGAATTTGGGGGAAACCTTATTGAATTCAATCATTGGAACCAATCTTTTTTGATTAATGTGCCTGAACTTGACGAGAATATTTTAAAACAAAGCATATCTTTTCTCCTTGAAAGACATGACGCTTTAAGAATGTATTATCTTAAAACAGATAGAGGATATATTCAAAAATATAGTGAAAGAGTAGTAGTTCCTCCTATAAGTATTCTCGATCAGACGGGGATGGATAATGAATCCATTTATGAAATCTTGACAGAATGGCAAAGTGGATTTGATATAAGTAAAGGTCCATTATTTCACATAGGTTATATAAAGGGATATGAAGAAGGAAGAGCAAGGATATATTTTGCTTTTCATCATCTTATTGTCGATGCTGTAAGTTGGAGGATCATTACAGAAGATCTTAAGACTATTTACTACAATCTTAAAAATGGACATTTAAAAAAAATATCAGAATATTCAAAGGGAAGCAGTTATCGACAATGGTCAGAAGCTATAGAAAAATATAAAAAAGAAAATACTTCAGAGAGCGAAAAAGAACGTCTTTATTGGAGAGAAATTATTAGACATGTTGAGCAGAGTAATAGACTATTAGATAAAATTTCTTGTGAGGAAAACAATCGTGTAGACATTGTGTTCGAAATTTCATTTACTCAAAGACTCCTTCGGCACTCACATCACGATTACCAAATCAATGATCTTTTTTTATCTGCAATGGCTATCACTCTTTCACAATTTACAGGTCAGACTTCGCATACAATCTTGCTTGAAAGCCACGGAAGAGAGGAAATATTCAGTGACTTGAATATTACAGAAACCGTTGGCTGGTTTTCCTCAATGTATCCTTTAGTTCTTCAAACTGGAACGGATATATTGAGTACAATATCCTATACTAAGGAGACTTTGTACTGTATTCCTAAAAAAGGTGTTGGCTATGGGATACTTATGGGATATGTACAGTATAAACTTCCTAGAGTAGTTTTCAATTACCTGGGACAGTTGAATCAACAGGAAAGTGAAGGAGGAAATTGGTATATCGCTGCAGAGACTAGTGGCAATACTATCGGAAAGAAAAATACAGATTCTGATATTATCAATATCTCTGGTGCAATAGTCCAAAGTAAGCTTCATTTTACAATCCTGGGATGTCTCCCAAAAGAACAGCTACAATTTTTTACAGAACTATTTAAAGAGAACTTAAAGAAGGTCATAGAGCAATTTCCTTCTCTAAAACCTGAATAGTTTAATTATGAATAGAACACCTATAAATTTAATTTTTGAACCACATTCCCATTTATAAATGAAAATTTATTATTATTATTATTATGAAATTGATCAATACGGGATATTACATTTTACAACCCGTAAAGTAGATCAAAGACCCTCTCCAGCAAGAGGTAATACAATGGTTACATCTCCATCTTTAATCACCATTCACTATACAGCAGATGATAACCCTCAAAGTACTATTAATACTTTTACTCACTCGAGTGCAAAAATTTCAGCACATTTTTTAGTTGATAGAGCTGGAAACATCACTCAGTTTGTAGAGCCCAATACCATTGCTTGGCATGCTGGTGTCTCAGAATGGAAAAGTAAATGTGCCGCGAATAATTGGGCAATAGGAATTGAAATTACAAATACGGGATGGCTTCCAACTTCAACAGAAAGACTTAAAAATACTCCTCATCCATATGCGCCAGAGTTTCAAGATTTTGAGAAGTATACTTTTTCTCAATTAGAATCTCTAAAAGAGCTTATTGAAGTACTAAAAGTAAAATTCCCCAGCATCATAGAAACAGTTGGACATGAAGATATTGCTATATATTCGGGCCGAAAGCAAGACCCCGGTCCTGCCTTTCCATGGCACCAAGGTAATTTTAGCCCCAGGCCTCCTCTACGGTCAAAGCCTGAAAAAGGAGAACTATGCGTAGTGGCCTCTTCAGATGCTGAATTATTTCGCAGTCGATCCACTCATACTACAGAAAAATTAGTAAATGTTCCACAATCCTCAAAAATCGAAATAGTCACTTGTAGTACAACCGATTCTGATACATGTAGTGATCCCAATCCTATTTGGTGGAAGGTACTATATGTAGATAACGCAGGTAAAATTTGGGAAGGCTGGATGAGAAGAAATAATATTGCTTGGAACATATTCAATTAACTAAAAATAGTTACTATGAAATATATATTTAATGACAGTACACTATACAGGAAAAAATCTCCAGTCCCGCAAGCTAATTTATTAATCAACGGTAATATAAAAAGAACATCAACTCACTACATAATACTGTACTTTTGTTCCCCTCACAATCCAACATTTAAAGGAAATCACCCTACACAAAACACCAAAATGCCTCCTATACATTTATTCATAGAAAATGAGGGCGGAGTTTGGCAGGGAGCTGCATTGGATGAAAAATTAGAGCATACACTTATAATGGGTGAATCAACTATACTCAACTCTTTACAAGATATTAATGATAAATCTATTGGGGTGTTAGTACAGTGCAAAGCTATTGATAAATATTCCTCTTTGAAAGAATGGAATAGGCAGGATAGTTACAGCTCTAGATTTCGAAGTCAGATTAATAGCTTACTAAAGGTGTTAAAACAGCACTACAACATACAAAGTGAAAAAGTCTTATACTATGTCCTTAATGATAACCATTCTATTTCTCACTTTGGCATGCAAGAACTAAGAATTTGGCAAAATGAACTCCCTCTTTTTAAATGGAGCTTGTCGCATATCACCAAAGAATTAGCAGAAAGTGAATATTGGACACGTAAAGCCACAAGTTTTACAATAATGCCACCACCACCTCTGTGTTTTTACCCATTCCTGAGGGAATGAGAGTAAAAAGACTTCCTAATACTGAACAAAACAATAGGTATTATATAGAATACAGAGGATTTAAGGGGTATGTAGATAAAGCTTTATTGACAAAGGAGTATGTTACCACTGGTAACGCAGAATAAACAGTTTCTATTCGTTAGAGCTGCTGTAAATTAGATTAATGGAGAGAGCAGCTTATCATCGATTTTTACAAAATGTATGATAGGGCATCAATATTGTTACATCTCAAAGACAAACAATTAAACCAGAGCAAATTTGTTTTTGCTCTGGTTTAATTTTGATAAATAGGCTTCAATCCAAAAATGGGGCAAATTACTCACATTAACATGCAATTAATAACTTTCAATTAGTAAACCTAATCATTCCAAATTGGAGCTTTTTTGTACTTATTATAAAATCGTATTCATCGGTCATGCTAATATGCTGCCAAGTCATTATAGAGCTGTTTTTCATTGGTTCAATATTTCTCCTTACTTCATCTTCCTTAATTTCGGAAATTTTTTCTGAGATAAAAAGATAGTTCCATAAAAATAAGTATGTTTTGGATTAAATACCTGTAGCAATGGCAATACTTACTCTTCTTGTATTTAAATACCTAACTAATAAGTTTTCTGCAAAAGCTTCTTTACTCACTCAATCAAACTGCTTAGACCTTCAACTTTAAGCTATAATTTTTTCTAACTTTTTTCATAACATTAAAGCAGCATATCCATCCCATGGTGCTCTTCATGCCATATCTTTGATCAGTTTCCAAACATGCTAAGGAAATGCTCTTGAAAACCTATCCATAATGAGAAAATTTACTCTACAGTTAATATCAACAGAGCGACAAACTAAGCCTTAAAAAAGACAGTATAGCTATAAACCCAGTACATGAAATATATTTTGAAATTTTGATGCGCTCCCCTGTATTATTGTAAATCTTTATGTTTTTTCGAAATAATGATAAATTTTGTTATACTATTCTTATCATCCTAAATACGATTGGTTTAATATAACCAAATTTAAAGAGAAAGTTCAAATATAGAATAGCTATATCAATAGATTTTACAATTAACGAGCTTTCTCATCTGTTCCATCAGCCATCCCCTAATCCTCTAATACGATGATATGACTACAAAATATGAGCTTTAATGTTATAGCCGTAACCTTTATAATTGAGGGGGCGTTATAGAATCACGAGTTTAATTCATACTTATGGTAGTAAAAAACAAAAGCCTCCTAAGAGGCTAAAATAAAAGATAGATGAAAATTATCTATTGGGCTACGATTTGAATTTGAAATTATCCTTAATATCTTATATAACCAATTAAAAATGACTAACGAATTTAAAATAGTGATAAACAATTCAATATATAATGCATCCTTAAACAGTTAATGCAATTGGTATACTACTCTGTAAGCGTTAAGTTCATATTCATATAAATTACTAATCTGTATTGAGCCTAAGCTATATACCTATGAATTGACAAAGTAATCATTCGTCAAGACATACAGTATGCATTTGAAGGTGATAAGTACCTAAATCATAAAAAAATCAAAAATAGTATCTAAGTTTTAGACAGAGATTGTGGGAAAAATAGTCTTTAAAATTTATTCTAAGATCTAACATATCTACAGGTAATCCCGGCGCCGCCGCTGCTACAGGAGTATTAATAGATTGTGTTTGGGATCGTTTAAGGTTAGTATATCGTAAATTATATTCTGCTCCTAAACTCATGTTTTTATTAAACATTAACTCAGCCCCCATTATAGATGAAGCCGTGAGCGCCGCTACTTTTTTAGTATCAAATTCTATTGAGTTTCCACTTAGTGCGCCAAGAAATATAGAAGCCTTATTAGCATCCTCAATAGATCCAACTCCGAGCCCTACTCCCAAATAAGGATTGAGTTTTTTATCTGGTAATACTTTAAAAATTGTATTTGCCAAAATAGTATGACTTTTTATAGTATTTGTTGTAAAAGAGTCATCATCTTTTACATCTAGGCTATTTTCTGTATAAGAATACCCAAGCTCAAAATTCCATCGCCTACGATATTCTAGACCAACTGCAACAGAAGGCATCATTGTAATCTTATTGTTCGATCTTAATATGTAGGATGGTCTGGATTGTGTAAATGCTGGGGTTGTGCTTCCATTAATATAGTAATTAAGAAGAAGATCTGCTGTTCTATCAAAAGCCATACTTTCCCCTACGCCTATGGAAATGTAAGGTCTTATAGAGTTGATTGGCTTGCTTCTAGATGGAGGATCTAATGACTCAAACAGGTTAATACCTGATAATGAACGAGTTACTTCTACTGCTTTTATCAAAACAGTTGGAATTACCAATCCTACAATGAAAAAAGGTTTTTTATACATATATTTATAATTTAAATGAATTAAAAGTCTAATTAATGACTTGTTTTTAGAGAGTATAATAAATCTAGTCATACTTATAAAAAGTAATATTTTTCATTATATTCTATATTTATTGTGATCATAAAGCTATTTTTTATCACTTTATGAAAGATTAAGAATTTATTGTGTCTCTTAACTTGAGTAACTGGAAATGACCTAAGGGCTTGTTGACTAAGTCGACAATATATTTGGTAAACAGCCTTTAGATTTGGACTTTAAAAAGGTATTTCCACTACTTTATGGGTAGAAATTCATAATTAATTACAATTAAAGAAATAATCTAACTAAGGTAAAAAAAATGATAAGATTTAAAAATAGACAAAACGGTCTTAATGTAAACATCTTTGAAATAGATACTTAAACATAATCATCTATGTTTATTCTGTTTATTCCATTTTCATTTGAAAATTCTTTTGCTACTTTAGCATTAAAGGAATTTACATTCTATTTTTTGCAAGCTAGCTACAACAAAAACTAACGCGAATGTAAAATACTTCAATTGCTTGCAAACTTCTTAAAAGTTATATAAAATCGTATTTCAACACTATCTAATACGAACATTGCCCTTTGCCTCCCTTTTGGGAGGCATTTTTAGTAAAAAGACAAAATCAAACATTTCTGACATTAAATTAAGCGCTTTCGTCATTTATTCCTTATAAAATTAAATGCTTGTTCTAAATTTGTAAGATATGGAACAAACCATTTTACTTTCAAGGACACTTCTAATTACACATTATGATGAGTGGGAGGGCTATTAGCTTCTCCCATTATTTTTTTAATAAGAGCAGCCTTAAATGTTCATTCACATTGAGTTCGAAGATTCCATATTGATTTTCATGACTTAGAAATCTTTCTCGTAATAACTATATCTAAGTTCCCTCCTTCTTGTGAATAGTTGATAAGCCACCACCATCCCGATATAGTCAGGAGCATCTTTAGGAATAGAAAGAACAAGTTTAGCTTGAGGAAATGATTCCTTAGACAATTGTTTTTGTTTATCTAAAATCATAATTTTTTCAGCCTAACATAAGCAATAGATATCATTCTGGGTTTCGAATAGTAAACTGCAATTGATCTATTTTTACAAATTCTTTATAAAAATGTTCTAGTAAATTTGGTATTAATAATACGCTTATATTTTATGAAAAACCAATTTTAGACGCTATTCCAAAATCATGAATAATACTCGAAACAATACCATAAAGGCTGTGAATTTAAAACTGTCAAGCCTTTATTGGAACATTGGAGCATACATCAATCAAAAGGTAGAGAAGTCAGTGAATAGGGTTTATAAAAGAGACATCCAGTTTACTATTAAAACAGAGCCTGAAATCAAAGATTCTTTAGATAAGAGCTTGTAGAGGATGAGACAGTTTATAAAGCTAAAAACTCTCACCAATGGTGAGAGTTTTTAGCGAAGCTATGATTTACTTTTTCTACAGATTTCTACAAGCTTATTTGAACGATCAATGATAAGTCATTAAAAAATCTTACTAGCTTTGAGAAAATGGCGTCAGAATTTATTAATACTTTAATTCTCTAATGACCGGATCCTTTCTGAAAATGACTTGCCGAAAGGTCTAACTATAATCGAATTAGGCAGAGATTCTCTATTGATCTGAGAAGAATGCAGTTCAGGCCCTCAATACTGGTTCTAATTTTCTATTATTGAAAATCTGTTATAACTAGGAACATCAATTGTTTTAAAACTACCAGTATTGTTCCATAGTTTAAATACCATCTCTGTACCTGCAGTCAAATACATTGTAGTACTTCCTGCTGTAGCAATAACACCAGTATAAGTCGCTGAACTAATATATCGTGAAACAAAAACATTGTCTGATCCTGCTATAGGCCTTACTTGTCCTTCCCATGTACCATTTCCATTGTTGTTACCTGAAGAATCACTGGATACCGCAAAAGTAAATGTGTAATTCCCATTTCTAGGGACTGTAAATGTATTATCAGAAAAGTCACCATTAGTATCTACTTCTTTAGTACAAGTCAAAGTATTGAAATCTCCATTATTGATATTTCCACTAAAATAACCTGAAACTAGAGATTTTTGAACATTTGACTCAAGTGTATTCCAAGATATGCCATTACTATACTGCAAAACACCCCCAGAAAAAGTAGAGTAACGGATAGCGCCTTCACCTGCATCATCAGGCTTTTGGCTGGTTTGACCAATACCTATTGCACTATCAGTATTTGATACTCTCGCATCTAAACGAACCAATGGAGATGGATTTCCTATTCCCACTTTCCCATCATTTAGTACAGTTACCATTTCTGTATTAGAGGAGTTATTAATTCTTAATGCTTTTGTAGTATCAGTATTATCTTTTGATAGAATATCAAGCATAGCCGTTGGATATGAAACTCCTATTCCCACTTGAGAAAATGCTAAGTTGTACAGGGGCAAGGATAATAACAGAAATGTTTTTTTCATTATAATTGTTTTAGAAATAAATTTTTATTTAAAAATTAGGCAAATATATTCTGCAAGTTAAATTGTAAAACAAATTTCAGCCTATGAAAATAAATAGTAAGAAATATAACTTTTTTTGCAAATTCTACATACAGACTAAATTAGAAACCATGTACTACCTGCTTAGACCTTCCTTCTCAGTAAAACTCATAAGAAAATGTCATAAGTGTAGATTTATAAACTAATATTTTTGACTATTTTTATATGACCTTTAATATTAATAAGGTTTTCAAGTGTCTTTTATGACCTACTATCGGCTACGGTCATTCCGTCTACCTACTTCTGTGAGAGAAGCTCAGTAAGTTTTTTTCTTCAAAATTGCCAATGATGAGAGCCTTTTTAGAGCTTTGTCTACCTGATTCTGTAGTTTAACAGAATAGAAGCTTATAGAAGGCCAAGAAACTTTGCTGCTTTATCAGAAGTATTTTTAATCGTTTCTATAATTTCATTTTTTTAAGGTTTTTCCATTCTGTTGAGGACATAGGATACTACAGAAACTCCTGCAAGTTTAGTAATAT
>Ga0153980_1000633_pt1 | contig 15760 bp, 10 predicted proteins | sample TSGA064MetaG_FD_104722 | JGI IMG/M metagenome (GOLD analysis project Ga0153980, IMG submission 104722) | Attine ant fungus gardens microbial communities from Georgia, USA - TSGA064 MetaG | ecosystem: Host-associated > Fungi > Mycelium > Unclassified | place: USA: Georgia, Magnolia Springs State... | reverse complement strand
TTTGAATATTGCTTTTGTACATAACTAAAGCTCAAATTTACTAAAGAAATTTTATTTATAAACCTAGGAAAGTTAGCGTTTCTAATTATTTTAAAATTTCTAACAATTGTAACAGTGTTTCAAAAAATCTTTATATCCTTCATAATCTTTCAGAAAAGATTACATTCCGCTTATTGAATTAATTACAGATTTTAAATAAGTCATTATAATAGAAAATTCTCCAATTGTTAGATTCTCCTGACTTATTTCATGCACACCCATACTTATGATATAGACATCTCCTATTAAAAAGAAAAAAACCCTAGTTTTGAAAATAAATTATTCATAATATTTAGCCGTTTTGTTGAAGTGTTTAACTGCCTAAAGTTCTTATCGAGTTGGTCTCAAAAAATTAAAAAACAGAATATACTTCCTATTTTTTAAACTATTGATTTGAGAATTCATTTCAGAGAAAAAATTACTTTCATTCTCCTTGTTAATTAAATTTAATTTGCTTCTTAACATGATACCTGGAACAGCAACCCAACTATCAAAATTATCACTTAAGATGCCTTCGAACAACCCATTAAATATTCAGTATCTAGAGATAAAAGCTTGACTTCAAAGTTTAAAGTGCCATCCTGCAAACAAATAAAAGTAAGCTCGCAAAATAAAAAAGATGACCTGCTAAATTGCAACAAATCATCTTTTTATTTAGATTCAATATATTTATTAACACCCTATTACTTAAGAATATTAAGGTTAGATTCTATAACGACACTCAGATATTGCACTTTTTTAGGGTGACATTTATTATTTTTTTAATATTTAGGTGATTATGTACGCCAACACTAAAGAAGCGTGAGTTAGCAATTCCAGCAGAATGCTAGACAATAAAAACATTAACCACATTATTGTATAATTGTTGAAACCAATGTATTGTATTTATACACAAATTTTTTAATAAAGATTATGATGATAATCAAAACAGTTACCTCGTACTGTAATTTGAGTAATTTTCTTTGAGATCTCCGGTGTTAGGAACTCTAGTGTTTGTATGGGAAATGTTTTTTTATTTAATATTGGCTAATACATCTTGCAATTGCTCGGTTAATATTTCACTTTCGATTGGTTTACCATGGCTTGCAATCACAAGGTTAGGTTTTAAATCAATAATTTTTTCAATGGATTGTTTTGCTTGTGGCCAATTTGTAGTAAAGTATTTTGGAGGACCACTGACTTTTTTTTGTTGCAACAAAACAGAAATGAGTGATTCCTGTTTCACTGTCGTAAAAGCATCAGCACAAAGTAACGTTCTATCAGATTCTCTAAATAAAGCAATCTGTCCTTTTGTATGTCCTGGAACCAATATCCATTTCCAATCTGGCAAAAAGGGGATAGTTCCATCTTCAGGAAGTGAATTAATAGAATTTCCTAAATCAATACTTGTATGGGGGAATGTAGGAGATAGTTTGGCTACAAAGCCATTGTCAACCGTTGGATCTCCAGGAAGATAATCTTGTTTTCCAGTTACATATGGAAGTTCCCACTTGTGGATATAAACCGGAACTTGCCATTTTTTTATTAGTTGTTTTACTGAACCAATATGGTCAAAATGTCCGTGAGTTAAAATAATTGCTTGTGGTTTACTATTAGCACCGAAATGTTTTTGTACTGTTTTTAAAATAAACTTCCCTGAATTTTCTAGTCCCGTATCAACTAAAACCCATTGATCTTTATTGCTTCCTAATTCACTTATGATACAAGCATTAGCAATTGTAAAATTTAATAATAAAAGATCTGACCGAACTTGTTGTGTTGTACTTGTTAAGTGGGAAATGACGCCAACTAATTTGTTTTTCACGAAAATCCTCCTTCTGACAATTTTATTAATTAGTTTATGCGTTTTTTTAAAAACTATCTTAATTCATACTAATTCGCATTTAAAACAATACTTATTTCTCGAAAATCTTCTCTGTTAGACTAAGCACTAACTATTTTCATGAGTCTAATCACTACAGGGTTTCAATAGAAGAAGCACTGGAAAAAGACCAGCCCCATAATAGAACCGGTCACTTAAATGCCTAATTATCAGGGTCTAATTTAAATTAGCTCCCACCTTTTACTAAATAGAAATAAAAATCATCTAACGTTCCCCAAGCTCCTGGAGCTGCTTGAACGACAATTCCAATGGTTACAACATCACCTTCATTAACTGGAATTCCTATTATAGAAGGGTTGTCCCAATTTTGCCAGCCATTTAATTGGGCATTTTCAGTTTTAATTGTATCACCATTAATTTTTACATAAATATTCAAGGTTCCATTAGCACCGGCGTCTCCTCCTTGTAAAAACATTTCATAAGCATACGTTCCCGGAACCAAGTCAAAAAAGTCTTGTTCGACTGTAAAATTAAGCGGGGTATCATTCCAAAAATGCAAAGCATAAAGTCCCGTTTTGGGTGTTTCCTGTCTTCGATTGACATAACCATTACTACTGCCATAAGCGATACGCCACATAGATAAGTTAGGCTCTTCAAAGCTAAAGTTTTGAACTAAGTTTTCAGGTAAGATGGTGAGAAGACAACTGACGCTAAACTCTAAGCCTTGATCACTTACAGCTCCACTAATTGTGTAAGTATTTAAGCCACCTGTTACTTCAGCATGGTCTAAAGCTGATTGTAGTTCCTCTAAGTTCCAGTTCACTGGCACATTTCTTCGCGAATTATCTAGATAAACAGCTGTAACCGTTGCTGGCATATTGGCCATTAGATCATCTAGGTCCATCCCCTTCTCATATTTGACTTCTGTTGTAGTATCCAGTACATCGTCTATGATTATCCCGTTTTTTGGTACCGCCCCTGTCTCAATATATTTAAAAACATTTAATGAAGCAAGCGGATTTCCATTAATATCAAATAAGGCTTGATTGTCCCAAGCACTCCCCCCATACCATAGGCCAGCATCTTCTGGATCATAAGCACCCGCATAACTACTAGCCCAGCCTGAGCCGTAACGTTCCCAGAGTAATCTATTGCTTTCCCATTGATTTGGCGGTCCTACAGGAGTCCATGCAGGTTCCCAATAGAAAGCTCCGATCCCCCTATCTCCCACATCAGCAACAGCTTGAAAAACATCCCGAAGGGCATTGGCTTGTCCTTGAATCGATAAAGGATAATTAAGAGTTTGCCCCTCATTTGGGACTACATTTGGATGACCATCTCCGTCTGCAGCTGTATAAGCATATGAGGTTTCAGCTACCATTACATTTACATCATAAGTTTGAGCTATATGCTCAAATACATCAGTTAAATTATCTAGTGTTCCATGCCAGAATGGATAGTAAGAAGCTCCAAAAACGTCATAATCTATCTCAGCAGCATGAAGGCGAAAGGCTGCATATGCAAAGTTTCCTGGCCTTTCTGGATTGGTAAAATGAACTGCCATTAAAATTTTTTGCTCAAATTCAACCTCAATATCTCGAATTGCCTCGCTTCCTGATCTAAACAGCGGCAACATGTTATCCCACCCTGTTTCTCCGGCCAGAGCACTATTTGTTTCATTTCCTATTTGAACCATGCCCACATTAATACCAGCTTCCATCATTTTGGTTAGAGTCTCGTATGTAAAGTCATATAAAGCTGTTGCTTTTTGAGTCACATTCATCCCGATCCAAGCTTTTGGTGCTTGTTGCTTCCCAGGATCTGCCCAAAAATCAGAGTAATGGAAATTAACCAATACTTTCATACCATGAGCGGTTGCTCGCTTGCCTATTTCCAGCGCTTTTTCAACATCATTGTTTCCACCGCCATAGCCATTACCCGCTTCATCATAAGGATCGTTCCATATGCGAACTCTAATATAATTCACGCCAGCGTCAGCTAATGTGGCGAAAATATCTGCTTGATTTCCATCACGATCAAAATACTTAACACCGCTATTTTCTTGAGCTACAATACTAGAAATATCTACTCCTCTAATAAAGTTTTCGTCTATCCCTGTTACTTTCTGAATAAAAATATCTGATTCTACAGCTTCAATCCCATTGTTAGCAGCTACCTCCTCAATATTTATCTGTCTTACAAATAAGCTCAACAACACCGTAAATAGTAATGAAAATAAAATCACCTTTTTTTCATTCATAAGATTCCTCCCCCTAATTTACTTAGCTTTTAAACAGCATAAAAATGATTACTTTCCTGATATAGAACAGTATATGTTTTTCTCCTTTTGAATGTTACCCAAAACTCGTCAATAAAAAAGGTCATTCATCCAGATCAAGCTTCCATGAGATGCTAAAAAAACAATTTAAATTGCTTTTCATCTCAATTTCAACAATTTATGACATAAAAATAATAGTTATCAATGGATAATAAATATTAGATACATATAATTTAGCTGCTAAAGAGAGGAAAATATTTCATTGGCCAGCGAAAAAGAATGATTAATCAATATGTTCTTTAACATTGGAGGCAATGAGAAAACACAAGCCTTGAAAAATTGTAGATCTCAATGTGAGAGGTTTTTATTAGATGAAGAGAGCGAAGAAATAAGAGATTTAATCCATGTTATTAGTGCCATAGTCATCTATTTTGAAACAGGCAGCAAAGAAATAGCAGGAGAATGGGTGAATGATATATGGTCCAAATTAATCCCCGAAACCAATCTTTCATTTTTTGAAATTCGCCTACTAACTGCTGTTTTGTTTACTGAACTTAATATTAAAAAAGTTATAGAGATGACAAAAACTTTGTTTAACCAATTAGAAATTTATAAGTTTCATAAAGATTATATGAAAGTAAAAATAGCTATTAATTTAAATATATTAGATATACTAATGTCAGCTAGAAGTTTCGTTAGGCAATATAAGTCAGATTATGATGAATATGTCCTGTGATCATCTAATGATGTTATTAAATTAAACTTAGAAGGAAGGATTAATAGTAGATATTATGTGGGTTTAGCTAATACCTATCAAGGGATACTATTAAAAGATAGAAATCTTATCTATTCAGGAATGTTATTAATAGAAAGTCGGAAAAGCGGAGTTAACCCAGCACTAAATGACCTTATAAAAGTGTACAAGAGAAAGTATAACATTCATTCTCTTCTAAAAGTTCATTAAATATTTTTAGTAAGAGAAGATCTTATGCTTTAAATTTAGATAAGGGACAGGAGTTAGAATCTCATTTATCTCATTTAGGTTATTATATAATATATAATAAATCTTACCACATTTTTACTATTAATTCTTTCAATTGATAACAATAATTCCCTTAACTATTTTATTAGTTTTACTCGTCAAAACTCATCAGTTAATGTAAAACAGATTATAAAGACTAATTAAGAAAAAGCTTTTCACTTATCAAAAAAATATGATAATGCTTTTTTTTGTTCTTATAGCGATGATTTTAATTAATATTAGTTAGAAAACAGATTGAATTCCTCCTTGTAGATACAACGTAAATATACTAGGTGTTGATTATTGGGAGAAATTTTTTAAAGCTTGAGCTTATTCAAACAACTCATCATCCCTTTTTATTAAACAACGAGTCTCTTGTCTTTAATCAATACAAAAAATAATAAAAGGTAGGGTTTCCTATAGCTTACGTTGACGCCCTCACTTAATAGGTGAAAATACCACCTATTTTTTTTGAATTAAAATAGTTTTTCATAAAAACATTGTATTCCAATTGTGTTTAACTTATTTAGCATGGAACACCTAACCGACTTTAAAACCAGCAATCAAAAATAACATAAGAAGCCTGGTCTCCCTGTTAAAAGATCATAATTTTTAACTTTCCATGTTTAGTTTATATTAGATATATAACTTAAGTCTCTCTATTTTGTTTTATCATATATTCAACCAAAAAATCGGGGCCAGGGATAAGTTTGCTTCGATATCGGGCATGTTTGCTATTGTTGAATACTATGAAAGGATGGGGGGGTTAGAAAATTTGCTTTCAGATGTTGATATGCAGCTGCTTTACGCTTTTTCATCTCATCAGTGTGCCAATCCACTTCTAAAACATACTCTCGATAAGATAAAAAATGAGCAATTCCTTCATCAAAAGTTAATTGATTTAGCAATTGGGACTTTGATAAGTGATTGGAATAAGGATACTTCAAACTAATTAGGGCATGTGCTACCTCGTGAGTAATAAAATCAAATATAATAAAATCTAATTGATTCATATCTGTAGAATAGTTGCAGATTTGAGCCAAATCAATGATAATGTAGCGATTTCCAGAACTATCTTCCCGTACGATGGCCTCATACCCTTTCGGTGCTCCCACTATTAAGTAAATCAGGATATGATTGGGAATTTGTATTGGGCCAAAGATTCGATCCCATAGCTCAAGGTTAAGTGGTGTAAAATTAATTAATTTCTCTCTCGTTTTTTTATATAGCCAATTAAATGTTTTTAAAGAAAAATCTCTTGGCTCTTCAAGTCGATATTCTCCTGGAACAATATGATGATAGATCCAATGATCAGCCACATTAATTAAATTTCCAGTTTTTAAATACTCATCTATAATCTCTGATTTAATAATCAAATCTATCACTCCTCCCCCTATATCATTTTATTATAATAGTTCTTTTAAACTAATCATAGAGTTAAAATGATTTGATATTTTCATTATGAAAATCGACACCTTTAAAATTTCATTCACTCATCTTTATTAACATTGACAAAAATAGCACTTAAACTAATCAATCCCAATAAACCAATTGAAGTCAGTTGCATCCAACTTTGACCGTATTCTAAACTCATGTAATCGAATTTTGTGACGGCACCATAATCTCCGTTAGTCACGACTTGAAACTGAATATTTTTCAATTCATTCAAGTCTTCTTCTTTATAAAGATCTCGTAACCTCTTCGCCACATCATAGGTAAATACCCCCGTTTCATCAGTTGGATATTGTAAGTAATGAGGCATACTTTCTCCTTCTAAATAAACGAGTAACGACCATAGCTCATCAACTTCCTCGACCGAAATTTTAAATTTTAATTCTTTCGTTAAATCAACTGCAAAATAATCTGTTTTAACATCCCCAACTCCGTTTAAGGCTTTATTTAAATTTTTAACATAAGCTTTTCCATTGTAATAATTTAACTTTCCACCACCACTGGCTCTTGATTGCCACTGAGTCATCTTTTGTGGCGTAAAAGGAGTTTGCCATTGTTTTGCACTTAAAGGATGAATTCCTTTGTTAAACCATCTGACACTGTCTAAGGATAAAGCCGCTTTATCGTCATTAACACGAAAAACTAAACGAACTTGATGGGGGCCATATAAATTAAACTTCTCTTGATTTAATCTCGACATAGCTTCGTTAACGTTAATTTTAACCGTCCCTTTATCGACACCATATTCAACAAGTGTAAATAGTTGACCGCTGGCCTCATCTTGTAAATATAATGACCAGGGAGTAACAAAATCAGTAATCTCTAACTGAAGCATAGGTTCTTGACTAAAATCTAATTCAAACACCGGGCTTATTGTACTTCCACTTACTTCATTTATACCTTCCCTTTTCTCCGATAAAACAGCATACTCTCCTATTATATGCTCTGTTTCTTCTTTATTGACAAAGAACTGGGCATAAGCATAGTCTTTATCTCCGGTACTATCTGTTAATTCAACTTCTAATAAGTGATAACCTGTTGTTAATTCTTCCACATTTAATACATAAGGTTCTTCATAAGTCACATTTTTAAAAACTTCCTCTTGGTCGATCAAAATTGACAGTGTTTCAATCCCAACCTCTCTCAAGGTAATATCTAAATCCACTGGCATATTGTCTTGTAACTCTTGATGATTCTTGAAATTCGTAATATTAACTCCTGATTTCATGGAAGCTGTGACCTGCTTTTCCACCTTGCGATCAATTTTATAAAGGTTATCTCCTTCTTCCAGTTCAATTTCCAATAAGACGACCGCTTCCTCTGGGGGTATTTCTAACTGAAACTCACTTTCAACATTTATAGCTAGAAAGTCTTGAGTGACCAAATCATAAAGTCCTACTTTTTTAGAAGATTGAATCTGATAATGAACTTTTTCTGACCTTGAGTGCGGATTAAAAAGTAAAAAGCTGCTTTGTTGATCTTGTCGATCATCATAGTACTCATTAACATTTAAATCAACACATAAAATTCCTTCTACATTAGTGGTTTTAATCATGGAGGCAAATAACCCTAAGGCAGTTCCAGCTTGAATACTAAGGTTTCCATTTTGGCTTTGGTTAAAGGGAACGACCTGTTCTTCATCAATAAAAACTTCCAGATTTTGATTTAAATGAAGCAAGTAGCGTCCCACTTCTTTAGCGTAGCGTTGGTCGTATTTTAAGATGGGAACTAGTGCAGTAGCTGCCATTACGCTTTCATAACAAGAGGCTACTCCTCCATATGCCCTGGGATTGCCTACTAGGCCGTCAAACCATCCCCAATTGTTATCTTCGGTTTCTCTAAAAAAGTACTCCATAAATTTGGCGGTATTGTACTGGGTGTGTTCTTGAGCGTTTAGGCGAGCTGACAGATAAGGTAAATAAAAATACAGCAGACGGTGACCGGGGTGATGTTCAAATTCATTGAGATAATTCATGCACCAAAGGGTAGCTTGCATATATTTTCGCTCACCAAATTTTAAAAATGCATAGTATTGTATTAGAGCGACACCTGCGGCCGCATCCATTTCTAGCCATTCACCATTGTCATAAGGCTCTTTGTTTTTAAAATCATATCCTGTGTAAGCAAAGTCAACAGCGCGACTTTGTCCTCCTAAGTCCATGACAATGTCATACCACGATTCAGCCAGTTGTAGTAGTAATTCATCAGAGTTTTCGGTGGGCTCTAGCTGATCCATGAGCATAAAGTACAATAATCCTGGATAAATTTGTTCCCAAAAACTTAAGTTTCGACTGGGGGTCTGATAATAATTTAAAAAAGCATGTTCACCATTGTTGGTATGATAGTAAGCCTCAACTTTTTTGGTTAAATCTCTTAAGGTATCAGGATCCAACAGCTTATCTAGCTTGTTATCTGATAACAAGGCTGTAATGACTGTTATCGCTTCACTGGAACTCATATCTCGCAGGTCGTCAACGTTAGTGACGATGCCTAGCATAGTTTCAGCTGTTTGATAGAGTCCCGGTTCATAAAATACATAATCAAATTCACTAGTATTAAACAGTTGTTTATTAAATTTTTGAGCTCGCTTATGCCAGTCTCTGTAATGATAGTTCTCTGGTAGCCAAGGCAAATGTTCGGTGGCTTGAATAGATTTATAAACTGGATCATGCTCCATTTTATCTATTTCTGCGTAGCTGGTTGGCACCATTAAAAAACTAAAACTTAATAAAGTGATGATGCTAATCATTTTCCATTTCATCTTTTCACCTCAAATAAAGAATTATGTTGTGAAATGCTCTTGTACTTGCAAAAAGTTTGACTAGATGCTATTATCAATTAATACTATATTATTAGCATTTTTTGTAGATTTATGAAACGATTATAATTTTTTATTTTTAACCATGCTTATATCTTTGAACCTAACTCGTCTCGTAACCGTTATTTATTATTTTAACATTCTCAATTGAGTATTTGCTTTTTGGTTATTAACAATCTAGTTTTAATTTAACTACAATATTTAATTTCACATGAGTCAAAGATAAAGATAAAAACATATAAAGAAAGCAGTCATAACTCTTTAATGCGTCTTTGTTTAATGGCACCACCTGAAAACGTAGCAAATTTCCAATTTCTATGGTGCAACTTAGGTTGAAGTCTTGCTAATTTTCTGGAAGCATTCCTATGTTTATCGGTATAGTCACTTTTCAAGATCAAGTTACGGTTAACTTCCATCTTGTTAGCCAGTACAGCCATGAAATTGATTTAAGGACTTTTAAAGCTAATCTCTATGAATTTTGGCTTAGCTTACCTTATGACGGAATGAATAAATGGGAAGCTGCCAAACCAAAACAAGCCAACACAGACATTAAACGATCTACCCGTGAATCCAAAATGATGATAGGAAAACGATTAAAAGATTTTGGTACCAATTATGATATTTTCCTTGTTACTTGTATCGTCATGTGAGAAGCTGCTCGACTTTATGATCTGGGAAAAGACGTGGAAGCCAGCCAAGTTTACCTTGTTATAAATTTAAACAAACTTCAATTTATTAACTGGTATTCATAAAGGTGATCTGATGTATGACTATACGATTTATAAAAAGAACTTAACTTAGGCAAAAGGGATTTATTCCGATGCCAAAAAGAAGATATATTTGAAATTAGACAACTTAGAAATTTAAAAATTGATGACAGCATATGAGTTTTTTGTAAACGACAAACGAGAAAAAATTAAGACGCTTTAAAAAATACTAAGAAGATCTTATCAGCTCCTAATAGAAGATCGTGATCAAGCAATAGGAGTATTTAAATAATTTTGAGAAAATAATGTTGAAATGAATCAGTCCTAATGGAAATTAGTTGTAAAAAGCACAAAAAGCGCAGTATAACTGCACCTTTGTGCTTATTTAATGCTATGGTCAAAGCAATAACCAGAGCTTATGAACCCACTATATTTTCACAAGTTCCGGTGGTTAAGAACTCATGTAAATTTTTATAAGATATTTCTACCATATTGGTTAAAGCTTCATCGGTATAAGAGCCAATATGAGGCGTCACAATAACACGTGGATAGTAGCTTATTAATTGTTCAACGATTGGGTTTGACAATGGCTCCTGTTCCATATTTTTAAAGAAGAATTCGGCTTCGCCAGCAAAAACATCGGTACCGAAACCTCGTAATTTATTGCTTTCAATAGCAGCCAAAATGGCTTCATCGTCTTGTAATTCCCCACGTGATGTATTAACTAACACCGCATCAGTTTTCATTTGGCTCAAAAAGTAAGTATCAATAAATTTATCTGTTTCTCCTTTAATATAAGGGATATGTACTGATACCACATCAGATATTGCTAAGACTTTATCTAGAGGCATATAATCCACGACTTCTTTTGCTGCTTGATTTTCAAAGACATCAAACGCCACCACTTTAGCCCCTAATCCTTTAAATAATTTAGCCGTTGTTAAGCCAATTCTTCCTGTTCCTAAGACTCCAACTGTACAATTGCGAATTTCTTTACTAAACATCGCTGCATCTACAGTAAAATCTTTGATCCTCGTCTTATTAAGGGTATGGGCTACATTTCTCAATAAAGTCATGGCTAAAGTCACAGCTAGTTCTGAAATAGCATTTGGAGAATAAGCCGGGACTCGTGCGACTTCCAGTCCAAACTCTTTCGTAGCTTCTAGATCAATATGGTTAAACCCTACTGTACGAGTTAATAAATATTTAACACCGAAATCACTCATTTTGGCAATATTTTTCCGATCCGTTTTGCAGTTACCGCGAACGATAACAGCTTGAGCGCCCTTAGTTAATACTACGTTTTCATCATTTAGTAACGTAGCCTCTAATATTAACTGGTACCCGTATTTGTTTAATTTTTCAAAAAAAGGAACTTCTACTGCTCTCACACCGTAACAGACTACTTTTACTGTCATCATTATTGCCTCCTCTTCCTAATCATTTAATTACATTTTATCACTCTCTAACCGTAATCGATTAAAAAATATTAAAAGAATTTATAATTTCCAATATTACAATCCAAATTGGCATGGATAAAACGCCGATGATTGTTGATAAAAGTGAGCAATTTGAAGCTAAAACTGCTTCTTTATCAAATCCAATTGCATAAGCAGCAGCTACTGTAGCAGTAGGAGTTGCCATCATGATGATCATGGTTGCCAAAGCGACATATGATACTGGCATAATGCCTGTCACCTTTAAAAGAACCAAACAAATGAGATTAAATAAGGGAACGATTAAAATTTTAATAAAAGTGTAGTACCAAGCATCTTTTTCTTTGGCAGCTTCCTTCATAGAAATTTCAGCCAGGGTAGCACCGATTGAAAGCCAAGCTAGCGGTGAAGCTAAACTAGATAAAAATATTACTGGTCTGTAGAGCCAAAAAAGGGTTTCATCAACACGTAAAAATGAAACAGTTACTTCTCCAACATTCACTTGTGGTAAATGCTCTTGCGTCACCCAGATAATTAACCCCAAAATTGTAGCTAAAATAATGGGGTTTAAAAACATGGATTTAATATTTTTACGCTCCATCTTTAAACCTGACATTTTAATATAACCGTACGAGTACAAAAAGATGCGATAGCCGATGTTAAAAATTGCTGCTAACATAGCTCCTTCTGCTCCAAAAATTGCTGAAATAATAGGAATACCAAAAAAAGTAGTGGAACCAAAAATAGTTAAGACTCTTAATACATCTTGCTTATCTCGAGGATATTTTCCATAAGTGACCTTTGTTAAAAGAATTAACAACACGTAAATAACAATTCCCCAAATTAAAACATTAGCACCTTGGCGCAAAGTTTCTGGATTAATATTTTGCATAAAAGCAGAAAACGCTAAAGCGGGAATAGCAGCAGCTAAAAGAACCTTACTTAAGGACTTTGCACATGATTCACCAATTATCCCTCTTTTTCTAAGATAAAAACCAAGTAAAATAATTATAACTGATGAAGAAATGGCACTCATTAAGTCAATGTTAGTCAGTGTATCAATAATAAGTCGGCTAATATCCATAAAAATTCGCTCCTTACATTTGTGAAATATATCACATTAATTATAATAAAAATATTGAGAAAAGTCTATCTTTTTCGAGTATTTATGCTTTTTTTCAACTTTTTTTACACGATTATGGCTTAAAAGTTGTTTTATACTTAATTATAATGACAATTAATCTTGAAGCCATCAGTTTCTATTTTTTTTAATACCATCCTTCCTAAGTATCCTTTAAAAAGGCGCTCAGCTTTTAGACGAGTAAAGCACAAAAACTAAGTAAAACATATTCATAAATATACATAATTTTACATAAATTAACAAAGATATTGATATCCTCCCTTTAAAATGCTATGATTAAGCTAAGATATAATAACAATTAGTCATATAGTTGAGCTTATATCTAGCAAATAAGGTGATTACAATGGAAAAAACATTAAAATTAACAACGTATATAAAAACCCAATTTGTTTATGAAACAGCAGATCTAAAAAAAAAACTTGATCATACACTTAATTTAGATTCAGAGCAAGATAAAATCTTAAAATTTTTAAATTCTGATGAAGTATTAAATAACTCGGATTCATCTTTCTATATTTACGGTGGTATTCAAATGTTTTATAGGGGCGAAGAGATACTCGACGATTCATATGAAGGCTTAGTAGACGTTATGTGGTCAAACTTTTTACATATTCTAGAAGTATTTTTAGTTTGCGGTAAATATCATGATTGTGACTCACCCTATGTTGGTAAAGAGATCAAACTTGATTTTGATGAAAATGGGAAAGTTTCACTTCTTATTAAAAATGGACCCTTCCCCTTTGAGAAAGTTGGGTTCAACCCTCTTGTTGCTGAAGAGCAGAAAATGATTTTAGACAAAGATTTATTCTTTGATACCGTACTAAATGAAGCTGAAATTTTTTTTAGTTTCTTACTTAAGACTAATATTAAACAAGTTAATTATAATCTACAGCTAGAACAAATTAAACTAATTCGTAAACTTCTGTTAAATGGCTATTTGCCCACACTCTAAAACTATAATTAATTTAGAAACCAAAGCTATTTATAATAACAAAGGGCTACCATACACAATGACATGAACACTCCTAACCAGCTTGTTAAAATATCGGAGAGTTATGTAATTCCATGTTATTTTGTATTGGGAAATACCACATAAGAGATTGACTCGTTAAATGGATTAGTTTTGTGTGTATTAATTCAAAGACATTTGAACGATGTTAACAATATGAGTTTAAACCGGTTGGATAACCATGAACATCAGCTTAATTGTACTAACCTCCAATTGAGATGTATTGTTAGACCCATAACTCGATTAGAGTCCACGCTAAAATCTTATTAGCTTTTATTTGATAAAGCCCATTCATAGTAGGCACTCCAGATCAACTTCAACTAACAAAGAATCTAATTTAATTTTTGGCTTTTAGATTAGATGACAATTTTATTGATGAATCTTAAGCCTTTTTTTGTATATCAATTCAGTGATATATTCATTGCTTCTATCACAGGATTTACTTTTCGCTTTTATTATATTGAATATCAAAAAAAACTGTGCAATATCTTGTGAAATGGTACACATAGGTATATAATGGATATAAATGCAAGAATAGGTGGTATTAATTTTTAATATCTCTATTTAGTAAGATGAGGAGGTGAAAGATTGTTAAGTTTCTCCACGAGATACTTAGCAACAAGAACTATGAAAAAATTTAATGTCATTAAGCCAGAAGCGTTGGAAATTAACCCATTTACGATGATCGGAAAAGATTGGTTTTTAGTGACGGCTGTGAGAAACGGCGTCTGTAATACGATGACCGCTTCTTGGGGTGGCCTCGGAATTATTTGGAATAAAAAAGTCGTTTATGTTCTCATTCGCCCACAACGCTACACAAATGAATTTGTTGATCATGCAGATACCTTTTCACTATCGGTCCTAGATAACTCCTATCGCAAAGCACTAAATTATTTAGGAACAGTATCTGGTAGAGATGAAGACAAAATTAAAAAAAGTGGCTTGACCACTGTAATGGAAAACGAGACGGCTTTCTTTGAAGAAGCCCATACCGTTTTTCTTTGTAAAAAATTGTTTGCACAAAACTTTACGGAAGCTAGTTTTATTGATCGAGAGCTAATCCCTAAAAACTATCCTGCAAAAGACTTTCATATTTTATACATTGCAGAAATTGAAAAATTATTAGTTAAAGATTAAAAATTAATAAGCATGGAAAAGGCTCTCCTTCAACTAGGGGTGAGTTTTTTTTTGCATTTAGCACAGCTTTAATTAATTTATCTAGTAGCCCTTATCACGAATAATAATTTTTAAAAATGTCTATACTTCCGATAATTGTCTAAATTGCCTATCTCAATAACTGAGCTTAATTTAAATTTAAAGCTATAATAACAGCACGGATTAAAAAAGTAAAGAAATGCCTCATATAAGTGTTAACTCTTGCTTGAAATGATACAATCCATTTTTGTCTTCAAAAAAAGACAATTTAATGTACCTATAGCTAAAATTATAAAATAATGTTTGAATTGTTTACCATAATTTGTTATTATAATTAAGTTATTTTCATTATGGATATATTTGTATATTGGAACCGAATCGAGAGAGGAGTGCAAACCACCTATAAATGACTAAATTTTAGGTTTTGTAAAAGAGGAGTAAAAGAATGGTAAAAGATAAAGTAGGAAATAAAAGATTTGTTAAACTCTTATTCATCATTGCTTTTATTTATGTAGGTGCTTACCAGCTACAAGTTAACGCAATGGAGACTGAAATAATAAACCAACGGGGGAAAGAAACAAAAACAACATTTAATGCCCTTTTTCCAGATAACAATTTAGCATCTGCCATAGCGCGAGCATATAATCGGCAGCCTGATGATCCAGTTACTATTCATGAGCTTAATAATCGTAGAGGTTATTTGAGTTTGACAGGAACTAACATAACAAACTTAGAAGGAATCGAAAATTTTACATCCATCTCATCGTTATACTTAAATAGAAATAACGTTAGTCATCTAGAATCCTTAAGATATTTAATAAATTTGCAAACGTTATATCTAGGAGCTAATCATATAAGCGATATAGAACCGCTGGGTGAGCT
>Ga0153980_1000631_pt1 | contig 15773 bp, 12 predicted proteins | sample TSGA064MetaG_FD_104722 | JGI IMG/M metagenome (GOLD analysis project Ga0153980, IMG submission 104722) | Attine ant fungus gardens microbial communities from Georgia, USA - TSGA064 MetaG | ecosystem: Host-associated > Fungi > Mycelium > Unclassified | place: USA: Georgia, Magnolia Springs State... | reverse complement strand
TTGGTTTCAACGGCACGAAAGAATTGGGAAGCCTGTATTACGATGAGCGAAAATTGGGGCTACAACCGGCACGATCACAAATGGAAAAGCCCCGAACTGCTGGTGCGCAATCTCATTGAGGTGGTGAGCAAGGGAGGTAACCTCCTGCTCAATGTCGGCCCCAAAGGCGATGGTACCTGGCCCGTAGAAAGCCAGGAAAACCTACGTGCTATCGGCGCCTGGATGAAGGTCAACGGTGAAGCCCTATATGGTAGCAGCGTCTGGGCCGGGAATAAAGAAGTTGCTGCAGCGCAAACAGAAAAGAAAGAATCCGAAAAGGAAAAAGCAGGTATGAAGGATGCCGTCAACGACGCAACCCCGAAAGAAATTGTGTCAGACTATCGCTTTACCCAAAAGGGTAATGTTGTCTACCTCTTTGTACGGAGCCCCTCAACGGCAAGGATAAATGTTCCCGAGCTCGCTAAAAACAAACTTGCGATCAGTTCGATCAGCCTTCTCGGAGACCAGTCTAAGGTGAAATGGACGCAGGGGAAAGGTGCCTTAACATTGACCTTACCGACTGTCAAAGATCCAAGTATACCGATATACGTTTATAAAATCCAGCCAAAGCGCAACTAATCAAAATCCCCGACAGTCCAACCGTCGGGGATTTTTGTGTACAATAATACGGATGCAGCGATTCGGCAGACCTAGAGACTAAACGGAACAAGTAAACGCCTGAGGTTTTTAGCTTCAGGCGTTTGTGTTATTGGATTTATTTCCAGTTTTTGATGATTTCGCTCATTTTGTCAAAGGAGGTTTCGCCGCCGCCCGTACTTCGGTAGACGATCTTGCCATTGGGATCCACGAGAATCTTTGTCGGAAATCCGGTGATATTCAGACGCAGGACAAAATTGTTGTTACCTTTGTCGTTCAATATTTGCACCCAGTTGAGCTCGTGCTGCTCAATGGCTTTGCGCCAGCTTTCATTTTTATCGGACGCGATGCCAAGTACACGCAGCTGATCGGGATAGCTGTCTCTCAGTTTTTTCAGATCAGGCACATCGGCCATACATGGCCCACACCATGAGCCCCAAAAATCGATGAGGTAAAATTTGCCTTTCCAGCTGTTTGAGTCGAATGCCTTACCGTCATAGGTATTGCTACTGTTGATCTGGAATATGGACTTGCCTACATCGTATTTGCTGCCCGCTACACGATTCTTTAACGAGGTATAGAAAGGCGAGCTTTGGTAGGCCTTATCTACCGTAGGTAACAGTGCCTCCACGGTCTCGATCGTTACAATCTCCCTGACCAGCATATCTTCAAGGTAATACAGGCCGGCTACAGACGAAACATTCTTCTTTAGAAAGTCGTTCACGTATTTAGCTGCTTGGGCATCGATCTGTTCCTGCTCAGCTGCAAGACGTTTGTTTTGCACCGCATCTGAAGTGTCTTTTGCCAGTTGCAGGTCGATATTAGCCGATTTATTCAACAGCGGGTGATAGCCCTTATTGAGCTTACTGATGATACTGTTTTCTTTATCCCCACTAGGATATACCTCGGCAAAGTCGGATAGCTTTCCTTTGAGTAATATCTTGCCACCCGGCATGGCTACAAACCAGATGGATTGGCTTTTGACAGGGATATAACCTCGGTCGACACGCTTATAAAGTGCTTCGGTCGGAAGGGTGAGCCTTATGATTAATGGCATAGAGGTCGTGTCCTGAAAGAATATCTGCCCGTTTTTAGTGCTGCCTTTTTTGAAATAGACATCGGTCACGCCATTCCAGATGGTCATGTTGTAGGTGCTGTCCTTAAAGTCAGCGATCTGGGAGGTTACCGTAAAGGTTTTGCTCTGGCCGAAGCTATGCAAGCTGCTGGCTACCAGCAGGCCTGTTATGGCCAATATATTTCTAATTTTCATGATATGATTTATGATCTATATTTCGTTTTTTAGTAAGGATTCTGCTGTAGCTGTCCTTTGCTGGCATCTATCTCTACGCCATTGATAGGTACGACCAAATGCTTACTTTCCAAGGTGTAGGTTTTCGGTGTAGAGAGGTTGACACCTGTGGTACTGACTTGATAGAAATCTCTTTTTACAGTGATATTATCCGCAGCATAGTCGTTGACACTAAATCGGCGGATATCGTACCACCGCATGACAAAGGGAAGCTCTCGGCGTCGCTCAGCCAGTACTTGTTTAATCGCTTCATCTTTATTGGCAGCTGTCAGTGCACTGTAGGTCGACATGCGTTTTTGACGCAAGGTATTGACCGCCGATAAGGCATTCTGAACATCGCCCTTACGCGCCAGTACCTCGGCCTTGTTAAGAAGCATCTCCGCTCTTGTAGGACCCGAAACTAAAGTGCTGCCATCTGTAAACATGGTGTACCTATAGGCAGCTGGTGTAACGACACTGAAACGTCGGCCGCCATTAGGGATCATCAGGTGCTTGTAACGGAGGTCGTTGGTCTGATCGTATAGGGCTACCAATGCACTGCTCGGAATATACCATTGTGCACCTGTGTATTGATAGCGGCTGTAATAAAGCTCGTTCCAATAGAGGTATTTCGCGGCGTTCCAGTCGTTTAACTCACTGTAGCGGAGCGTTGCAGCCGGATTGCTGTAGGAGACGCTTCTGCCCGGTAGTAGGCTGTTATAGTCTACTAAGCTTACGGTGCCGGACGCTAGCGCATTGTTTGATTCGGCCAAACTCTTATCATAGTCGCCAGTGAATAGATAATAGCGGCTCATAAAAGCTGAAATGGCTTTTTGGCTCACACGCCAGGTCTTTCTTGGATCGACATCGGCTTCGGCTACTTTCTTCGCTTCTTCGATATCGGCCAGAATAAAGTCATAAGTTTCCTTAAGTGTAGCACGTTTTAGCGATTCTTCGTAATCTACGCTACGCTTTAAGGGAAGTCCCAAGCTATTCATATTGGCCGCAACGTATGGCGCACAATAATTGTTGACCAGGATCCAATACGACATCGCCCGTATAAAATGGGCATCTGCTTTTACACGTCTGCGACTGGCCTCATCACCGCTCACCAGGTCTATGTTTTTCAAAATGACATTTGCTGTGAAGATCTTTTTGTATTCTCCGGTCCACAACTCGTCCGTAGCAAGGTTTTCAATGCCCTCTGGAGAGGATACATAACGCTGGAGATTGTTGACAGTGAAAGCCGTAACATTATTTTTGTATAGCTCCCTGCTGATCTCGGTGTCATCAGTAGCGTAGGTGGCTGTGTAATTCTCCTCTCTTGAAAATACAGTAGCATTATCTACCAAGGCCTCCAACTGATCTACGGTTTTGATACTAGCCTGTTTTTTAGGTTCTTCGGATAAGTATTTTTTGCAGCTTGCCGTCATTAGTATCGCAGCGGCAAGTCCTATATATGTGAACACTCTCATGTCTGTCTGTTGTTAAAATTGAAAATTGATACCGAATGTATAACTCTGTGTAGGACGCATCGTGCCCGGTAACCAATCGGGGTTGTAATTTTTAGTATTAGCGCGCCAGATCAAGCCAAGGTCACGGGCCTGTACGAAAAGGTTGACATTGTTCAAGCGGATGGCTTCTGTCCAGCGGTTGGACAGTTTATATCCTAAGCTAAGCTCTTTAAATTCAATATAAGATGATTTCTCCACCTGGCTGCTCAATGCCTCACTGTAGCGGTCCCAGAGGTATAGGTTGGTCTCATCAGGCAGTGCAAATCCTGGGATATTAGGATTTCCAGCAAGCACTTCATTAACATACTTGTTGACGAAAGTCTTGTCGGACCCTACAAGTGCAGCGTAGTTGAACGTAGGGTTGCGGTATACTCCCCCCATCTTGCCCAATAGGATAAACATGATGTTAAAGTTGCCTACCTGTACAGTATTGGTCCAGCCCAGTGTATGTGGCGGTACGTCGGTACCCATATAATGGAGGAAGGGAAGCCCTAAACCTCTATTGTAAATAGAGACATCATTAAATGTCTGCTGGCTATTGTTTGGTCCGGCTACATGCGGTACACCGTCGATCATACCAATGTAGTCGAAAGCATATAGCGCACCTACGGGGCGACCCTCGACGAAAGTCCTATTGATCAACTGATAGGTGTAGAGCGACGGATTGTACAGCGCATCAATATTGTTGGCATTGTAAGCGTAGTTGAAATTTGTACTGTACTGAATATTCTTGGCTATCGCTAAATTGGTACCCAAAGCGAGCTCAAATCCTTTGTTTGTGATCTCGGCATTGTTAAATTTCTGCGATTTGGTTCCGGTTGCTGCAGGCAGGGCAATCTGTCCAATAATGCCCGAGCCCTTTTTGTGGTATAGATCCACTGAACCGAAAAACTTGCTCTTGAAAAAAGAGAAGTCGATTCCAAAGTTGGTCGAAGCCGTTTTTTCCCAGCGCAGTCTTGGGTTTCCATTGTCAGCAATGGTGGCGGTAATGGTTCCTGTAGAGGGATTTAAGCTCCCACCGACATTGAGCAAGGTCGCTGTCGAAGTAGAATTTTCCATGTTGCCGTTTTTACCATAGGTCAGGCGCATCTCTAGGCGGTCTACATAGTCCTGCGCGGCCATAAAGTTTTCTTTGGCGAGATTCCACTTGGCACCTACAGACCACAACGGTGACCAGCGTAGTTTGGGATCGTCTGTAATGAAATTGGACGCATCGCTCCGGATACTTCCAGATACGGTATAACGGCTAAGATAGGTATAGGCCCCATTTCCATAAAGGGAGATGAACTTGTTTTTCTGCCATCTGAATGTTGTATTGCCCCCTGGAATGGTCGTTGGCGAACCTTCAAAATCGGTAAACTGGTCTACTGCGCTACCATAACCGTAAGGCGGTGTAGTTGCCTGAAGCTTATCACCATAGTAACCGTATACAGTAGGGTTTATAGTGCCTTTGGTCAGGTACTGTGACACTTCCATACCCGCGATAGCCGAGATATGATGATCAGAACCGAAAACCCGGTCAAAATTCAATTGATTCCTAAAGACAAAACTCTGTATGTCCTCCTGACCTAATTCCTCAGCGTTGAAACCATCTTCGTACTGTATCATTCCACGTCTCAGGATTCCGCCTTTAGGGATGTAAGCCTTACCTACGGTCTTGGTGTCATCGTCGTACTCTGTTTTACTATTGATCAGACTACGTACGTAGAAGGTACTCTCATCATAGATACGCTCGCGATCGATCTTGTTACGCTCATATTGAAACTTGGTATCGAAAGTAAGGCCCGGAATAATCTTTAGATTAAGTCCGGTCTGTACACGGGCATTGATGCGTTCGTCAGTAAAATCGCGGCCACGTACTTCGCGTAGTAGATTGTACGACCAATCCGAATAGGTGAATTTTTCGGTCGGGATAAGTCCGAGCTGCTCGCGGTTATAGTCTTTTAGATTGACCCCGTAGCTACCGTCTGGGTTCAATAGAAGTTCATAAGGTGATAGTTGCTCTATTTCGGCAATGGTAGCACCGCCGTATTGTTGTTTTTTGTACTGCAGGTTGGCGCCCAAGTTGAACTTTAAGAAAGAGGTAATGTTGAAATCATTGTTGAAATTCAGGTTGAAACGGTCATAACCGTTTTTCTGAAAAGAACCTTTACTGTTTTCATAGAGAACCGAAGTGTAGTTGCGTATACGCTCGTTTCCGGCCTGCAAATTGACATTGTATTGATTGAGTACAGCTCTTTGCGTTAGCAAGTCCCGGAGCTGCCCCCGGTTGTCGATTTTGCTCAATCTGTCTAGCTCAGCATTCATGTCGGCTGTAGACATTGTGCCATATTGATTGGCATATAATGCTTCTTGCGCTAGCGTCAACGAGTTGGTAATATCTCCAAACGAATTCGCATAAGGGTAGAAAGCCCAGTTGTTTTCATAAGCCTTACGTTCGTAGGCAACCTGATCGGCCGAATTGGCTTGGGTAAGGATGTAGTTTAGATCCGGTCTTCGCGATATTCTGGAAAATGCACTTCCTTGGATCATGAGTCTGTTGTCGGTTTTTGCTTTTTTGGTGACAATAACAATCACACCATTGGCGGCACGTGCACCCCAGATGGATGCCGCAGCCGCGTCTTTAAGTACAGTGACGGATTCGACATCGTTGGGGTTGATATCCGAGAAGTTGCTACTGGATATCGGGAAGCCATCGACCACGATCAGGGGTTTACTATCGGCATAGAGAGTGCTATTGCCCCGGATCAGAAAGTCTACACTGCCGTCTTCATTTTCCTTGGCCTGCATACCGGCTACCGTACCTTGTAACGCACTGGAAAGATTGGATGTAGGGCGTTTGCTCAATACCGATTGTCCGACTTGGCTGAATGATCCTGTAGCCCGTTCTTTGGACATCGTCTGATAGCCTGTACTGACTGTGATATCAACACCTTCCAGTGTCGATAAACTTGGGGTCAGCTGGATCAGCCCCATGGATTCTTTGGCTTTGAGGGTGAGGGGCTCATAACCGACGTAGGATACCAAAATCATGGCATCCCGATCGGGTACTTGTAGGCTGAACGTGCCGTCTTTGCCTGTTGTAGTCGTTATATCACTCTGAATCACGCGTATGGAAGCACCGGATAGATTTTCCAAATGTTCATTAACGACCCGCCCTCGGATGACCAACTGCTGCATAGTGGCTGCAGTCTCCGTCTTTGGTTTTAATGCGATAATATCCGTATCTATACGATACATAATATTGGTATTTTTAAAGATCTGGTTTAGGACGTCAACTAGCGGAGCATCTTTTACGGTTAGGTTGAGCCCATTGACTTTTTTGATTAGTTGTGCATCGCCAATAAAATCATAGCCGCTTTGTTTACGGATTTTATTGATAATAAGCTCTAAAGAAGCATTTTTTTCTTTTAGTGTTATTTTTTGAGCAAAGCCACTGGCATATACCTGGCAAAGGCCGAATGTCAGTAGCACAATGATTAGTTTCATCACGACGAGCGTTTTGCGGAGGATATAGACAGGCGTCCCCCTCCATTTTTCAAGGTAAAAATTCATACATTTGAGTAATTTGGGTTAGATGCTATTGTTAGTTTGTTGGAATTAATAATTGGGGCCCAAAAATCTACCGGATGTGTTCGCTGCACATTCGGTTTTTTTATGACCCAATTTTAGTTTTTATTAGGGTGGCTGTTTCATGATTTCTGCTTTATTAAGGTTAGTATTTACTTTATCTGGTTAGGATATGACGACAATCTTTCGTCCTGTACGCTTGAATTTAACATCAGCCGCAGCCTCCAGTGCACGTAGTACAGCGGACAGGTTGCGCGATCGGGATACGGCACCAATATAGGTCTTCGCGGAAGGCGTCTTTTCATACGTGAATTCAACATCGTACCAGCGCTCTATCTTATTTAGGATACTGGGCAGGGTTTCGTTATCGAAATTAAAGTAGCCGTTCTTCCAGGCTACAGCATGCTCGGTATTGATATGGGCTAGCTGTATCTGTTTTGTATCTTCCTTAATTGTACTCTGTTGACCGGGTTTGAGCAAGACCGAACTGTTATTGGCCATCCTATTTACTTTGACAGCGCCTTCTAATAGCGTGGTTACCGTGGGTTCGGATGCGTAAGCGGATATGTTGAAATGTGTACCCAGTACTTCTACGGTTTGCTCCTTGCTGCGTACTTTAAAGGGTTGCTTTTTATTGTGGGCCACTTCAAAGTAAGCTTCACCAAGTAATTCGACCACGCGTTCTTTGCTGTCAAATCTGGATGGAAATTTTAAGGAGGAATAGGCATTAAGCCATACCTTCGTTCCGTCTGCAAGTACGATATTGTATGCTCCGGTCCTCGGGGTTTGGAGTGTATGAAATATGGGGGCTGCGGATATTGAAGTGGTATCCAAATTCTGGCGTAAGTCCGGACCATCAGCATAACGGATGTTTGCGCCTACGAGGATGGTATTACTATGCTCACTTAACTGGATGGTACTTCCGTCACTGCTCAGTAAAACAGCTTTGTTGCCCCCCGGCTGGATATCAGCCTGTTGCAACGTATCATGCACGATAGCTGTCGTATTGGACTGTCTCCTAGATAAGTAGCTGATACCTAGCACTAAAACTAAGGACGCTGCAACTGCGCTTATTTTCAAAATCTGACTCTTCCTTCTTATCCTCTTGATGTGATAGTGGATATCGGAGTCTATTCTATTTTTTACCTCTCCCTGAATACGCTTTATATCCTCCGGATCTGCTGTATATTGGCTTTCTTTGAGTTGTTGAAGATGCCAGCTTTCTACCCAAGATTTCTCCTCTTCGGAACAGGCGCCCTGGCGGTAACGTTCAAGAATTTCTTTTGCGTTTTTGGTCTTCATGTTAACAAAGGTTTAATACGTTTCTTTGTTATATGTAGGTTAAAGCGGAAAAAAGTAGTAGATGGAATTTAAAAAAAAGTAAAAAATAATGATGTAAATTTAGAACGCATGATTTTCAATGCGTTACTGACCTGTTTACGTACTGTGTTTAGGGAAACATTGCTTTGTCTCGCAATTTCTTCATAGCTTTTTTCTTCCTGACGGCTCAGGATAAATATCTCGCGCATCTTGGGCGGCAGATTCATGATTTCTTTTTCGATCTGTTGTTGCAGTTCTTTTTCGAGGAGGTAGTTGTCGGTCGCGTATTCTCCCCGATCTAAAAAATGCTGTAGCGAATCCGCATAGCCCTGTCTAACCTTTTGCTTGTCGATATAGTCGAATAACTGGAAACGTACGGCCGCATAGATGTAAGAAGAAAAGCTCGTGTTTATTTCTAGTCGCGTTTTTGACCAAAGTGAAACAAATACATCCTGAAGAATATCCTTGACCACCTCTTCATCAGATATAATTTTATTTGCATAGATAAATAAAAGCGGGAAATATCGTTCATAAAGGAGGCCAAACGCTTGTTCATCTTTTTTTAAAACAAGGGCTATCAATTCTTTATCCGATAAATCTGTGTGGCAATACATTCGTTAGTCAGAACCTGAAACCAAACTTACGTTAAAATTGACAAATTACAAATTCTCCGGTTATGATTTATGGGATGTTAACTATTTGAAGGGAATTCACTTGCGTCTTGAGCGATGAAAAAATGATGTTTTTTACTATAGGCTGGTTACTATAGTTAAATTTCAAAATTTTAAGATGGACCGGCTGCGACATTACATTGGTAAAAAGTAGTGCAGCTCTCGGATAATTTTGTATTTTGTCTACTTATTAAACGGTACTGTTATTCAATTGTATTCATCAACATTCGTCATTATGAGCAAAGGTATAAGCTATTTACTCCTAGGGATGAGTCTATTGTTCCTTTTACCACAGTTGGCCTGTCAGGAAACTACGCGAAAAAATCTGGAGACTCAGGAAAAACGGGATACTGTAATGCTTTCCCAACTGTTTTTTGACAAGGTTAAATTCAGATATTTAACCAAAGAGCTAGAAGGGGCCATGAATACAGAAAATCTGGCCAACGACGGATTTTTGGGTGATGCCGGACTGGAGAAGGTCAGAATTCGGTATTCCAAAAGCTACCTCAACCCAAAAGATCAATCTCAGGAAGCCACTGTCGTCGTCTATGAACTTCCTTCCAAGGAAGATCTAGATCTCAAAGAAGAAGACTGTGCAAGAGCCGCTAAAGCTACAAATTGCCTCTCGGCCGTTACCATTGACCGATTTCTGATTCTATTCTTTGCATTGGATTTTGAACCTAAGTCGGTCAGCCGAAAAATATTCGAAGATTTCTATGTACCCAAAGGCGGCAGGATTATCTTTCAGGCACAGGCTGCAATAGATGAAGTATATTAATAGAGCTATTTTACAAAATCAATACAAAAAATATGTTATGAGATACACGAAATCATCGCAGAAGATAATAATCGGTAAGTTAAAGACAGTTAGCTGATATTCGGTCAATTGCCTCCTTTAAGGAACAACTTAGCTGTTACTAACTTATGGATAACCATAATTGTCTTTTTTCTTTTCATAAAATACCATCGGCACTAAATAACAAACTGCGTATAATACGAGTTTGCTACATCGATCCCAGCTCTTCGGCAAGCGCCTGCAAGTTTTGCGTAGCTTCTTCAAATCGTCTGAGTTCAATCTCATAGGGTTCGGTAACCGTTTCGAGCAAGGCATATCCCTCCTTAAAGTCGACATAAGCCATGACCGTATCACCACCCCACATCCAGTCAAAAATCAAGGCAAAACCATCCAAAGCATAGCCCTCCAGTTGTTTTAAAAGAGCCAGCATCGGTAATATTTCATGATAGTTTTCACTGAAATTCAGCGCGGCGAATGTCCAGTGTTGTTTTTCCTCATCATAATGCTCCTTAGCACCATAAAACCTGTCCTTAAGCAAGTTATCGAATACTTCACGATTGCGTGCTTGTGAATAACCTGGAATAATTTCCAAAGCTGTTTTACTGTACATCTGCCGACTCTCCCACCATTGTGACCAATTATCATCATAGTTAGGGGAAATTGGCTGTGCAGCAAAAAACTCGTTCAATCTCGCTTTTTCTATTTGAATCTTGATGTAAAGGCTATCCAGTTCCATACGATCTTTTTAAATTATTCTTGTCTTTTTTTAAAACTTTACCTTCCTGACAGTTTTATTTTTCCTTCGCCATCAAAGTCCGTATCATCCATCACTCTTTTTAGGTTCAATTGCTTCAATGATAAACCTTCCTGCAGGGTCAATCCAGTAGACTTTATCTTAAATAAGAGATAGGATAAGGGTTTTTCGCTCCATTCGAGCACAAAATGGTATCCATCCACAATATTTTGATAATCATCGGTCTTAATGATTAAAATATTGTGAAAAGTTTGCTCAGGCTTTGCAGGATCGCTATTTGGAGCGATACTTCTTGCCTTATAGGCAGCGACAAACTTATAATAGTGATATTTGCCATTTATCGGGTTAAATATTAATTCCCTACTGTTATTTTCCTTGATCAAGCCAGAGAAAGCCTGCTCAAAATTATCCAACAATTTATAATTAAAATCACCATTGATCTTATTTGTAACCAGTACATAAGTTTTTTCACTGTTACCAGCTGGATTGTCCTTTGCTTGATTTTGAGCAACGGCCGAATAACAGGTGAACAAGCCTAACAATAGGACTACTAAATATCTCATAAATCTAATTTATTAAAATTCGAGGAGTATTTCCTTAGTTGACTAGCAAACATTGCTTTTTTCATTTGCAGGTGACACGAGCAGAAAACTTTCACACTATTCCAATAAATAGTTCCAATCATTGGCTACAGCTGAAATATCCCAAGTCACCACTACATTTTTGTAGTTTTTGAAATGACCTTTATCCCATTTGGTGATGTGGTACCCCTTACAAAATTTACAATAGTAAGCCCTTTTGCAAGCCGGTTTGCCCATGCGATGTTTGACACGTTTGCCGTCTTTATTCCTGATGCGTGTCATGAATTTAAAATTGATTATCCTCCATTTTGCTTCGATCAACGACGGAAATGCTACTTTACCCGTGGCACGGCATTTCCAAGTGTTACCTTTTAGATTTTCCATAGCCAATATTATATTATTGATTTGTACTATTATCCTTTTCAATAGGTACCTGAAGCATTACCCAGTCTTTTATCCTACGCGAGATGGTCGACGAAACCACAAAACTGTCTGTATCTCCAAACGGTACATGCAAAATAATCCGAAGCCGGCCGCCCTTCAATTGATAACAGGCCTTAATCATATCCAAGGGGATCGCGTGATGCCGGTCTATTTTCTGTACAAAGCCGTGTGTATCGCGCACAATCTCGTTCAGACTACGTTGCTCACAGCCTATTCCCGCATTCATATCGCTATTCAAAAATAATTTGACGATCGGCGTATTATTGGTCTTCTCGAATAAAAATATACCTAACTCATTGTACATAATCTTTTTTGTGAGATATCTGTTGTTTAGCAAAAATTCTTCTTCAAGCGTATCCATTCCTTTCAACAGTACGAGATCAATTTCTTCGGTCATATCCCCTTCTTTTTCGTGCTCATCTGTTTTGGAAGGCTCTTCTTCATCCAGCTGATTGTCGGACAAATGTGCCGATTGCGGCTCTTTATCCTCTGATAATTTTTGTTCCAGATGCTCCACTCGATTTTCCAGTTCCCTGACATAAGTCTCCCTTTTGCGATACACAGACGAATAAAAAAAGATCGCATAGCCCATATTAAAAAACAACATCCCGCCCAAGATCACCAGGAGCGGTAGCCATATCCACTCGCTTTTGGGCGGGGCAACGGGTCTTATGATTGCAAATAAAAATATCGTAGGCAACAAAACGCAAAAGAAGAACTGTGCCCCCAAACGATCACCAAAATTATGCAGCCAGCTTTTCCGCTTGTCCAATAGCTTGATCACCCTGCGCGTATAAAAGAGCGCAACAGCAATGATCATCACATAAAATAGATAACTCAAGATCAAGGGACTATCATCAAACCAGTCCGACAGCGCAGCGATGTGGCCAATATACCAACAAATCCCCCCGAAAAGAACCGAGGCAATGCATACCCATATAAAATCCGGATAATGCACATGCACCTCCGTATCTTTTGAATACTTGACCTGTTGGATCCTTTCCATAATCTCCGTTTATATATATAGGACAAAAACCCTTACCGATCTCATAGCTAAAAAATAGGTTAGATTTTAATCCAGCAAAAATTTCTTTCAAATAGGAATTTATATTATAAATTTAGTCAATATTTTAATAATCAGTCCACAAAAGTAGAAATACTACCCCCATACCTGGTTTTTGCAAGTCAATAAAATACGCTAAAACAGGAAAATTGAGTACTTTATTGTGCAGATAATATCCTTCGTTGCAAAAAGACATCCTTTAATGTAGAAAACATGTGCTTGTTGAAATAAAGATGATCTTCAGGCAGAATAAGCCCCTTTATAGGTAATTTTAGCATACAGCAATTTACTGATATTAAAAGCCATGCGTATGGAAACCCCAAAGCCAACGATACAACGGTTCACCCGCAATTACATCCTGATCTGTGTAGCAGTCCTCGTTACCCTATATGGTCTATTCATTGCACCAACATTCCCATTAAGAGTATATAGCATAGGTGTCCTTGTACTATTTATACCTTTTTTAGAGATCCGTAATCAAAGCGTGGTACTCCAGTTATTCTTTGTTTTCTTTATCTGCATCCAGATCAGTAGCATTGCACTATTTGACCGTATGCCCTATGAGCTACTGCTCAGCTCACAGCCCTTTGGACCAGCTTTTATACATGCCCTTCCTGCCGCGCTACTGTGTTGTGCCGCAGCTAATGTTCTTCTGTTCAAGCACGTGAATATCTTAAAGCTATATACCGTCCAGTTTCCCATTATGCTTATTGCCTGTACCTGGTATATCCGCATGGTTCTGATCCTCAATAATTGCCAGCATACAGCGGACGCCAAGAATGTACAGATTACGGCTGTTGTCGTTCAGAAATGTCCTCTGTGCTGTGATATCCATGAGCTCCTACTTTCTTTTTCTTACGAAGGGCGACAATATCAGCTACCGATGGACGTACATCCTAAACTTTATGAAAAAGCAAAAGAAGGCGATAAGCTCAATCTCCAGCTCCATCCCGGTGTATATGGTTGGCCTTGGTACCACAAAGATATCAAAAGGAGGTACAAATGATTGTAAGTCTATATCAGCTCACCCTGATGATTGAGACACTGTATCGTGTCGATCAGATGGAGATACCCTCACGGCTATATAGTATATCAGTAGCCTGTTCGGACAATTTTCCTTTAGCACTGCAAGCCCACAGAGAGGCCAGCAAAGTCGAGAGCACCAGTAATACGGTACGTTTATATCATATACAATTGCTCCGGCTACACCAAAAACTGACAGCATTCTGTACGGAGAAGGATATTGAAGACCGGAGTGCTCTAAATGCATTGGAGGAATTGCTGGAGCGTGTTGAATTTTTATTTAAAAATGATATTGATCCCAAGACCAATCTGCCCAGCCATTACCGGGACAAGATCAGTACTTATGTCTACAATCGCATACCTGCTATTTTTGATCGGCTGGCGAAAAAGAATATTCCACTGGTCTATCTCCATGAAATCCAATCGGCCATCGATAGCCTATTCGAGGAGGGCAAGATCCCTTATATCCAGTACCGCCATCAGGAATATCTGATACAGTTGCTGGATGCGCTAGCGCAACTGGCCGAAGATAACCGACAGAGAAAAAACTGGCATTGCCGGTTTTTGATCCTGATGATCAATTTCAATTTTAACCACATGGGATTTTTCAATCGTTGGAAGGAGTTTTATCAGACCGATCCTATCTTTATGGAAGATTTATTGCGGTTTCCAAAACATTTTTCCTGCATACGGGGCTTTGCCTACGATAGTAACCGCAACAGCCTCCTTAAGCTGATGTGCGAATATATGCAGACGGAGCTATCCCAGTCTCAACAGACATCATTAGAAAAAGATAATGAACAATTTATACATAGTAACTTGAACGGCAAGGAGCTCAAGCTCTGGTTACATTTATGCGTAAAAGCCAATATTACACGTTCGTCTGAGAAAAAGGAGGTCGCTGCGGAGTTTTCAAAACTCATCAAGACCAAAGAAGGTATCTTGCTGACGCCACATACCCTGACGAAAATGGATAAAAGTGTGGAATATGCTGCTGCCGTGCGTATTCTCCGGACATTAAACAACATGCAGGCCGAGCTACGCGAGCTATTTCCCGATTTAAAAAGGTAAAAAAAGAAAAATCATAAAAAGTAGGGGTATTCACCGAGTACCCCTACAATTGTACCTTCTAACACTGCCATAAATAGTGGCCGAGACTATTTCCAGACCCGATCGCCCCTACCAACATATTTCCAACCATTTCGCCCATAGTACCCCTTCCCTTTCCTGAAATTTATTTAAAGCCTGTTTGCAACCTTGACAAGACTCAAATACTACCCCTACACTGCGCTATTATCTGGGCTACCTTTGATTTAAGGCGTACGAGAAAGTAGCAGCTGACGCTCAGGCAGGCCGCTGTACCTCATGAAGGGGCAGGTACGGCGCCCTGTTTTTAAAGAAGCACAGAAATAATAAAAGCCCATTCAAAAATAATAAACACGGCAATACAAATAATTAAGATGAGCACAACATGAATAGTAAACTGGTCAAATCAAATAATTACGCCCGGAATATAAATAGTTAGAAGGGAAATATAAATAATTAGTATAAGCAAAGCATAAATAATAAAGGAGCTAAACTAAATAGTTAAGGTTGGAACACTAAAAATAATAAAACGCCAAAAGGAAATAATAAAACAGCGGAAAGAAATAATAAATACCACAATACAAATAATTAAAGTGATGGAAGCGAATAAAACAAACAGCATAATGTATAAAATCCTTAGGGGCATAATGATCCTCTTTTGGATCTATGTAGGCATGGACAAAATCTGGCAGCTGAGCGCGTTTCGGATCGCCCTCGAGCAGCAGCCAGTAATTAGTGATCTGGCTCCAATACTCTTTTGGTCACTTCCGCTTATGGAAATCGGTGTGGGGATATTGCTAGCCATACCATCAGTCGGACTGCGTGCGTGGGGATGGAGAGCCTCCACCCTATTGATCATCGTTTTTACGATCTACATTGGATTAGGCTTATTCAATGTTTATGGACAGAAACCCTGTATGTGCACAAGCTTTCTGAGCCGTATTTCCTGGACTGCGCATCTATTGATAAATATCGTGATTCTTGGGCTTTCTATCGCGGGATTACTGTTGCATCCCAAAGTTGCCAA